>Ga0209415_10012862_pt1 | contig 13888 bp, 12 predicted proteins | sample PeaSoiSIISIP2007_FD_187696 | JGI IMG/M metagenome (GOLD analysis project Ga0209415, IMG submission 187696) | Peat soil microbial communities from Weissenstadt, Germany - SII-SIP-2007 (SPAdes) (version 2) | ecosystem: Environmental > Terrestrial > Soil > Wetlands > Peat | place: Germany... | reverse complement strand
TGGACGTGGAGAAAGCGGGGACGGTGCTGTTCGTCAAGCGCTCGATGGCGACCGGCTATGCCGGCGTGGACAACGAGTTGTTCTTCCGGCCGAACACGATGATGCTGTTCGGGGACGCGAAGAAGATGACTGAGGAGATCGTGCAGGCGCTTGGTCGCTGAGGGCGCGTCACGTTCTCACGCCGGTCGGGCGTGGCCTTCATAGAAGAAGGTGTGGGTGCGTGGCCCGGAGATGCGCGGGTTGGTCATCGTTTCGATGCGAAATCCGCTGCCGGCGATCAGATCGTCGATCTTCCGGTTGATGTGACAGCCGCCCGAAACGCGATTCCACAGCGGATCGAGCCGATCCTGCCAGCGCGCGACGCCGGCCTCAGGTGCCCGGCCATGTTCCACGAACAACAGGTTGCCGCCCGATTTCAGGACGCGGCGCATCTCGGCGAGTGCGCGGCCGATGTCTGGAATGGAGCAGAGCACCCAGGTCGTGACGATGGTGTCGAGGCTGGCGGTGTCGAAGGGGAGTGCTTCGGCGGTGCCTTCGAGCAAGTCGACCTGGACCTGCGCTTCCATGCCTCTGCGGTGCGCCATGCGGAGCAATTGCGGCGACGGATCAAGACCGATCACGCGGGAGACGCCGGGGCCATAGAGCGGCAGGTTGATGCCGGACCCGACGCCGATTTCCAGCACGCGGCCCGCGGCGGCGCCGACGATACGTCGACGATACGGACGCAGCGCCGCCTGTCGCATCGCGGCGTGCAGCAGCAGTGGCACGATCCGTCGTTGATAGATGCCCATGCGGGAGTCTTGCCGCATCGCCGGCCTGTGGTCACGCCATTCGTCCTCGCGTGGCCGGGCGGCCCGGCGCGCGGCGTGGTGGGCCGGTGCGGCGCTGTAAGCAGAAACAACCCGATGCCCCCAACCAGGCGATCCAAAGCAGGCTTGCCAACATTGCAGGCCACCGAGGAGATTGGTTGACGGGCCGACTGGCCGATCCATATGATAGCATGAACGATATCGGAACCGGCCAATGGGACGGGTGCTTATTCGTAACGTCGACGATGCGGTGCTCGCGGCGTTGCGAGCGCGTGCCGCCGCGCGGGGCGTACCGCTGGAAGCTGAATTGCGTGATGTGCTGAGCCGGGCTGCGTGCCAGCCCCGCGGAGAACTCGCCGCCGAATTCGCGGCAATTCGCGCCATGACACCGCGCGGGTCACGTCGGCTGGCGGAGGAGCTTGTCCGTGAATCGCGTGAAGAGCGGTGACGCTCATCATCGATGCCAGCGTCGCGCTCAAATGGTTCGTCGAGGAGGAGGGCTCGTCACCGGCGGCGAAGGTGCTGGCTGGCTCCGATCTGCTGCTTGCGCCGGACCTGATCGTCGCGGAAGTTGCCAACGCCGCATGGCGTGCGGTTCGTCTCGGCGTCATGCTTCCCGAACAGCAGGACTACGCCGCGAGCCGCCTCATGCTCGCCTTCGATGAACTGACGCCGCTGGGACCCTTGGTCCGGCGGGCCGTGGCCATATCGCGCGCACTCGATCATCCGGTCTATGACTGTTTCTACCTGGCACTCGCCGAAGAACGCGATGCGCATCTGATGACCGCCGACCGGCGTTTGCTCCAACGCATTGCGGGGACGCTGTGGGAAGCTCTCGTCATCGATCTTCGGTCGGTTGCTATCGACTGAGAGCGCAGACATAACTGCGACATCGACCGCGCTTCGGCGCGGCTTGGCGTGGGCCGAACCGGCCGGCATGCTCCGCGCCACTTACCCGGGAGGAAACCATGGCCGATAGCAACGAAGACCCATCATTCCGCTATTTCCCGCAGGACTATCGCTGGTCGCACGGGCTGCTCGGCGCATTGAACAGCGCGCCCTGGGGCGGGGCGGAACTCGGCGAAGTCAATCGCGTCGGGCTCGCCCTGCGCGATGCCGTCGGCGACGATCGCGCCTGGTTCGCTGCCTGGGCGGCGCAGGCGGATCGGCTTGAAGCCGCCGGCCGCGCGCGCATTGCGGAGGGACACCGGCGCAGCGGCGCACAGTATCTGTTGCGCGCCGGCAACTACGCCCAGATCGGCGAGCGCTTCCTGACGCCGAAGACCGCGGAGAGCAACGCGGCGTACACCCGCGCCGTTGCCAACTTTCGAGACGCCGCCGCCAATCTTGCCAGGCCGCGCATCGAACCGGTGGAGATCCCGTACGAGGGCACCTCGCTGCCGGGCCTCCTGGTGCATGCTGATACACTGCCGGGGCGCAGCGGTCCGGTGCCGGCGATGGTGTTCTTCGACGGTCTCGATGTCACCAAAGAGATTCAATACTTCAAAGGCGTTCCGGAACTCGCCGCGCGCGGCATCGCCTGTCTGCTGGTCGACGGGCCCGGCAACGGCGAGGCGATCCGGTTCCGTGGCCTGCCGTTGCACCACGAGACCGAACGCTACGCCACGCCGGCTTACGAGTTCCTCGCTGCGCGGGGCGACATCGATCCGCGGCGCATCGGCGTGATGGCGATCAGCCTCGGCGGCTATTACGCGCCGCGCGCGGCGGCATTCGAGCAACGTTTCGCGTGTTGTTTCGCGTGGGGGGCGCAGTGGGACTACCACGCGGTCTGGCAGCGCCGGTTCACGCAGCTTGCCGCGCGCGGCAACCCGTCGCTGTCGGTGCCGGCGCATCACATCTTCTGGGTGCTCGGCGTTGCTGACCAGGCGGCGGCTTTGGCCAAACTGGAGAATTTCCGCCTCGATGGGGTGGTGCAGCGCATTGAGTGCCCGTTCCTGCTGCTGCATGGCGCGGGCGACGAGCAGATCCCGCTGGCCGAGGCACAGTTATGCTTCGACCAGGTCGGTTCGCGGCGCAAGACGTTCCGCGTGTTCACCCGCGAGGAAGGCGGGTTTCACCACTGCCAGATCGACAACCTCAGCATCGGCGTGGCGGCGTTCGCGGACTGGCTGGAGGACGTGCTGCAGCCTGACCGGTGAGTCACACGACATCCTCCTCCGCCCTCAACGGGAGGGGGAGGATGTTGAACGGCGGCTGCGTCACTCCGGCGACAATGGCGCGTCGTATTCGCCGGAGATGTCGAGGTTGGTGTAGTCCTTCATCATTGCCACCGCGATCAGGCTGATGACGCAGCAGGCGGTGATGTAGATCGAGATCGGCACCCAACTGTGATACGCGGCGAACAGCGCCGTGGCGATCAGCGGCGCCGGCCCGCCGGCGATGATCGAGGCGAGTTGGTAGCCGATCGAGGCGCCGGAGTAGCGCACCCGCCCGGTGAAGCTCTCGGCGATCAGTGCTGCCTGCGGGCCATACATCGTGTCGTGCGGGATCAGCGACGCCACGACGGCCACGAAGATCCAGAACGGCATGAGCGTATTCAGCAGCGCGAAGTAGATCCAGCCGAACACGAGGGTCATCACCGTGCCGATCATATACATGCGCTTGCGGCCGAACCGGTCCGACAGATGGCCGGCCAGCGGGATGCTGATGAACGACACGCAGGAGGCGACCAGCACGGACAGCAGCAGCATGTCGCGCGATATATGCAGCATGCCGACGCCGTAGGAGAACACGAACGCCGTGAAAATGTAGAACGGCGCTTGCTCACCCATGCGGGCGAAGGCGCTGAGGAACACCTCCTTGGCCTGAAGGCGGAACACTTCGGTCACCGGTGTCGCCTCGATGCGATCCTCCTCCACCAGTTTGCTGAACACCGGGCTTTCCAAAATCCCAAGTCGGATCCACAAGCCGATCCCGACCAGTACGATCGAGAGCAGGAAGGGAACGCGCCAACCCCAGGTGAGGAAGGAGTCGCCGGACAGGGTACTGAACAGCAGCACGACGATGTTGGACAGGAACAGCCCCGAGGGGACGCCGAATTGCGGCCAGGACGCGACAAAGCCTCGGTGATTGTTGCTGCGCGCCCATTCCATCGACATCAGCACAGAGCCGCCCCACTCGCCGCCCACGCCGACACCTTGGATGAAGCGCAGCGCGGTCAGGATGACTGCCCCCCAGATGCCGATGCTGTCGTAAGTCGGCACCAGCCCGACCAGGAAGGTGGCGACGCCCATCAGCATGAGCGTGGCGATCAGCGCCGACTTGCGGCCGAGGCGGTCGCCCCAATGGCCGAAGATCGCGGCCCCGACCGGCCGGGCGACGAAACCCACGGCATAAATGCTGAACGCTTCCAGCGTGCCGACCAACGGATCGGAGTGCGGGAAATACAGCTTGGCGAACACCAAGCCGGTAACCGTGCCGTAGATGAAGAAGTCGTACCACTCGATGGTGGTACCGATGGTGCTGGCGATCACCGCGCGGCGGAGCTGCTTGCCGTGTTCCGAATCGGTCATGGCGGTAGCCTGCCAGGCGGGCGGTCCCGTGGTTGCGGACATGATTTTGTTACCTCCCATTTTCGGACGAGCCGATTTTCTAACAAAATAGTCTTGTTTCGGCGAGTCGTGCAATGGTCAACCCACGCCAGCAGTCATTCTCGCTTTCCGCTACGTCTGAGGACGATCCGCGCGGGCGGCCGCCTCTGCCCGGCCGTGCGTCCGCGCTCCCGGTTGACGCCTGCGCGGAAGCCCGATGTGGTGTGCTGTCAATCTGGGGAGACCGACCATGAACCAGGCCCTGTCCGGCATCCGCGTCATCGATATGACCCACAACCAGGCGGGGCCTGCCTGCGCGCAGATCCTCGGTTTCCTCGGCGCCGACGTGATCAAGCTGGAGGAGCCGAAGGGCGGCGACGTCGCGCGCACCAACATGCGCGACAAGCCCGACAGCGACAGCCTGTTCTTCCTGATCCTGAACGCGAACAAGCGCAGCCTGACGCTGAATTTGAAGACCGACGAAGGCAAGGCGCTGTTCAAGAAGGTAATCGCGCAATCCGACGTGCTGCTGGAGAATTTCGGGCCGGGCGCGCTGGATCGGCTGGGCCTTGGCTACGCGGCGCTGCGGGGGGTGAATCCGCGGCTGATCTACGCCACCATCAAGGGCTTCGGCACCTACGGCCCGTATAGCGGATTCAAGAGCTTCGAACCGATCGCGCAGGCGATGGGCGGCGCGATGAGCGTCACCGGCTTCCCGGAGAACCCGCCGACCTACATCTATCCGGCGATCGGGGATTCCGGCACCGGCATGCATATGGCGATCGGCATTCTCGCTGCGCTGCAGCAGCGGCATGCGACGGGGCAGGGGCAGCATGTCGAAGTTTCCATGCAGGACGCGGTGGTGAACCTGATCCGCGTCAGCCTGCGCGACCATCAACGGACGGGACGGCCAATGCCGCGCAATGGCAACCAACTCGGACACACAGTTCCCGGAACGACCTATCCCTGCGCGCCGGGCGGGCCGAATGATTACGTGTATATCTACGCGCAGCCGCAGATGTGGAAGGCGTTCGCCGGGGCGATAGGCCAGCCGGAATTGGCCGATGATCCGCGCTTCAAGACGCCAGACGGGCGCTGGGAGAATCGCGAGGCGTTGAATGCGATCGTCGCCGCCTGGACCCGCCAACGCGGCAAGCACGAGGTGATGCGGGTCCTTGGCGAGGCGGGCGTGCCGAGTGGCGCCTGCCAGGACACCGGCGAGGTGCTGGCCGATCCGCATCTGCGCGCACGCGACATGATCGTGGACGTGGAGTATCCGGCGCGCGGCATCTACCAAACGGTCGGCTGCCCGATCAAGCTGTCGGAGTCTCCGGCAGACGTGCAGCGGCCGCCACTGCTGGGCGAGCATACCGCCGAGGTGCTGGCGGCGTTGTGTGGCGTAGGGGCGGAGGAGGTGAAACGGTTGAGAGAGCAGGGGGTGGTGTGAGGGCACGACAATGGATCTGCGTTCGGTCGGCCGGTCCGGTTTGCGCGTGTCGCAGGTCGGGTTAGGCTGCAACAACCTGGGCCAACGTATCGACTTTGCCGCCTCGCAAGTCGTGGTGCACAAGGCGCTCGACGTCGGCATCACCTTGTTCGACACCGCCGATACCTATCGCGAGAAGACCCCCGGGGCGGTCGGATCGGAGGAATTCCTCGGCCGGATTCTGGGTGTGCGGCGCAAGGACATTGTGCTGGCGACCAAGTTCGGCAATCCGATGGACGCCGAAGGCGCCAAGCGCGGGGCGTCGCGCCGCCATATCATGTCCGCGGTCGAGGCCAGCCTGCAGCGACTCGGCACCGATTGGATCGACCTGCTGCAAGTGCATCGGCCGGATCCGCTGACGCCGATCGAGGAAACTCTGCGCGCCCTGGACGACCTTATTCGCGACGGCAAGGTCCGCTACATCGGGTGCTCCAACTTTGCGGCGTGGCAGGTGGTCGAGGCGCTTTGGACATCGCGTCAGTGCGGCGTGGCACCGTTCGTCTCCTGCCAGTATGAATACAGCTTGCTGATGCGCTGGCCCGAGCAAGCGCAAGTTCCGATGATGCGGGCTTATGGTCTCGGCCTGCTGCCATACTATCCGCTGGCGAGTGGCTTGCTTACAGGCAAGTACCGGCGCAATGCTCCGCTGCCGACGGACGCGCGGCTGGTGGTGCACGTCGCCCGCTATCGTGACCGGTTTATCAACGATACGAACTGGCCGATCGTGGAAAAACTGGAGGATTTTGCCGTGCAGCGCGGCCGCACGTTGCTGGAACTCGCCTTCAGTTGGCTTGCCGCGCAGCCTGTCGTGTCCAGCATCATCGCCGGCGCCACCAAACCGGAGCAGGTGATGGCGAATGTGAGCGCGGCCAGTTGGGTGCTGACCGCGGAGGACTTGCAGGCGATCGACCGCATCACGACGCGTGGCTGAGCCAACCTCTGCCGCGAGAGCGGGAGAGGTTGGCTACTGACTCACGGCGCGGCGCAGGGCTCGGTGCCCATGTCGGCGGGCACCGAAATCTCCAGCAGCTCGAACGTGTCGGAGGTGCCGGTTTCGTTGTGCGGCGTGTCGCCGGGGATCAGCATCGAATCGCCGGCGCCCAGGCGCACCTTGCGGTCGGCGAACTCCAGGTCCACCCAGCCGCTCAGCATGTAGACGAACTGCGCCTCGCACTTGTGCACGTGCCAGCCGGTCGGCTGTGACATGCCCTGTTCCGCCGACGTCACCTGCGCGCGCATGCGCCGGTGCGTCGCGGCGGTGACGCCGAGATCGCGGTATTTGAAGAAAGCGCGCCGCCCGGCGACATATTGCGCGTTGTCCTTGGTGGCGACGGCCACTGCCATTGGCTCGATGTCCATGTCTGGGCTCCTCCTGTGGTTTGCGGCGGAATGCGCTGCGCGGTTCCGCCGGTTGCTGGGCTACGTGGCGTGGTATGGCGGCTTGTCGAGGTGGGCCGGCGACAGGGTGAAGATTTCCACCCCGGTTTCGGTTACCCCGACCATGTGCTCGAACTGGGCGGACAGGCTGCGGTCGCGGGTGACTGCGGTCCAGCCGTCGTCCAGCACCTTCACCTCGGGGCGGCCGGCGTTCACCATCGGCTCGATGGTGAAGAACATGCCGGGCTGCAGCACCGGGCCTTCCCCCGGGCGGCCGAAATGCAGCACGTTGGGCGGTTCATGGAAACGCCGGCCGATGCCGTGGCCGCAGAAGTCGCGCACCACGGAGAAGCGGTGGCCCTCCACGAAGGTCTGGATCGCGTGGCCGACATCGCCGAGCGTGACCCCCGGCTTGACCGCCCGCACGCCGCGCAGCAGCGCCTCGTAGGTAACCTCGATCAGGTTGCGGGCACGGGTGGAGGGCTGGCCGGCGGTAAACATGCGCGACGTGTCCCCGTGCCAGCCGTCCAGGATCACCGTCACGTCGATATTCAGCACGTCGCCCGGCTCGAGTTTCCGGTCACCGGGGATGCCGTGGCAGACGACGTGGTTGATCGAGGTGCAGATCGACTTGGGATAGCCGCGGTAGTTCAGCGGCGCCGGGACCGCGCCGTGGGCGGTGATGAACTCATGGCAGAGCACGTCGAGCATGCCGGTGGTGACGCCGGGGCGGACATGCTCGGCGATCATGTCCAGCGTCTCGGCGGCGAGGCGGCCGGCCACGCGCATCCCGGCGAAGTCCTCCGGCGCATGGATCGTAATGCGTCTTGCGTCGGTCCCGCCGTCCATCGTCGTCTGCCCCATCCCCACCGCGCTTACTGGTGTTGGCAACATGCGCAACCGGGACGCGCTGCGCAAGACCGATCGGCATGGAAGGCGGCAGGGGAAAGGGGATGGTCCCGCGGATGGCGGCTGGTGCTTTGGCGCGTTCGGGGCCGGATGCCGGTTTCATCCCGACTCGCGCGGGCCCACATGGTGGATGTCCCACAGGCACAATATCCACAGCATGACGCCGGTCGCCATTGCGCCGGTACGGAATGCCGGCCGGTTCAAGCGATCGCCGTGGCCGCGAAGGCCAGGGTCATCGACAAGCCGGAGCGGTTTCCCCTAGTGTCTGCCAAGGGAGTGAACAGGGGCCGGCCCAATCGGAGGGGCGGTCCCGGCCATGCTGCAACCAGGGAGAAAACCGATGAAAAACGGCTTCCAGGTGTATGATTCCGACACTCATATTAATCCGGCCGCCGAGATGCTGGACAAGTATGTCGATCCGGATTTTCGGCCTCGGCTACCGGAACTGGCGCCGTACCGTGCCCGTATCGGACAGGGTGTCGACGGACCAACCGATCTGCACACCTATCGCTTCGGCTCCAAATTCTACCGGCGAATCCTCGGCGAGGCGGCGCCGCGCGAGAACTTCTCCGGCCGGGAATCGAAGTGGATGGGTAGCAAGCGGCCGCGCCCGGGCATCCAGGACGACCAGGCGGAGAACCGCGTGCGGGACATGGACGATGAAGGCACTGACGTCCATTTCCTGATTCCGACCTCGTGGCTCAGCCTGGTTGGTCTTGACGATGCCTCGATCGAGGTCGCGCTGATACGGGCGTTTCATCGGCACATGGCCGAGTTCTGCGGATCGCATCCCGACCGCCTGAAGGGCCCGATCGTCGCCTCGACGCGCCGGGTAGATGAGGCGGTGCGCGAAATCCGCGCATGGGGCAAGGCCAAGTGGGCGGTGGCGGTGATGCCGTTGCTCGCCGAGGGGCTGCCCGCGGATCACCCGAGCCTGGAGCCGATCTGGCGGGAAGCACAGGAATTCGACCTGCCGATCGCCAACCACAGCTTCACCTGGACCCCGCCGTACTATCCCGGTTATCGCGATCTTTACGACAACATTTTCCTGGGCCGATTGGCCGCGCATCCGTGGGGTGCGATGCGCTTCGCGGCGGCGTTCATCGGCGGCGGGGTGTTCGACCGTTACCCGGCGCTGCGGATGGGCGTGCTGGAATGCGGTTTCGGCTGGTTGCCGTTCTGGGCACGGCGGATGGACGAGCAGGCGATCTACGTGGGCGGGACTGCGCCGTTGAAGCTGAAGCCGAGCGAATACATGACGGGCGGACGCTTCTTTTGCAGCATCGAGCACCACGAGGGCGAGGACATGTTGGAGTCCGTCACGCGTTTCCTGGGGGATGACGTGCTGATGTACGCATCGGATTATCCGCATTCCGAGTGCCAGTTTCCCGACTCGGTGTCGAACATTCTTGCCTGGTCGAGTCTTGGCGTGGACAGGCGGCGCAAGTTGCTGTGGGGGAATGCCGACCGGTTCTTCCGGCGGACATAGTGCCGGCCTGCCGCAATCATCGGGGGCTTGGCTCGCTATTCTGGTTCCTGGCGGACTGTGCCATAGCAGGGGCGGACTTGATGCCATCCCCTGCCATTGGACCGGGCAAAGGGGCCGGTCACCCGGGGATCCCTGCTCAAACGATAGACATTGGAGGATGACATGCCAAACGGACTCATCTCATGCGACGACCACATGGATCTCGGGCAACTGCCGGCGGACCTGTGGACGACGCGGTTGCCCATCTCGCTGCGCGACCGCGCACCGCATGTCGAGGAACGCGACGGGCAGGCGATGTGGATCTGCGACGGCAAGCTCTGGGGCCGCTGGGATGGCAAGCCGCCCGCAAATGGGTCCACGCGGCCGGTCAAGCCGATTTACAATGCGCTCGACCGCGCCGGCATTTACGATAACAGCGCGCGGCGGCCGGCGGACGCCAAATTGCGCCTCGCCGACATGGATCGCGACGGCGTGCAAACCCACCTGATCTTCGGCCCGATCTTTCAGATTTCGACCGACGACCCGGTGCTGCGTGCGGCCTGCTATCGGGTCTTCAACGACTGGTTGCTGGATTTCTGTGCCGTGGCGCCTGACCGGCTGATCGGCGTGCCGATGCTGCCGGAAAACCCGGATGGCGCGGTGAAGGAATTGACGCGGCTGGCAGCGAGAGGCGGGGTGCGCCAGGTCAACCTGATGATCGCCAACATCAACCCCAAGCTCGACGATCCGGCGTGGGAGCCGTTGTGGAGCGCGCTCGAAAAGAACGGCATCATCCTGGCGTGGCACATTACGGTTTTCGTCGGCCGCCCGGGCGACCGCGCCGCCGGCAAGCCGGCCAGCGTGTTCGAGAACACCAAGTTCTTCCTGGGCAACTTCCTCGAACCCTTCGTCGACCTGTTCGCCTGGGGCATTCTTGAGCGCCATCCGAAGTTGCGCATCGTGATGGCCGAGGCCGGCACCGGCTGGCTCCCCTGGCTCATCCAGGAACTGGACTATCGCCACTGGCGGCTGTGGGAGGCAAAGGAATTCTGGGCCGACAAGGGCGGCAGCGCGCTGGCGACGAAACCAAGTGAATTGTTCCGGCGGCAGATTTACGCGACGTTCCAGGAAGATTACGTGGCGCTGTCGCTGCTGCCATTCTTTGGCGAAGGGCATCTGTTGTGGGCATCCGACTATCCGCATCCCGACAGCGTGTGGCCGAACTCGCGGGACGCGATCGAACGGCAGATGCGCAGCCTGACGCCGCAGATGCGTCGCGCGCTGACCCATGACAATGCAGCGGCGTTATACGGGTTGGCGTGACACGGCCCGCGCCGCGCTGTTCCGTCGCCCGCGCTGCTTGCTGTCTGCGCGATCGGCGTGGGCCCGCAGCGCAAGGTGGTTCGGTTAGCGCGATATTGCCTCGAGCCGAAGTCCGGTCGTGCGCGGTCCCAGGATCGCGATGACCAGGAACACCATGAACATGGCGCTGGCAATAAAGGTGAACACGCCGAGGGTCCCGTAGTTTCTGAGGCACCAGGCGATGATGAAACCGACGAACACCGTACTGATCCGACTCCAGGAATAGGTGAATCCGACCGCGCGGGCGCGGATCCGGGTCGGATAGAGTTCGGACTGATAGGCATGGAACGAGTACGCCAGCACCGTGTTCGAAAACGCGATCGCGGCGCCGACGATCATGATCCCCGCGGCGGTTGTCTGCTGCGAAAAGGCCAGGCCGAAGACCGCGATTCCGAGCGAGGCAAACGCGAGCTGCCATTTCCGCTCGCAGCGATCGGCAAACTGGGTCGCGGCCAACGCCCCGATCGGGTTGGCGGCGGCGATGATGACCGTGTAGGCGAGTGATCGGGTGACGGTGATCCCTTGCGCGAGCAGTAGTGTCGGAACCCAACTGGTGAAACCGTAATAGCCGACCACCTGCAACACCTGAAAGACGATCAGCATCATTGTGCGCTGGAGGTAGGGTGGGCGGAAAATCTCGCGGTAGGAACCGGTGCTGCGTTCGATCTCGTTGTCGAGCGTGTGCGGCGGCGGCAGCACGCGGCCCGATTGCGTCTCGACCCGCGTCTCGATCATCCGCGTGATGCGTTCGGCCTCTTCGGCACGGCCATGCTGGGCGAGCCAGCGCGGCGACTCGGGAAGCGCGAGACGCAGGAACCAGGCGACGATCGCACCGCTAGCGCCGATGATCGCGACCCAGCGCCAACCATCGAGACCGAAGACCGTGGTCGGGACCAGCGCCCAAGCGAGAAACGCCGTGATCGGATAGGCCGTCGTGCCGATCAACGACACGGAAGCAAAGGCCACCCCGCGCCGCTCCTTGGGCACCAATTCGGACAGATAGGTGTCGATGGTGACGAACTCGACGCCGATGCCAATGCCGGCGATGAAGCGCCAGATGACAAGGCCGACGTCGCTCGATTGGAGCGCCATGATGAAGGTGGCGACGCAATACCAGACCAGCGCATACGTGAAGATTGTCCGCCGGCCGAAATAGTCCGACAACGGGGCCAGCCATTGGGTGCCGATAAACATACCGACGAAGGTCGCGGCGATCAGGCTCGCATAGCCGTGGATGTCGAAGAAACCCGCGGTCGTCGGCACCATGATCCCGGCCTTGTAGAGACCGGGTGCGATAAACGTGATCAGGCCGTTGTCGAAAACATCGAAAAAAGCCCCCAGCGCCAACAGCACGATGAAGCGTCGCACGTACGGCGACGGCGGCAGCCGGTCCATGCGTGCGGCGATCGTTGGCAGGGGCGTCCCCGCGGACGAGGCCCCGAGCGGTACGGCGATGTTCTCGGACACGTTGTTTCCTTCCTATTTGCGCAACTACTTCCGCGGTGCGGGTCGCGCTTGGTCTTTTCTATCGACCGGCAAGACTTCCCCCGACTATCAGGGCGGTAAGTGCGATTGTCCAGAAGCCTGAAGGGGCGGCCAGGACAATCGCATTTGGGAGACACGCTGCCCCCGTCCCCTCGCCATGACGAGCGGACGATCATGACCGAATACGATCGCGCTGAGGGAGCGGCACAATCGGGGACGCGTCTGCTCCAAGCGCTCACAAGCGGCCGGCGGCAGCGCTGGCTGAGGGTGGTGCCCGCTGTCGTAGTATTGCAATCTCGCCGCGGTGCTGCATCACCCGAAGACGGAAGGCGTTGGTGACAGTGAGACCAGTCGTTGGAGGATGGCCATGAGAGTAAGCGCAATGATCCGGGTCAATCCAGATACGGAACCGCATGACCGGATGCTGAGCCGAATGGCCGACTATGCCCGTCGGATCGAGGCCAGCGGGTTCCCGGGCATTTGGGTGGGAGACTCGCTCGGCCGGGGACGGCCGACCTTGGATCCGCTCATCGAGCTATCGGTACTTGCCGCGGTGACAGAGCGAGTCGAGTTGGGTATCGCGGTGCTGCAGGTTCCGCTGCGACATCCGATCGAACTTGCCCATCGCGTGCAGTCGGTTCAGGCATTGTCGGGAAACCGCCTGCGGCTTGGGGTCGGCAGCGGCTCGACACGGGCGGATTTCGAATTGCTCGGCTATGATTACGACCACCGTTTCGGCATCATGAAACGCTCGCTCGAAACCATGCGGCAGGCATGGCGCGGCGAGGCAGTCAATGCTGGCGGCACATTATCGGTGTGGCCGGGATGCCAGGGTGGACCGCCGATCCTGATGGGCGCCTGGCGCAGTCCGCGTTGGATCACTTATGCCGCGAAGGAATGCCAAGGATGGACGCCTTCGGGCCGCTTCAGCAGTTGGGACGACCTTGAGCACGGGATGCACATCTATCGCGACGCCGGCGGCACCAACGCCGTCCTTGCCAACGTCGCCGTCGACCTCGCCAACCGGCCCGAATCGGCCACCCTCGCGGAGGTCGCCCATGTCTCGCTGATCTGTCCACCGGACGAGGCGCGCCTGCGGTTGAAGCGGATCGAGCATTTGGGCTTCGACGAGGTCCTCCTGTTGTCGCATGCCGGCGTGCTCGGGGATCTTGAGCAGGCGCGCGACTTCCTCTGATTGCAAGCAGTGCAGCCAACGAAAATCGACACACGTCGAGCAATGTGAAGGACGGCATGCGCTTTTGCGGGGATGACTGAACAGGTTAGAGCATTTTCGGCCTAACCGGAATCGTCGAGGCTTCTCGCAATGACAGGGTAACGGTCGGCGTGTCCAGTCACGGTGGAAAGGCACTAGTACCCTGAGTCGCTCATAATGAGGGGTACAGCCGCTTCAGCTTAACGCGGGCATCGGCGGTGGTGAACT
>Ga0209415_10012861_pt1 | contig 13889 bp, 12 predicted proteins | sample PeaSoiSIISIP2007_FD_187696 | JGI IMG/M metagenome (GOLD analysis project Ga0209415, IMG submission 187696) | Peat soil microbial communities from Weissenstadt, Germany - SII-SIP-2007 (SPAdes) (version 2) | ecosystem: Environmental > Terrestrial > Soil > Wetlands > Peat | place: Germany... | reverse complement strand
GCGGGTGTTCTTGTAGGGATCCACCACCGGGCCGTTGGCCTCGTAGGGGATCTCCACCTTCTTGGAGACGCCGTGCAGGGTGAGGGTCCCCTCCAGGAACAGCTTGCCGCCGCGGACTTCGGTCTTCTCCGTCTTGAAGGTGATGGTGGGGAACTTCGCCACGTCGAAGAAATCCGGGGTCCGCAGGTGCTCGTCCCGCTTCTCGCTGTTGGTGTTCACGGATGTCGCCTGGATGGTGACCTCCGGAACCAGGGTGGCGGGGGTCTTGGGGTCGCCGGTCACGGATCCGTCGATCTTGTCGAACCCGCCCTTCACGTTGCTGATCCCGAAGTGCTTGATCGAGAAGTCCACGCTGCTGTGGGCGGGGTCCAGCTTCCAGGTCTGGGCCTGGGTTGCGGCCGCGGCCAGCGCGAGGGCGAGCAGGGTTTGGATCTTCATGTTGGATTCTCCTTGTGGGTTGGATGGGTCGAGAGTGGGTCTCAACTCTAACCATCAATTTACGGTGAAGCATCGAAAAAGGCAAGTACTAACGAAAATGTTAGTACCAATAAAATTGGAAGTCTTGCCTATTTGTCGATATCTCTGTAGATTATCAGACATGGAATCACAGGACACCACAGCCCATTCGTGTCCCACGGAAGCCACCTTGGCCGTGATCGGAGGACGCTGGAAGGTCCCCATCCTGTGGAACCTGTTCGCAGGGACCTGTCGATTCGGAGAACTTTCGCGCAAGGTGGGGGGCGCCACCCAGAAGATGCTCACCCAACAGCTGCGGGAATTGGAAGCCGATGGGCTGGTGCACCGCAAGGTCTACCCCGAGGTCCCGCCCCGGGTGGAATATTCGGCCACCCCGCTTGGTCGGAGCCTGGAGCCGGTGGTGACGGCGTTGAGCGAATGGGGGGAGAAGTACCTGTCGGATCGCCCGCCGCGCAGGCGTCGCGATCCCAAATCCATGCCCCGTTCCTAGGCCCCCGAGACGAGCAGGGAGCCCGCCAGGATCAGCACCGCTCCCAAGGAGAGTTGCCAGGGATTGACCTCGCGCCATTCCCCGAAGACGACGAGTCCCACCGCCACGGTGAGCAGGGTGTTGGTGTTGTAGAGGGGATTGAGCTTGGCGATGGGGATGCCCCAGCGGGAGAGGGCCAGCGAAACCAGACCGGTTCCCGCCGCCCAGGCGACTCCGGCGAGCAGCGCCCATCCAGCGGCCGCGGCGTCCATGCCCGAGGGGAGGAAACGCCAGAAGATCGCACCCACCGCGACGCATCCCGCACCCACGAGCACCAACAGCGGCCCGGCCCCGAGTCCGCCTTGGGAGGCGATCTTGGTCCCCAGGGCGAAGGCGGTGTAGCCGACCGCGGGGAGGATGCCCCCCACGAGGATGCCGACGGTTTGGGATTTCATCGATGTGGTCCTTGGGTTCAGGGATCGGGAAGGGACACGATAGTCAAGGAAGGCCCGGTCGGACCAGGGTCCCCGTCGGCGCGCAGTTAGGTTTCCGGCACGGTGCGTCCATTCTCGTTTCCCATCTGCGTACTGGGCCTCGTGGGCGGCGGATGGTGTCTTCCGATGGACACGGTTTTCTCCCTGCCGGGAGCGGACACGTCCCGGGTCTCGGCATCCGGCCAGCACCAGACCGGCGTGAGCACGCTGCGGTCCCAGGCGATCGACGTGGATTCCATCCTGGGCGGTTCCTGGAAGGCCTTGGACACCACCTCGTTCCGCGGGGACGAGCACGGGATCTGGTCGGGAAACGCATTCGCATCCGGGGCCTGGACCCGCGATTCCCTGGACCTCCTCTGGCGCTGGTGGGGACACACCAGCGGGCTCCTGGGCCCGGACCCTTCCGTAGCGGACCACGCCTGGCTTCAGGAGGCGCTTTCCCGGTGGCGGTTCGCCCTGCCCTGGGGACTGCAGGCGGGTGCCATGGCCGGAGCCCTGGCGGAACGCCAAGACACGGGGACCGCGACCCTGGGCCTCGATCCGGGGCAACCTCCCGGCGAAGGTGCCGCCTCGGCCCTCTGGGGCGGCGAGGCCGGTTGGTCCGGGGGGAAGACGATTCCCACCACCCTGGACGCACTGGTCATGGAAGACCAGGGAGACGGACGACTGAGGCTGTCCCGGCGATCGGCGGGGGCCGCCTTCCTGACTTCGCTGGCGGGGGACGGTTCGGATTCGCTGAGGGCCTTCGCGGATTGGGATTCCCTGCGCCTGCGTTCCCAGACCTTCCTGACCGACCGATCCGAAGGATCCCGCGAGATCGGCGCCTCGTGGGCCTTGCCGGTGCGGCACAACGTCTGGACGTTCGACGGCTCCTGGGTTTCCTCCGACCGGCGCGACCTCACCGGACGCGACCAAGGTCAGGATCTGACCGGTGCCTACGGCGACATCGATTTCGCCGGGATCCTGGGCGCGGGGTGGTCGCAGCACCAGAGGCTCTCCCGCTCCATGGAGGACAGGGCCTGGACCACGCAGCGCACCGGAATCCCCGCCACCGACAGCGCCCAATCGGCGCAGGATCGGTTGGACGGAGACCGGACCGGAATCCTGCAGCTTTCCGACACCCTGCGCTGGACCACGAAATGCGGCGGAGGCTGGACCGCATCGGCGGGATTGACCCAGTCTCTGCGGCAGGTCCGCCATCCCGACAATCCCGATCCCGTTTCCACCGACCGTCCCGACGAGGACCTTTCCCGGCGCAGTTTGACGGTTTCCGTTTTCGGTGGGGAATGGGACTGGGGCCAACATCCCCTGGCCACCTGGAACACGCTGCTGCAGGAGGACGTTTTCCCTCGAGCCTCCCAGTCCATCCAGACCACGCGCCGTTTGGAAAACCGGTTCGCCATCGACCTGGATCCCTCCCTGCTGGACGCGGCGAGGCTCGCCGGACGGGACACTTCGAGCCATTGGCTCCGGCCTCTGGGCGGAGTCTGGGGTCGCGAGCAGAGGAACCGCTGGCGATTCGACACCTCCCGCACCGAGGGGCTGCTGGAGGAAGGATGGTCGGCGGGACTGGAAGCCGGACCAGAATCCCGTCCCTGGGTCGTCTTGCGCTGGGTGCGTTGGCGCGTCTGGACCGGCACCCTGCCAGGCCAGGACTTCGCTCCGGACCAGATCCAGGACAGTTGGGCTCCGGAGCTGTCCGGCGCCATCCCCCTGATGGACAGCATCGTCCTGCGACCCTGGGCCAAATCCCAGGTCGAGCACATCCGGATCTGGAACGACAGCGGATGGGTCCCGGAAGTCCGAAGCCTGAATTCCAGCGTTGGAATGGATCTTTCCTGGGCATGGTCCATCGGATGGTTGCGGGCGAACGCGGGGTGGGAATGGAACGAACCGGGTTGGGGAGGCTGGACCGGGGGATTCTCCGCCCAGGTTTTCCTTTGAGGGGATGTCTCCCGGTTCTCCTGTTGGCGGGAATCCTGTTCCTGGCCGGCTGCACCGACCCGTTTTCACCCGTGGATCCCGAAACCCCCACGACGAGCTCCGCGGGACAGGGCTCCACCATCGCCCAGCGGGTGCCGGTCGATTTCGGATCGGCATTGGACTCCGGCCAGTCGGCCCGGATCCAGGCGCTGTTGACGGATTCCGCGCAGATGACGGACGGGGCGACCACTCTGCCCAGATCGCAGCTCGTGACCTGCCTCGACAGCATCCTTTCCCCGTCGCGTTCGGTCCCACTGGTCTGGGAAATCGGGACGATCTCCACCGCCTACTCCAACCTGTCGGATTCCACCGTCGTGAGTTTCCACTACCAGTTGAACCGGGGCGCCACGCTTCTCGCCCAGGCCAACGCGACTTGGACCGTACTCGAGTCCGGGACGGAGTGGCGGCTGCAATCGTGGTCGGAGACTCCCTCGTCCACCGGCTGGATCCAACTCTGCGCGTCGCCCCGATGAAACTCCCGTTGCTGCCTCTCCTGGCCCTCTCGGGCTGCCTGTTCACCGCGGACCGGGTCGACCCCGTCCACTCGGATTCCTTCCAGGCCACCTCTGCCGCGGCCTTCTTCCAGCTCTTCCAGCAGGCCTACCAGACCCAGTCGACCGGAATGCTCTCCCTCCTGCTGGCCCCGGACTACGTGTTCCAGGCCGACCCCGCCTATCTCGCCGATCCCACCAGCTCCACCTGGGGACGGTCCGAGGAGCTCGCCCGGCATCTGCGCATGTTCCAGGCCATCTCGAACGTGAGCCTGCAGGTGCAGTACGATCCTCCGACCCCCGCCGACGTCCCGGCGGAAAGCACTTGGCACGTCTCCAACCTGGACATGACCATGGACATCCAGGACACCACGTACCAGGTCTACGGCCAGGCGGACTTCCTGCTGCGGGCGGTTCCCCAGCCGGACAGTTCCCGTCGCTACGTCCTGGTTCAATGGACAGACAGGAATTGACTTAAGCCGGATCCGGTCCCTGGTAGTAGGCCGTCTCGTAGCGCCTGGCGCGCAGGACCTCCAGGAACGATCCCGGTTTCGAGGTGCGCTCCAGGCGCGCGAACAGTCCCGTCGCGAGGGTCGGAAACCATCGGGCGAGACGGATCGCGGTGGCTTGGGGGAACGGGTAGAATCCGCTCCCGCGAAGCTCGGTCAGGCGGAAGTACCCATCGGCCTCGGCGAAGGCGCGAAGTCCTGGTGCCGTGAATCCGCGCACGTGGGGGCCCAGCACCTTCATCCCCGAAGGCTGCATGCCCACCAGGAGCATGGCCCGGTCGTGCCAGGCCGCGAGATTCGGGACCCCGATCAGGAAGAGGCCGTGCGGTGGAAGCACCCGGGAAACTTCCGAGAAGATCCAGAACAGGTCCTTGGTGTGCTCCAGCACCTGGTTCATGAGCACCACGTCCAACGAATCGTCGGCGAAGGGCAGCCGGTCGCGCTCGACGTCCGCGTCGCGGGCGTCGATGCCGCGCTCGGCGCAGGTCTCGCGGTAGGGCGCGTACCCCTCCAACCCGAAGAGCTCCGCCCGGCCACCCAGGGCGTCGCGGATGGCCGCGAGATCGTCCCCGTACCCGCACCCCACGTCCAGGACCCGGATGGGGCGGTCCTCCCGGGAGGCTTCGGCCGCCCAACCCCTCAGGATGGGCCGTCCGTAGACCAGGTGCTCGGTGCCTTCCTTGAGCGCCAGCGACTTCTTGTAGAGGAGATCTTTCCAGGACATGTGGGATCCCCAAGGTAGATCCGCGGCGGGGACGGAGGGGAAGGCGTCTAGCCTCCCGTTTTCGCCACCTCCCGCAAGGCGGGCCCCGCGCGCTCGGGCAGGCGGTATGCGGTCGCTTCCGCCAGGTGCGCGAGTCCCACCCGTTCGGATCCATCCATGTCGGCGATGGTCCGCGCGACCCGGAGGATCCGGTCGTGGGAACGGGCGGAGAACCCGAGCCTCCCCGCGGCCCGCGACAGGAAATCGGATTCCACGCCTCCCAGGGCGCAAGCGTCGGTCAATTTCCTTCCCGACAGGTCCGCGTTGGGGACCGTTCCTCCCCTCCGGAGGCGGAAGGCCTCGGCGGACAGGACCATTTCCCGGAGGGTCGCGGAATCCAACCCCTTGGGACGGCGCGAGAGATCGTCCGGCGCCACCGCCTGGATCTCCAGGTGGATGTCGAGCCGGTCCAGCAAAGGTCCGGACAACCTGGCGCGGTACCGGTCGCGTTCCAAGGTCGAGCAGGTGCAGGTCCGCAACCGGTTCCCATGGTGCCCGCAGGGGCAGGGATTGGTTGCGGCCAGGACCTGGCACCGGCAGGGGAAGCGCACCGCCGCCAAGGCGCGGCACACCATGATCTCCCCGTCCTCCAGCGGTTGCCGCAGCGATTCCAGGACGTTGCGGGGGAACTCCGCCAGCTCGTCCAGGAAGAGCACCCCGCGGTGGGCCAGCGACACCTCGCCGGGGCGCGCGTAGGGACCGCCCCCCACCAGCGAGGCCATGGAGGCGGAATGGTGCGGAGAGCGGAACGGCCGGTCGGCGAGGAGGGAATGCCCGGGGTCGATCAATCCGGCCACGGAATGGATGCGGGAGGCCTCCAGCAGTTCCCAGTCCCCCAGCGGCGGGAGGATGCCGGGGAAACGTCGCGCCAGGAGCGTCTTGCCCGATCCCGGAGGGCCTTCCATGAGCACGTTGTGCCCGCCAGCCGCCGCCACCGCCAATGCCCGCTTCGCGGCTTCCTGGCCCACGACGTCGGACATGTCCGGAATCTGTCCGAATGTCCGTTCCCGCGCGACTCGGGGCGGCCGGGGCGGGATCTCCCCGTCCTCCAGCAGCCGAACCGCCTCGCCGAAGTCGGAGATGGCCACCACGTCCAGGTCGGGCACCACCTCCACCTCGGGAAGGTTCCCGACGGGGAAGGCCAGGCGCAGGTGACCGGCTTCGCGCAGGCCCATGGCCAGCGCCAGGGCTCCGCGCACGGGTCGGATGCCCCCGTCCAGTCCCAGCTCGCCGATGAAGATGCGGTCGGCCTCGGCGGACTTGGGGAAGATCTGTTCGGAGGCTTCCAGGACCGCCAGCGCCAGGGGCAGGTCGAATCCGGTCCCCGCCTTGCGCAGATCGGAAGGAGCCAGGTTGGCGGTGATGCGCCGGGGGGGAAGGCGGTATCCGGTGTGGCGCAGGGCCGACAGGATCCGGTCCCGGCTTTCGCGCACCGCGCCGTCGGGCAGTCCCACGATGGAGAAGGCGGGAAGACCCGGCCCCGCCTCGCATTCGATGGTGACGGGAACCGCAGCGAGTCCCACCAGCGCGGCGCTCTGCCGCCGCGAGATCACGCCGCCGCCCTCGCCGAAAGGCTCTGCCGCCAACGGGACACCACGGCGCGAACGACCATCGAACGCAGCAGCGGAGTGAGCTCCAGGAGGGAGCGGCCCGTCTTTCCGAGGGGGAAGAGGACCAGCGGACCGTGGCGGGCGGGCCAGACCTGTATCTGGTCCAGCTGCAGGCCTCCGGACAGGTCCACGCTCGCGGTGGAAGGGCGGCCGGGGATGTGTTCGATGGAAACGGAGACGATCTCGAGTGGGCGCATGTCTGTTGCCTCGTCGGTCCCGAAGGGTGGAGAAGGAAGGCGCCGCCGCGATCGGGGTGGGCCGCGGCGGCGCCGAAGCGAGGGTTCAGGTCGCGGGCAGGGCCTCGAAGCGGGAGAGGACCTCGGCCTGGATCCGTTCGTTCACGGTGCGGTCGATGGCGTGGAAGATCGGGAAGTACTGGTCGGTTCCCGCCTTCTTCTCGCTGGGAAAGGACAGGAACAATCCCTTCGACCCTTCGATGATCTTGCAGCCGTTGACGCGCAGCGACCCGTTGAGGACGATGGACGCCATGGCCTTGACGCGCGATCCTTCCGGATTGCGCACGGGCCAGATCTGGACCTCGGTCAGGTCGACGACGGTGTTCGGGGCGGTGGTGTTGCGGGGCATTGGTTTCTCTCTTTGTTCACCGGGATCGGGATTGACCCGGACATCCCATTCGAATTGGGAAGACCGTGCCAAATTCGGGCACACGCGGGGGGAGGTCCATCCAAGGATGGACCCGCGCACGTGCGAGGAATGGGGTTGGGAACTACAGGGGATTAAAGGAACTTGTAATTCTCAATTGGGAACTTTATTTCTCAATTTCGCGAAACAGGTCCTCTCCAGGCCCTTCCCGCATGGACATCCGAAATCCGACCCGTTAGCTTTCTGCTTGACCTTTCCAGCAACTGGACTTCCGGCCAAACGAGGACCCGAAGCTGGCATGGCGTCCCACACCATTCAACAGATCAGAGGAACCGAAATGAGCGCTCGCAAGCAAGCCATCGCAGCGATCGCGACCACCAAGGTCGCCAGCACGGAGAACTACCTGGAGCATGCGGGAGAGGACATCTACGGGCAGTACGTGTTCGGGGAGGAGGCCCAGCGCCAGTACCTCGCGAAGCCCGTCTTCAAGAAGCTCCGCCGCACCATCGAAGGCCTGGAACCCTTCGAACCCTCCATCGCCGACGCCGTCGCCCAGGGCGTGAAGGAGTGGGCCATGGCCCACGGCGCCACCCACTACACGCACTGGTTCGTTCCGCTCACGGGGACCTCCGCGGAAAAGCACGACTCCTTCCTCAATCCCGCGGGCGACAGCTCCACCCTCGCCGAATTCTCCGGCAAGGTGCTCATCCAGGGCGAGCCCGACGCCTCCTCCTTCCCCTCGGGCGGCATCCGCGCCACCTTCGAGGCCCGCGGCTACACGGCGTGGGACGTCACCAGCCCCATCTTCCTGCAGGTCGAGCCCAACGGCGTGACGCTCACCATCCCGACGGCGTTCGTGTCCTACACCGGCGAGGCGCTGGACCACAAGATCCCGCTGCTGCGCTCCCAGGAGGCCTTGGGCAAGCAGGCGCTGCGCGTCCTGCGCTGGTTCGGCAACACCACGACCTCCCGGGTGTTCACCAACATCGGACCCGAGCAGGAATACTTCCTGATCGACCGGCGTCTGGCCGAGCTCCGCCCGGACATCATCCTCTCCGGCCGCACCCTGTTCGGCGCGCCCTCCCCCAAAGGGCAGGAACTGGAAGACCAGTACTTCGGGACCATCCGCGAACGCATCCTGGCGTTCATGATGGACCTCGACCGCGACCTCTGGCGGCTCGGGATCCCCTCCAAGACCCGCCACAACGAGGTCGCTCCGGCCCAGTTCGAGATGGCCCCCGTCTACGAGGCCACCACCGTGGGTTCCGACCACAACATGCTGGTCATGAACGTCATGAAGAAGCTCGCGATCCAGCACGGGCTGGTCGCCCTGCTGCACGAGAAGCCCTTCAAGGGCGTCAACGGCTCGGGCAAGCACAACAACTGGTCCATGGGCACCGACGACGGCGAGAACCTCCTGGAGCCGGGCCACGACCCGCACTCCAACGCCCAGTTCCTGGCCTTCCTGGTGGCCGTGATCCGCGCCGTGAACGTCCATGCGGACCTGATGCGCGCCGGCATCGCCGACGCCGGCAACGACCACCGCCTGGGCGCCAACGAAGCCCCTCCCGCCATCGTCTCCGTGTTCCTGGGCGCCCAGCTCGAGGACATCGTGGAGCAGTTGGAGAAGGGACCGGCATCCTCCTCCAAGAAGGGCGGCTCGCTGCAGCTGGGCGTCACCACCCTCCCGGTCCTTCCCAAGGACGCGACCGACCGCAACCGCACCTCGCCCTTCGCCTTCACGGGCAACAAGTTCGAGTTCCGCGCGGTGGGATCTTCGGCCCCCATCTACTGGCCCCAGACGGTGCTCAACACCGCCGTGGCCGAGTCCCTGGAGAAGCTCGCCGACGAGCTCGACAAGCTCAAGCCCAACGATTTCGCAGGCCTGACCAAGATCCTCTCCGGGATCATCAAGGAGAACAAGCAGGTCCTGTTCTCGGGCAACGGCTACTCGGAGGAGTGGCACGCCGAAGCCGCCAAGCGCGGCCTGCCCAACAACAAGAGCACCGTGGACGCCCTTCCGGCACTGGCCACCGCCAAGGCCAAGAAGCTGTTCGCCAAGTTCGGCGTGCTCAGCGAACGCGAACTGGAGAGCCGCGCCGAGATCATCTGGGAGCGCTACGTCAAGGTCCAGAACATCGAGGCCAACGCCACCGTCGAGATCGCCAAGACCATGATCCTTCCGGCGGCGGTCAAGTACCTGGGCGAACTCGCCACCGCCTCCAAATCCAAGGGTGCCGGAAAGTACGCCGACAAGATCGCGGCCCTGGCCGACAAGCTCGTGGACGGGATCGACGCCCTGGAGAAGGCCCAGCACCACGCCCACGAGGCCAGTGACCTGCACGCCGAGGCCAAGGCCTTCAAGGAGAAGGTAATCCCGGCGCAGGAAGCGGTGCGCGAAGCGGCCGACGAGTTGGAGACGCTGGTTTCCGACGAGATGTGGCCGCTGCCGAAATACAGGGAACTGCTGTTCCAGTACTGAAATCCGCTGCGGGGGTGCGCACTCTCGCTCCCCGACCCCTCGGCGTACCGACGCGTACGCCGTCGAGGTCGGGTCGCATCGATTGCATCACCCTCGCTGGATTTCAGGTGCGTCGTCTCTCAGCCTCGTTCGGCCTTTCGGTCGGCGAGGCTTTTTCGTGCTCCCCTCGAAGCTGAATGCCCGAAGGGGAGACCGCCCCCTGCGCAGGTGTAGTTTGTGACCGATGCCCAAGTCGGCGCCCAAGCCACGGATCGCGGAACGCCTCGCGGAGCTTCCCACGTCCTCCGGGGTCTACCTGATGAAGGACGCCGACGGGGAGATCATCTACATCGGCAAGGCCAAGGTCCTGCGCAACCGGGTGCGCAGCTACTTCCAGGGGCGCGAGACGGACCACCGGGCCGCCCTGCTGCTGCCGCGCCACGTCGAGGACATCGAGTGGATCGTCACCGACAACGAGTTGGAAGCCCTGATCCTGGAAGCCAACCTCATCCGGCAGCACCGGCCGCGCTACAACGTGCTGGCCAAGGACGACAAGCACTTCCCCTACCTGCGCCTGACCACCGGAGAGGCTTTTCCCCGGCTTGATGTGGTGCGACGCGTGGCGAAGGACAGGCACCGGTATTTCGGACCGTACACGGATGCCCGGGCCATGCGACAGACCTTGTCGTTGGCCCGGGAGCTGTTCCGCATCCGCGACTGCGAGCTGGACCTTTCGCGCAAGCGCCTGGAGCGCCCCTGCCTTTCCTACCACATCCACCGATGCGACGGTCCCTGCATCGGAGCCTTGACGGAATCCGACTACGCACCGGTGGTGTCGCAGATCGTCCTTTTCCTGGAGGGGCGCAACCGAGAACTCCTGGCCGAACTGCGCCGCGAGATGGAGGAGAAGGCTGCGCGACTGGACTTCGAAGGCGCCGCCCGGCGCCGCGACCAGATCGCCTCGCTGGAGAAGATCCACGTCTCCCAGAAGATGGACCTCGGGGATTTCGTGGACCTGGACGTGCTCGCGCTCTCCAGGGAAGGCCGATGGGCCTGCGTCGCGCGGTTCCAGGTGCGGGGCGGAACCGTGCTGGACCGGTCCCACCACGTCGTGAAGTGCCCGCTGGAGGAAGACGACGACGAGGTCATGGAGCGCGCCGTGATCGAATTCTACCCCGAAGGGGTCCAGTCTCCCCCGCCGGAGATCCATGTCTCCGTGGTTCCGCTGGACCGCGAACTGCTGGAGCGCCACCTGGAACGGGTGGCCGGTCGCAAGGTGCGGCTCGTCCGGCCCAAGCAGGGCGATTCCTTCAAGACCATCCGCATGGCGCTGGCCAACGCCCGCATGCTCCTGGTGGAGCACCTGGCCAAGCTGGAGGTGCGCAACCGCGTCGCGCAGTCGGTGGCCGCCCTGCAGGAGGCGCTCGGCCTTTCCGACCCACCGAGGCGCATCGTGGGATTCGACATCTCCCATCTCTCCGGGACCGGGACCGTGGCCTCGATGGTGAATTTCCTGGACGGGCGGCCCGCGAAGGCCGGTTACCGGCGTTTCCACGTGAAGACCGTGGAGGGAATCGACGACTTCGCTTCCATGCGGGAGGTTGTCGGCCGCCATTTCCGCAGATTGCGCGAGGAGGGCGGCGATCCACCCGACCTGGTCCTGATCGACGGGGGCAAGGGGCAGTTGGGCATGGCGGTGGATGCCATCCGCCGGGAGGGCTTTCCCGAACAGGCCATCCTCGGCCTGGCCAAGCGGATCGAGGAGGTCTTCCTTCCCGGGCGTTCCGATCCGATCCTCCTCTCCCTGCATTCCCCCGCGCTGAAGATGCTCCAGCACATCCGCGACGAGGCGCACCGGTTCGCCATCACCTTCCAGCGCAGCCAGAGGACCGCCACCGTGGCGTCGTCCTGGCTGGACTCCGTCCCCGGAATCGGTCCCTCCAAGCGCAGCCTCCTCCTGCAGCAGTTCGGTTCCGTGACGCGGCTGAGGCAGGCGACGGAAGCGGAATTGGCGGCGGTGGTGGGATCGAAGCTCGCGAACTCGCTGAGGCGCGCCATCGCGCAGGAGGACGGCGAATCCGACCCGGATTTCCTTCTCGCGGCGGAGCCGTCGATCGCCATGGATCCCTGACAGGATCGGACAGCAAAATCGGAGTTTCAACTCTATGATTGAGCCTTCGGTCCACGACGATGGACCGGATGCCTGTACCCACCATTTCTCGAGCAGATGGAATTCCGATGAGCACCGCGACCCGATTCGACCTTTCCCAGAAGGACATCCCCCAGGCCTGGTACAACATCGCCGCGGACGTGCCCTCCCCGCTGCCGTTGCACCTGCATCCCGGCACCCAACAACCCGTGCCGGCGGAGATGATGGAAGCCATCTTCTCCAAGGGAGTGGTGGAGCAGGAGGTGTCCACGGAGCGCTGGATCGAGGTCCCCGAGCCGGTCCGGGAAGTCCTGGCGCTGTGGCGTCCGACTCCCCTGTTGCGCTCGGTGCGGTTGGAGCGCGCGCTCGACACCCCGGCCCACATCTACTACAAGTACGAAGGCGCCTCCCCCGCGGGTTCGCACAAACCGAATTCCGCCGTCCCCCAAGCCTGGTACGCCAAGCAGGCGGGGATCAAGCGCCTGGCCACCGAGACCGGCGCCGGCCAATGGGGAAGTTCGCTCGCCCTGGCCTGCAAGCTGTTCGACATCGAGTGCAACGTCTACATGGTCGGTTCCAGCTACCGGCAGAAGCCCTACCGCCGCATGGCGATGGAAACCTGGGGAGCGACGGTCCACGCGAGTCCGTCGAACGAGACGGAGTTCGGCCGCAGGTTCCGAGCGGAAAACCCCGACACGGCCGGATCCCTGGGCGTCGCGATCTCCGAAGCGGTCGAGGACACCGTGACGCACCCCGGGACGCGCTACGCGCTGGGGAGCGTGCTCAACCACGTCTGCCTGCACCAGACGGTGATCGGATTGGAAGCCTTGAAGCAGATGGAACTCGCCGGGGAATATCCGGACGTGGTGATCGGATGCGCCGGAGGCGGATCCAACTTCGCAGGGATCGCCTTCCCCTTCGCGCGACGGAATCTGGTGGAAGGGAAGAAGACGAGGCTGATGGCCGTGGAGCCTTCCTCGTGCCCGTCCCTGACCAAGGGCCAGTACAGGTACGATTTCGGCGACGTGGCCATGACCACGCCGCTTTTGAAGATGTACACGCTGGGCAACGACTTCATGCCTCCGGCCCTGCACGCCGGTGGCCTGCGCTACCACGGCATGGCTCCCACGGTGAGCCATCTTGCCGCCCTGGGCCTGATCGAATCCCGCGCCTACGAACAAATGGAGGTGTTCGACGCCGCGGCCCTCTTCGCCCGCACCGAGGGGCTCATCCCGGCGCCGGAATCGAGCCACGCCATCAAGGCGGTGATCGACGAGGCCTTGGATGCCAAGGCCAAGGGGGAGAAGCGCGTGATCGTGTTCAACCTGAGCGGCCACGGCCTGCTGGACCTGACCAGCTACGAAGCCCACCGCAACGGCAGCCTGAACATGTGAGAGCTATCCCAGCACGACCTCGACGGTGTGCTCCCCGCAGGCGAAGATCGGGGCCACGTTCCCCTCCACCGCCTTGCCGTCGACGGAAAACGACTTCACGCCCTTGCTGACGTGGCCGGGATTGCGCACCACGATCCGGTAGGTGGCCCCGCGCCACCTGCGCACCACCTCGAAGCCGTCCCAGGCCTTGGGGATGCACGGGTCCACGATCAGGCCCTGGAAGGAAGATCGCACGCCCAGGATCCACTGGGTCGCCGCCTGGTAGGTCCAGGAACTGGTGCCCGAGAGCCACGCGTTGCGTCCCAACCCGAACTGCGGGTGCTCGTCGCCCAGGATGTTCTGCGGATAGCAGTAGGGCTCGGACTCGAACTCGTCCAGGATCTCGTTCTTCGCGGCGGGATTGATCTGATTGTAGTACTGGAAGGCGAGCTCGCCGCGGCCCAGGATGGTTTCCGCGATCATCACCCAGGGGTTGGCGTGCAGGAA
>Ga0209415_10012860_pt1 | contig 13889 bp, 8 predicted proteins | sample PeaSoiSIISIP2007_FD_187696 | JGI IMG/M metagenome (GOLD analysis project Ga0209415, IMG submission 187696) | Peat soil microbial communities from Weissenstadt, Germany - SII-SIP-2007 (SPAdes) (version 2) | ecosystem: Environmental > Terrestrial > Soil > Wetlands > Peat | place: Germany... | reverse complement strand
GCTGGCGTCAGATTGGCGGCGGCCGTAGGAGTGGCAGCGGCGCCTGGCACATTCCACGTTCCCAGCGCCTGCCAGCCGGAATTGTCTGCCGCCAGATCGCGCGCCGCCAGGTACACAATCTTGCTCCCGGAGAAGGCTGGGTTAAAGCTCATGTTTAGCGTGAGCATCAGCGAATTGCCGCTCCCAGTAGCGATGGACCCTCCTCCAAAGACGGTGACCCATTCAGTTCCAATCCAGGCAGCAGGGCAGTGCCGGTGTCGTTCACCAGGTATAGCGTATTCAGCGGACGGCTATAGGCCAAGTAGCAGGACTGGCGGCCATCCAGGAAATTGTTGATCAGAACGTTCACCACATCCAGATCCTGCCAGCCGCGCGGGTCGCTGAAAGTGAATACCAGGGACTGGTTCTGGGCGCTTCCGGCGCCCGGGACCACGCTGTCGGCAGATGGCAATTGAGCGGGGGAGAGCAGGTACACAGTGGGAACACCATACGAAAAGACTTGCAGAACGATCTGCCCGGAGTCGTTGATGCCGGCGGGTGTCGCGCTGGACAACTCACTGGTCACCGTCCCCAGGTCGTATACCGTGCCGCCTTTGTAGAGGAACGGTCTGGTGATGCCGTTTGAGTCTCTCATGGTTCCAACCACTTGCGTGCTATTGTTCAATTCCGCCGGGTTCATTGCGAGATATCCCGCTGGAACCGGCAGCGGCGTCACGGTGCCCGTGGTAGCGTTGGGAGTGTCAGGGGTCCAGAGAAACCCGGTACTTACGGCGATGACGCCGCTGTCGTTGATATCGACCGACTGTGCGGGGATGTTGGTAAGCGTCCCGCTCCCGCCATTGGCTGCGAAAGGCGTGTAAAGCCCCCCGGAGCCGATCGCCTGGCCGAAATTATCGATGGCCGTTACATAATGGCCGGCGGCATCGGCATTGATTGTTCCGATGGTACCGTTTGGAGATGACGGCGTCCAGAGGAACGAACCTAAATATGCAAGGTGCGTATCGCCGCTGCAGGGGTAACTGCTCTCGCCCGCGCCCCTCGCGTCACCTATGATTGGCGGCACACACTCCCCGTCGGACGCGCCAATCACCCTGCCCGTAACTATTGATTCCCCCCGCGGCCGAGGGCGAGACGGGAACGGGGATGGCGCTGCCGGAGGATCCGTTCGGCGTGGCCGGAGACCAGAGCACCGCCTGCGCATTAGCCGTCCCGGCGACCTGTCCGCGACTGTTGATGCCGGCCGTGGTGAAGCCCAGGTCCACCGCGCTGCCGGAAGTTCCGTTGGGTGTAAACGGCGTCCACAACGAACTACCGAAGACCACCTGCCCGAAGCTGTTCAGCGGCCGTGGGGAAACGGCAGGCCCGCCCGGACCCAGCAGCGTGACTGCGTAGTTCGTCAGCGCCGGCCCCGTGATCACCGCGAAATCGGCCGTGACTGTGTACGGCCCGAACATAGTGATGGACGCCGAAGATGGACCAAGGACGGACACGAAGGGCGGTGACGCCCAGTCGGAGAACCGGAATCCGCCGGCAGCCGTTGCCGTCAAGACCGCGGTGCTGTTGGCGCCGTACCATCCCCCGCCGGAGACCGTTCCGCCCTGAAGCGGATTGGAGATCGTGGTGAGCAGATATTGCGTGGCGTAATTCGCCGTATAAGTAGTTGGCTGCAACGGGGCCACGATGGCGCGCGGATTCGTCGCCGAGCCGTCCTGCCATCCCGAGAAAACATATCGGCCCGTAATTGTATCGCTCTCCGGAGAGACGAAAGCGACGGTGCAACTCGACTGGGAAATCCAGTTCAGGGCCTGTGGTGCGACGTACGCACCGGCGGAGCAGCCGGTCCCGCTCACGACAAATCCGGATCCGGAAGGCAGGGAGTCGATCGTGACCGGTACCGTCTGTGGTCCGGGAGGGGCAGGCAGGGGCGTGGGCGAGAGCAGGTACGTTATTCCATCTGTGCCCACAAGGACAACCTGGCCCGCGGCGTTGATTGCCGTGGGGTAGTGGCCGGAGAGGCGGCTATCCACGGCGGTGAGATCGTAGACGGCGCCGCCGGTGTACAGAAACGGGACTACGCAGCAGTTGCTTTGCAGGTATCCGGTCACCTGACTGCTATCGTTGATTGCCAGTGGCTGAAGCTGGGTGAAGCCCGCGGGAATGGGGATTTCTGAAATTGCGCCCGAAGTTCCGTTCGGGGAAGTGGGCGTCCAGAGAAAACCCTGCCAGTTGCCTCTGGAGTCTTGACCCGCGCCCAGCACCGTGCCGTTGTTGCTGATGGCCACGGGGTTTAACGGAATGGAAATAGCACTGCCGGTAGATCCGTGGGCGGTGGACGGCGTGAAGAGCTGCGGTCCTCCAATTTCTGCCCCAATTTCAGGGTTCCAGATCACCTGGCCGAAATCGTTGATTCCGATAATTCCGTAGAACTGGGTTATTGTGGTTCCGACAGTGCCGTTCGGCGAAGAGGGGGTCCACAGGGAGTCGAAGCCGGCCACCTGCCCGAAGCTATTGATGGAAAATGCAAAGGGTACAGGAATGGTTACCGGGCTGCCGGCAGTTGCATTCGGACCGTTCGGTGACCAGAGAACCCACGGGCAGACCGAGCACATCTGCTCCTGTCCGACGATCTGCCCTCGGTTGTTGATACCCACGCCACCGAAGCCCTGAAGAGTGGTCAGGCTGCCTGCACGGGAATTCGCCACGACGGGTGTCCACAGGCCACCACCAGCCAAGACTTGGCCGATGGAGTTGATCGTGCTGGCCGATTGTGTGGCCGGAGAGCCGACCAGAAAGCCCAATTGTGCCGGGAGAGAGGCGATGGGGACGGCGACGTAATTACCGGGAGGGACCGTTGCTGCATGGGTGGAAACAACCACTACAAGGAGAATGGATAGCCGTAACCGGCACCTGAAGGGAAGTTTCACACATGATGATATCATGATGCGCCGGCAAACGCACCTACTGGACGGTCCAGGAGCCCATAGCTTGCCAGCCCGAATTTACAGTATCAGTGACATCGCGCGCAGCCATGCAAGTGATTTTATTTCCGCTGAAGGACGAGGAAAAACTGATGGAGAACGTGAGAGTCAGCGTATTTCCGCTTCCACTTACACTGGTCTCAGGCAGGCCATTTACCGTGGAGGCGAATCCGGTCACCGTGCATTGACTGTTGGCGACGCTCGAAGCGGGGTTCGGCACGATTCCCGGCAGCAGGGCGGTGCCGGCATCGTTCACCAGGTACACAGTATTCAAAGGACGGCTGTATGCCAGGTAACAGGCTTGCCGCCCGTCCAGAGAATTATTGATGAGCATGTCCACCACACCCAGGTCCTGCCACCCGCGAGCGTCGTTAAACGTAAAGGTGAACGTCTGGCCTACACCGGTGCCGCGCTCGGGCGTCAGGTTGGCGGCGGCAGTGGGAGTGACTGCGGCGCCGGGCACATTCCACGTCCCCAGCGCCTGCCAGCCGGAATTGTCTGCCGCCAGATTGCGCGCCGCCAAGTACACAACTTTGTTCCCGGCGAAGGACGGATTGAAGCTCATGTTCAGCGTGAGCACCAGCGAATTGCCGCTTCCGGCCGCGATCGACCCTCCTCCAAAGACGGTGCATTGGCTGTTGGCGACGCTGCCCGATCCATTCAGTGCCAGTCCCGGAAGCAGTGCCGTGCCGGTATCGTTCACCAGGTACAGCGTATTCAGCGAACGGCTGTAGGCCAAGTAGCAGGACTGTCGGCCATCGAGGAAGTTGTTAACCAGCACGTTCACCACATCCAGATCCTGCCACCCGAGCGGATCGCTGAAGGTAAACACCAGGCCCTGGTTTTGGGCGCTTCCGGCGCCTGGGACCACGCTGTCGGCAGATGGCAATTGAGCCGGGGAGAGCAGGTACACGACGACATCGCCGGTCACTGCACTTCGAAAGGCTTGCAGCACGATCTGTCCGGAATCGTTGATGCCGGCGGGGGTGGCAGTGGAGAACTCACTGCTCACGGTCCCCAGGTCGTATACCGTGCCGCCTTTGTAGAGGAACGGTCTAACGATGCCGTTTGAGTCGGTCATGGTTCCAACTATCTGCCCGCTATTGTTCAAAGCCACGGGGTTCATTCCGAGGTATCCCGCAGAAACCGGCAGCGGCGACACGGCGCCCGAGGCAGCGTGTGGAGTGTTGGGAGTCCAGAGGAACCCCTGGCGATAACATTGGACGCAGGGAGGGAAAATGCTTGCTCCGGCGATGACGCCAGTGTCGTTGATATCGACCAGTGCCGTCCCATTCGAGCCCGTGATTCCCGGTATGTTGGTGAGCGTGCCGCTCCCGCCATTGGCCACGGACGGCGTGTAAAGCTGTCCCCCGCCGATCGCCTGGCCCAAATCATTGATCGCGGTGAAGTGATCCCCGGTGGCATCGGCATTGATTGTGCCCAAAGTGCCGTTTGGGGATGACGGCGTCCAGAGGAACGAGTTGCAATAGGCGTACGGTGCGAGCTCATTGGCGCAAGATCCTCCGGACTCGCCGATCACCTGCCCAAAATTGTTGATTCCCACAGCGGCGGAAGCCAGCGGCGAGGTCGCGGGAACGGGAATCGCGCTGCCGGAAGATCCGTTCGGCGTGGCCGGAGACCAGAGCATCGCCTGCGGAGTGAAGTCGGAATTAGTAAATAAGGACAGCGTCCCGGCGACTTGTCCGCGATTGTTGAGGGCGGCCACGTTGAAGCCCACATCCACCGCGCTGCCGGTTGCGCCGTTGGGCGTAATCGGCGTCCACAGCGAAGTACCGAAGACGACCTGTCCGAAGCTGTTCAGCAGACGTGGGGAGACGGCGGAAGGGCCCGAACCCAGCCTCGTGACTGTGTAATCCGTCAGCGCCGGCCCGGTGACCATGGCGAAATCGGCCGTGATCGTGAACGGCCCCGTCACTGTGATGGAGGCCGAAGATGGACCAAGCACCGAGACGGCCGGAGAGGAAGCCCAGTCAGCCAACCGGAATCCGCCGGCAGGCGTTGCCGTGAGAACGGCGGTGCTGTTGGCGTTATACCATCCGGCGCCGGAGACCGTTCCGCCACCGGGCGGATTGGAGCTCGTGGTGAGTAAGTATTGCGTGGTGTAATTCGCCGTATAAGCGGCAGGCTGCGACGGGGCGACGATGGCGCGCGGATATGTCGCAGGACCATCCTGCCATCCGGAGAAAACATATTGGCGCCCGATTGCATCGCCCTGTGGATTGACAAAAGCGACGGTGCAATTCGACTGCGGAATCCAGTTCAGCGTTTGCGGTGCGAGGTAAGCACCGGGAGAGCAGCCGCTGCCGCTCACGATAAATCCGCGGCCGGGAGGTTGGGAGGTGATGGTAATGGGGACGGTCTGTGGTCCGGGAGGGACCGGGAGGGGCGTGGGCGAGACCATGTACGTTTCTCCATCCGCCCCGTTAAGGACAATCTGGCCGGCGGCGTTGATGGCCGTTGGGTAGGCTCCCGAGAGCCGGCTGTCCACTGCGGTGAGATCGTAAACTGTGCCGCCGGCGTACAGGAAAGGAACTCTGACACAGCAGCTTTGAAGCAGGTATCCCAGCACCTGATCGCTAGCGTTGATGGCCACGGGGAAAAGTTGGTTGAAGCCGGCGGGAATGGGGATTTCTGAAGTGGTGCCTGTGGTTCCCTGAGGGGACGTGGGGGTCCAGAGAAAACCGTGCGTGTTGCCGCTGGAGTCTGCCGCCGTGCCGAACACCGTGCCATGGTTGCTGATACCCATAACCGAAGTCATCCCCGGAATGGAAGTGCAGCCGCCGATCGGTCCATTGGGGGTGGACGGCGTGCAGAAGTACGGTCCCCCAACCCCAGGGTTCACTGTGACCTGGCCGAAATCATCGATTCCGGTTATTGCGATATTTCCGGCGGTGCTGCTGAACGGGATGGTGGTTCCGGTGGCGCCGTTGGGCGAAGAAGGGGTCCATAGGATGCCGCCGGCGTATATGCCGCCGGCGATGGCGATGCCGATCACCTGTCCGAAGTTGTTGATCGCAGCCGGATACGCGACCGGAATGCTCACCAGGCTGCCGGTAGTTGCATTCGGACTGTCAGGCGACCAGAGGTACCCCTGAATTTGGGGTTGGGTTCCGTTCCAGACTTCGACGTATTCGAGTATCTGCCCGCGGTTGTTAATACCCACTGCGCAGGCCCCACTCTGACCTCCGCAACCGGCGTTGCCGACGCCGTTAATGATGGCGAGGCTACCTACATTGGAATTCGCCACGACGGGTTCCCACAGGCCGCCTTCAGCCAGGACTTGTCCGATGGAGTTGATGGCGCCCGATGGTGCGCCCCCGGTGACGATCGGGACTGCGACGTAGTTACCAGGGGGAAGGTTTGCCGCGCGGGCGGAAACGAGTACGGCGAGAAGGAAAACGACTCTCATTGGACGCTCCACGTCCCCATGGCCTGCCAGCCGGAGGTGACGACACCGGTGGAATCTCGTGCGGCCAGATAGATTACCTGGTTGCCCGAGAGCACCGGGGGAAAGGTGAGACCCACGGTCAGGGTCAAGGTGCTGCCGTTCATGCCTACCGCCGATGCTCCCGCACTGACTGTACACTGACTGTTGCTCAGGGTTCCGGGGGCGGTCATTACCAAGCCTGGCAAGAGAGCCGTGCCCGCATCATTGACCAGGTAGAGCGCATTCACAGCACGGCTGTAAGCCAGGTAACATGCCTGCCGCCCATCCAGGGAGTTATTAATTAATATATCGACGACGCCGAGATCCGGCCAGCCCTCGGTGTCCGTGAAGGTGAAAGTGAACATCTGCGTCAATCCCGACCCGTACGAAGGGCTTACTCCTCCTACCGCCGGACCCGCCCGAGAAGCCATGGGCACGCTCCAGGTGCCCTGCGGCTGCCAGCCCGAGTTGTTTCCGGCGAGGTCCCCGGCGGCGAGATAGACCACGTGGTTACCTTCGAATGCCGTGCTGAAGCTGAGGTTCAGCATCAGGGTCAAGGTATTCCCGCTGCCGCTCACCGAAGAACCTTGCGCGCTGATTGTGCACTGACTGTTGCCGACGCTTCCGAAACCGTTAATGGGCAGCGCCGGTAACAAGCCGTTGCCGGCGTCGTTGACCAGGTACAACTTATTCAACGGCTGGCTGCAGGCGAGGTAACAGGACTGACGGCCATCCAGGAAGTTGTTGATGAGGATATTGACTACGCCGAGGTCCTGCCAACCGCGAGGGTCGGAGAAAGTAAATACCATTGTCAGGCTGGATGCCGATCCCGACGCCGGACTTACTCCCGCAGCGGCCGGAAGCACTGGCGTGAGGAGATACACCGAGCCATTGGCGTTGATCACAATTTGGCTGCGGTCGTTGATGCCCGCGGGGATGCCCCCATCCAGGTCGCTGCTTATGGTTCCGAGGTCGTAGGCCGTTCCGCTCCGGGAGAGGAACGGCCGCAAGACCCCATCCGGCCCGCGTCATCTGCCCAACCACCTGGCCGCTGGCGTTCAGCGCGGAGGGAACCAAGGCGACGAAGCCCAAAGGTATGGGGATCTCCGCCGTCGACCCCGCGGTGCCGTTGGGTGTGAATGGAGTCCAGAGGAATCCGTGATACGCGCACGGATTGGGGAAGCACACGGTGCTTTTTCCGGCGACGGTGCCCGTGTTGTTGATCGCCAGCAGATACGGGCTGGGGTATACGCCGCCGAGCGGGCCGTCCATGGGCAGACCATCTATTGTCGTAAGACTTCCGGTACTTCCATTAGGTACGGAGGGCGTGAAGAGTTGTGTGCCGATGGACTGCCCGGAGTCATTGATGGTGGTGGCGCCCCATGCGTTGGGGTAGATGATCGTCCCGCTGGTGGCATTTGGCGACGATGGCGTCCACAGAAATGTGCCCGGATAAAAGCAGGTCTGAACACCGAAATCGACAGGATAACAGGATCCACCCAACGGGCCGATCACCTGGCCGAAGTTGTTGATGGTTCCCGCCTCGGAGCCAGGGAGGTCCAGAAACGCCACGGCGCTCCCGGATGTGCCATTGGCGACGTTGGGTGACCACAGAATTGCGTGCTCGCCCAAAGTCAACGGCGTCCCGTTCGACCCGGCTACCTGTCCGCGGTCGGAGTGAACAGCGTGGGCGTATTGCCGGCCCGGGGCACTGGGTTCAGAGTCACTTGGCCGAAATCATTGATGCGGGTAACGCCGTTGAACCGGCTGTCGGGGTTCAGGGTACCCGTGGTCCCGTTGGGCGTGGAAGGCGTCCAAAAGAAAGACAGTCCGGAATCGTCACTGCCGATCACCTGGCCGTAGCTATTGATGCTCATCGTCATGTTGAGGGACGACACTCCCGGTGGGGCCGGAATGGCTACGGAGGTTCCCGAGCTCGCATTCGGGGTGTCCGGCGTCCACAGAAACGGCAACATGCCCTGTGGGCCGAGGGATGCGCCGACGATCTGGCCGCGATCGTCGATCGCAGTCCCGAGGCCGCCGCCGGAGAAGGGGACCAGGCTTCCTACAGGCGCATTAGCCGACACGGGTATCCACAGAAAATTCCAGCCCACAACCTGGCCGGAGGTATTGATCGGAGGACTCCAGAAGCTGGGCCCGCTGGTCGCAATTTCAGTCAGGACATAGTTGCCGGGCGGCGCGGGTCCGGCGGCCGATGCCATCCGGCACAGGGCTGCAAAAAGCAGGAATGCTTTTGAGAGTTGGATCATCGTACACTCCATGTCCCCACCGTCTGCCGTCCGGGCGGTTCCGTTCGCGCGGCAATGGCGCCGCCAGCCGAAATCCAGGTCACCACATAGTTGAGAGACGGCGTCCGCGGTATCCACTCAAAAGTAGCCGTGACCGTCCGGGGCCAGTCGATGTACACGGTCGTAGTCGCCGGGCTGGCGTCATTCCATCCTGCGCCTGACTCAGTTCCACGCTGCGGAGGGCTAGAAGTGGCGGCGGATGCCGCCCAACACGAAGGAACCAGAGGGGACCATTGGAAAACACGAAACAAGGGCCCTAAAAACGACACGCAGGTATTATATCATCGATTAGTGGGTATGTGCTTGACTCAGGTTAAAGGTTAGTGCCGTTGGCAGCCGTTTGTGCGGACGGACGCCTCGCCCGCAACGAAGCTCTTGCGTCCGCTTGTGCAGCGGGACGAGGGCGTCCCGCGCGGTCCAGGGGGACCGCCCCACCAAACCGCTGTTAGAGCGATTACCTGAGTCAAGCACATACCCAACTTCTTGTAAATTGTTCTTCCAGACGCGGCATACGCTGGCCGAAGGAAGTGGAACCTTCGGCCATCAACCACTTGCCGTATCAGGAGGAGCACGGCCCCCTACGAAACCTGCCGCCGCCGGTCGTTCAGCCGAATCAGGAAAACCACGGCCAACGCCAACGCCAGCGCGACTCCGGCCAGCGTCCAGCCGTTGCGTTGGAGGAAGCCTTGCGCGTCCTCGCCCAATTGGATGCCCAGCCAGGCCAGGCCGAAATATCGGATGATGCGGGCCAGCAAAATGACGGCCAGGAACCTGACGAACGGGGTCCGCAGGACGCCCGCGGAAATCACGAACACCTTGAGCGGAAGCGGAACCACGGGAGTCACGGCCGGGATGAAAACGGTGAGCAGGCCGTAGCGATAAAACCACTGCTCGAATCTCTGGCTCCTGCCGGGCGCCGGCTCGCTTTTGCTGAAAAGCCGCCGTCCATGACGCGCCGCCTGAAACAGCCCGATGTTCCCGGCGAGGGATCCGATGATCGCCAACAGCGCCGTGAAGTAGGCGTGCCCCGGCGAGTTGGCACTGGTTGCCGCTACCCCGACCACCAGGAGATCGATGGCAGCGGGCAACGGGATGCCGAACGAGTCAATGGCCGCCAGCAGCAGGATTCCCCAGGGGCCGTATGCCGCCAGCGCTACGGCGATTTTATGCAGCAGTGGACGCATTCGAAGTTAGGCAAGATTTCTCATTGGGTTGGGGCCAAGACATGCCGGCACGACTGCCGGCACGGCACGCTGACAGCGTGCGCCACGGTTCAGCGCGAACATACGAACCCATTCTGTCTCCTGACTCCTCAGATAATGTCGGCGAAAGACTTGCGGAGCTTGTAGAACCAGGCGTGGCCCAGCACGAACACCACCGCCGAGAGCAGCCACAACTTCCACAACGCCCCGAAGGCCGGTGCATGGCCGTCGAGGAAGATGGCCCGGTAGCCGCGCACCAGCACGTAGATCGGATTCTTGGACAGCACCAGAGTAGCAGATGGCCCGAGGGAGGTTTCGGGGTAGCAGATCGGGGTGAGGAAGAACCAGAGCGTCAGGATGTAGCCGATGATTTGCCCCAGGTCGCGCACGAAAACGCCCAGCGCCGCCAGAAACCAGCTCACTCCCGCGGTGAACAGCAACTGCGGCACCAGCAACGCCGGCAGCCACAGCACCGTTGGCGGAAGTCCATGCCCCACGGCCAGGAGGAAGAGGCAGTAGAGCACCACCGCGAACAACTCCGTCACCAGCCCCGAGATCACCAGGTTCACGGGCACGGTCTCCACCGCGAATACCAGCTTCTTGACGAAGTTGCGGTGCTCCAGCATCACGGTGGGCGAGCGGCCGGCGGCCTCGCTGAAGGCCAGCCACGGCAGCATGCCGGAGAGGAAATACATGGCGAACTGCGAGCGGCTTTCCCCCGCGCGGTGCAGCACGATTCCGAAAACGAAGAAGTAGGTGAGCATCAGGAGCAGCGGGTTCATAGCGGTCCAGAACGATCCGCCGAACGAGCCGCGGTAGCGGCCCAGAATGTCGCGGCGCACCATCACCCGGATCAGCCCGCGGTTCCGCCAGATCGTCAGCACCGGGTACGTCAAGGCCCGGCCGATGGCACGCAACTCGCGCTCCCGCCGCAGGAGAGCGCTGGTGGCCACGCGGACGCGGCCGAGCGTGGTGACGTCGTTCTCGGTCGAGGCTTCCACCAGCAGGAAGGGCCAGCCCTTTTCGTAATACCAGCAGACGTCCTCGCGCATGGGCGAGACCACCACCTGGTAGCGGCCGTCCTCCGGCGGCACGGCGATATCGAGAATCACCGGCACGGCCTCTCCCGGCTTGAAATCGTGTCTAAGATGCAGGCGCGGGCCATCCGCGATCAACGTGCCGGTCTCGACATCGTACAGATGATAGCTGATGGCGAAACCTTCAGAAGCCAGCCAGGGCTCACTCGATTCGTTGCGCACGAGGAGTTCGATGTGGATCGTGCGGGTGGCCGCATTCAGCTCGTCGTTCACGATCATGTAGTCGGCGCTCATGAGTAGAGCCATCCGGGATAACGGTCGCGCACCGCCCCGGTCTTGCGGCCCACCGCGTAGATGCCGTCGCCGCGCAGGTCCGTCTCCAGGCGATAGCGCTCCAGCAGGTGCACCACCCAGCCGAACTCGGGATGCGGGATGTCGCGGAACTCGCCGGTTTCCAGGCGCGCCACCTCGAAGCCCGAGTTCTCGAGCAGCCGGTGGATCTCGCGCGGCGTGTATTCGCGATTGTGGCGCGCGTCCACCTCGCCCGATTCGGCGGGGCGTATGTAGGCGTGGAAGAATCCCGGGTGATACCCCTGCAGGATCGCCGAGATGCCGCGCAGGGCCGCCACGTTCGGGGTGGTGAGGACCAGGTGGCCGCCGGGCTTCAGAATGCGGTTCACCTCGCTCATCAGGTGCATGGGATCTTCGAACAGGTGCTCGATCAACTCGCCGCAGAGCACGGTGGAGAAGTGGCGGTCGGGGTACGGGAACGGATCCTTCTCGGCGTCGAAATGGTCGATGTCGCACTCGAAGGTTTCTCCTTCGGTGGAGGTGACCACGCGGTGATCCGTGCGTCCGAGTTTCCCGTAGTAGCAGCCGCGGACTTCGCCGTAGCCGAGCTTGCTGTGCAGCGCGGGGGTGATCTGGAGGTACGCGCCCATTTCCAGGATGCGGTCGTGCGGGCCGCCGGGCGGAATCATCTCGAGGGTCTTGACGAGGCGGGTCTGGTGGGTCTCGAGGTAGCTTTGGGAGGGGGGAGTCGTGGCCCAAGTCTGAAGGCTCGCGGCGGTCACGGGGGTTAGGGGTTGGGGGTTGGGGGTTGGGGGACAGGGGGTTGGGGGTTGGGGGTTAGGGGTTGGGGTTGTGAAGCTCGCTTCGCTCGCCCGGCCAGTAACCACTGACTCGAGGAAGGCCGCATACTGCCTCGCTACGGTGGCCCAGTTGCATTGCTCGGCTACGTAGTGTTTGGCGCGGGCGCCGAGGGCTTGCGCTACTTCGGGGCGGGAGACTAAGAGGTTGAGGTATTCGAAGATCAGGTTCTCTTCGCCCGGGCCCACCGGCACCTTCAGACAGACGTCGTCGGGGAACTCCTGGAAACTGCCGACTTCCGAGACCAGCACCGCTTTGCCGAGGCCGAGCGAGCGCAACAGCGTGCCGGAGCTTTCGCCGACCGTGGGGTAGCGGAGATTCAGCACGATGTCGCAGGCGCCCAGATAGCCGACGAAATCCTCTATCGGGGTGAAGCCCAGCACGCGCACGTTTCCGGTCAGACCCATGGAGCGGATCATCGGCTCGACTGGAAATTCCGGATGCGGCTCGCCCACCAGGATCATCTTGGCCGAGGGTTCCAGCCGCACCAGGCGGCGAAAGGCGCGCAGCGATTCGACAATCCGCTTGTACGGCTTCAGGAATCCGAAGATGCCGATGAGCGGCGTGATCTCGTCGAGCCCCAGTTTGTAGCGCCAGGCATGGCGGTCCGCTTCGGGGATCCACGCGCCGTGCGGGATGATGCCCACCGGACCCGCGAACCCGGCCGCGCGCACCTCGCCTTCGACGAAGCGGCTGTGCACGATCACCCCGCGCGCCACTTCCAGCAGGCGCTTGATCATGGGCAGCCCTTCGTAATCCGGGCCGAGCTCCAGCTTGCGCACCCGCTCGGCGAACTGGCGCGCCGGTTCCCCGCCCTGGTATTCGCACTCGCGGACGTAGGCGTCCCAATCGCCGCGCCGGATGGTGAGGTCCGCGATCAGGTGGTGCAGGTTCGGCTCGTGCATCACCACCACTCCGGGATGGCGCAGGGCAGTCTCGTACACAAAATCGTGGAAGCCGTTGTTGCCCACGTGGTAGAGCGCCACGTCGAAGCGCGAAGGGTCGAATGGCTGATCGGCACGCGAGAAGATCTCCAGGTCCACCAACGGCCTGAGGAATTCGATCAGAGCTTCGGAATAGTCCGCGATCCCGCTGCGCGCCGGCGGCAGCGGCGAGAAAAACGCCACGCGCATCTCAGCGCACCAGCTCCACGGAAAGCGTCCCCACGCTCACTGGGATTTTGATGAGCAGGGGGGTGCGCGCCGCGTCGCGCGCGAAGAAGATCTCAATGCTGCTGTCGGCCTTGGGACCCTTCAGCGATGCCACCAAGTGATCCGTCACTACCTGCTTGCCGGCCACCGGTATGTTCACCGCGCCGGTGTACAGCAGGCTCACCGAGTAGCCCGCTCCAAAGAAGAGCTTCTGCGCCGGGGCCACCCTTCCTTGCCCCATCTCGCGGCGCATGAAATACACGAAGGTCAGCGCATCGCGGGCGCACGGAGGGATGTCGAAATCGGTGATGCCGCCGTCGGCGGGGAGCACGGTGACGCGATGGGCGGTGGCATTGCGCTGGTCGAAGGTGGTCCTCTCGCGGGTCTTCTTGGCGCCATGGCCGATGTTGCGCACGAACTCGAGCGAGCAGAGGTCCGTAGTCGCGGAAGCGCCGAACTTGTCGGAGATCGAAAAGCCCGGGATGCCGGCATCGAGCGAGGCTTCGAAGCCCCAGCCGGTGGAAACATGGTGAGCCGAGAACGTGGCTTCACCCAGGCTCAAGCCGCTGGGCCAGTTCACGCTGTAGCGCAGCGATTCGTCCTGGAAGGGGAAGC
>Ga0209415_10012859_pt1 | contig 13890 bp, 14 predicted proteins | sample PeaSoiSIISIP2007_FD_187696 | JGI IMG/M metagenome (GOLD analysis project Ga0209415, IMG submission 187696) | Peat soil microbial communities from Weissenstadt, Germany - SII-SIP-2007 (SPAdes) (version 2) | ecosystem: Environmental > Terrestrial > Soil > Wetlands > Peat | place: Germany... | reverse complement strand
TCGCTGGCCGAGCTGGCCGAGCGCCAGGAGGTGCTGCCCGACCGCATCCTCCTCTACACCGACGACGGCGACGCCGCGCTGGCCGAGGTCGCCCGCATGGGGCATGTGGCCCAGAGCACACTCGTGCGCCGCTCGACCCTCGAGGACGTGTTCCTGCGCCTCACCGGCCGCACCCTGGTCGACTGATCCGATGACGGCGGCGAGCGGTGCCGGCGCGCCGGGGGGTACGGCACTCTTCCGCCATGGCGAGGCGGTGACGGCCCGCCGCGTGGCGACGCCCATGTGGCTGCGCGCCGCCCGCTACTGGGGCTACCAGTACAAGCGGACCTGGCGCAGCTCGGTGGTGACCAGCTTCCTCATCCCCGTGCTCTACCTGGCGGCGATGGGGGTTGCGCTGGGCTCGCTCATCGACAAGCACTCGCACGGCGTCGACGGCGTCACCTACGTGGCGTTCCTCGCGCCGGGCCTGCTGGCGGGTACCTGCATGCAGATCGGGACCAACGACGCCACGTACCCGGTGATGGGGGCGATCAAGTGGATGCGCACGTACCTGGCCCAGCTGGCCGCGCCCCTCGACGTCTACGACGTGCTGCTCGGGCATCTGGCCTGGATCGCCGCCCGCCTCGCCATCGTGGTCTCCATCTACCTGGCCGTCATGGCCTCCTTCGGGATCGTCTACTCGCCGTGGGCCCTTCTCGCGCTGCCGGCCGGTGTCCTGACCGGGATCGCGTTCGCGGCGCCGGTCGCCGCCTTCGCGGCGACGCAGGACAAGGACTCGGCCTTCTCGACGCTCTACCGGTTCGCCATCATCCCGATGTTCTTGTTCTCGGGCACCTTCTTCCCGATTTCGCAGCTGCCGGAGTGGCTCCGTGTGGTGGCCTACGTCACGCCGCTCTACCACGGAGTGTCCCTCTGCCGCGATCTCACGCTCGGGCAGGTCGGGTGGGCGGATCTGGGAAACGTGGCGTACCTGTGCGCGTGCGCCGCCGTGGGCTATGCCGCGGGCCGTCGCACGTTCGCGAGGCGGTTGGTGGTGTGAGGGGCGAGGCGAGCACGACGGGCACGGCCACCATCGACCACCGCCCGCCGGGCGTGGCGGCGCGTATCACGCCGCTCGCTTTCCTCGGCGGCCGCCACGCCTCGCGGGTCCTGGAGCGCAACATCCTGGTGTACCGGCGCTCGTGGATCTTCATCGTCTCGGGCTTCTTCGAGCCGCTCTTCTACCTGCTCTCCATCGGGCTCGGCCTGTCCCATCTCGTCGGGCCCATCCCGGTCGACGGCCAGCTGGTGCCCTACACGGCCTTCGTGGCCCCGGGGCTGCTCGCCTCCTCGGCCATGAACGGGGCCATGCTCGACTCGACCTTCCTGGTCTTCTTCAAGCTCAAGATCGCCAAGACCTACGACGCCATGCTGTCGACGCCGCTCGGTGTGGGTGACGTGGCCCTGGGCGAGCTCAGCTGGTGCGTGCTGCGGGGCGCCCTCTACTCGGCCGCCTTCCTCTCCATCATGGCGATGCTGGGCTACATCGTGTCGCCCTGGGCGGTGCTGTGCTGGCCGGCGGCGGTGCTGATCAGCCTGGCCTTCGCGGCCGCCGGCATGGCCGGCACCACCTACATGCGGACCTGGCAGGACTTCGACATGGTCTCGCTGGCCTTCATCCCCCTCTTCCTCTTTTCGGCCACCTTCTACCCGATCACCGTGTACCCGGGCTGGCTGCAGGCCGTGGTGCGCTGCACGCCGCTCTACCAGGGGGTGGTGCTCGTCCGCGCCGCCGACCTGGGCATCTTCAGCTGGACCCTGCTGGGCCACATCGCCTACCTGGTGATCATGGCCACGGCCGGGGTGATCATTACCCGGCGCCGGCTCGGGCTGCTGCTGCTGCCGTGATCGACCGCCCCGGGGGGCCGGTACCGTAGGGCCGCACTCGCGAGCGGTAGAGGATCGGAAGCAATGAACATCGTGGTGAGCAACGTCAAGGGTGGGGTCGGCAAGACGACCACCGCCGTGTACCTGGCCGCCGTGGCGGCGCACCGGGGCCGCGGCCCGATCCTGCTGGTCGACGCCGACCCGCAGGGGTCGACGGCGGAGTGGTACGAAACGGACCCCTTCGAGGGTGTCGAGCTGATTGAGGGCCCGTCCGTCCGCACGGTCACCAAGGCGATGAGCCAGGACGACGGCATCGTGGTCGTCGACACCCCGCCCGGCGAGGGAAACGTCGTGCAGGCGGCACTGGCCAGGGCCGACGCGGTGGTGATCCCGACCCGTGCCGGCGGGGTCGAGCCCGGCCGGGTCGTGACCACCCTGGAGATGACGCCCCGGAACATCCCGGCCGGCGTCGTCATCTGCTCGGCCCGCCTCGGTACTAACGACCTGGAGGCCACCATCGAATGGTGGACCGAATTGAAGGTCCCGGTCTGGGGGATCGTGCCCGAGCGGGTCTCCATCGCCAGCGGCCCGGCTGCCGGGCTGTCGAGTGAGGGCCTCGAGCACTACGGCAAGGTGTTGAAGAGGGCGACCACCAAGGGTCGCTGACGCGCCCTGTTCAGCGGGCGGTCACCGTCTGCAACCCGGCGTGGTACCGGCTGTCGCTCCACGCGACGGGGGCCTTCCCGTGCAGCTGGCCTATGAGCTCGGAGAGGAACCAGCGGCGTACCGCGACGCTCGTCGGTGACGCCGGCAGCGTCAAGAGCCGCTGCGAGAGGCCGAACTCATCGGCCTCGTCCAGCATGGCGTCGTAGAACTTGCAGGCCACCACGGCGCCCTGCGGCAGTACGAGAGTCCAGTCGTAGAACTCGACCTTCTGGTCGACCGCGCCCTGCCACATCTCGTCCATGCCCGGCCCGAGGCCGTTGAAGCGTGTCCCGATCTCCGAGACGAGCACCGAGAGCCGCTCGGGCAGCGCCGGCGCACTGGGTGAGCTGTCGGCCCGCTCCTTCATGAGGCGGAGCTCGCGGAACAGCGCCTCGTACTCCTCGCTCGACTTCTGCAGCAGCGCCACCGGAATGCCGACCAGGCGGACCGCGACGTCGGGCGACTCGTCGGGGTCGCCGTGCAGGTCGGGATGAGTGATCCCGGTCAGGTCGAACCGGAAGCTCCCGTCGGACACGCTGCTCGGCGAGACCGGGAAGTCGACCGGCAGCTCGAACCACACGATCTTCCCGCCGTCGACCGCCTGCACCCCCCAGTTCGAGGCGAGCGTATTGAAGAGGGTCAGCCCCCGCCCGGTGGCCGCGTCCCGGCCGTACTCCTTCAGCGCCGGCAAGGCGGGGTTGCCGTCGGCGACGTCGACGCGGATGCGGTCCGGGAGGATGTGGAGGGTGACGCACATGGGGGTGGCCGCGTGCAGCACGGCGTTAGTCACCAGCTCGGAGGTCAGAAGGGCGGCATAGCCGGTCACTTCGGACGGCAGGTCGCGCAGATGCGCGGCAATCCAGTGGCGCGCCACGGGCGTGCTCTCCACCACGGGCTCCAGGTTCAGCGTTGTCATCCCACCACGTGTCGTACCCACGGGCAGTGCGGTTATGCGCTCCTCTGTGATACCGGTGAAATTGAGGCACAGTACGACGACGTCGTCGGTGCGCTCCTCGGTGCTCAGCATGGACGCGAAGGTCACCGCGGGGTGGTCGGGCCAGCCCGATCCGGCGATGTCCGTTGCCGCGGTCGCCAGACGCTCCATGCCGTGGGTGATCAGCTCGCCCCGGCGCTCAATCAGCCCGTCCGAGTACATGACGAGCGAGTCACCGCGATCCAGCACGACCTCGTCGCGGGGACGCGGGGCCCCGGTCAGGCCTGCCGCGATCAGCAGTGAGCGTTGCATGGGGCAGAAGGTCGCGCTGCCGTCGGCCCGCACGACGAGCGGCGGCGGGTGCCCGGCGTTGCTCAGCACGACGCGGCCGGTCGAGAGGGTGATCGTCCCCACGACGGCGGTCGCCACCCTGTCCTCAATCAGGGCGTCGAAGAGCCGGTCGAGGGACGAGAGCACCTCGGTCGGCGACTGGCCGGACACTGCGTAGGCGCGGATCGCGCTGCGCACCTGGCCCATCAGTGCCGCCGCCGCGGCACCCTTGCCCATGACGTCACCCACGCTGAAGAAGATGGAGTCGTCGCCCAACGCGAAGACGTCGTACCAGTCGCCACCGGCGTAGGTGCCGGCCACCCCGGCCCGGTACTCGGCGTCGAGCAGGAGGCCGTCCACCACGGGCAGCGAGTCCGGGAGCACCGCGCGCTGCAGCACCTCGGCGACGACGTGCTCGCGCTGGAACCGTGTCGCGTTGGACAGGGCGACGCCGGCCCGGCTCGCCACCTCAGTGGCCAGCGACACGTCGTCAGCCTCGAAGAGCCGGCCCGGCCCGTCGATGAACGTCATGACGCCGATGACCTCGCCGTCTGCCGTGAGCGGGACGGCGAGTGCCGTGAAGTCATCCGGCGAGTCCGACCGGTCCGCGCCGAGGTCGAGCGGGGCCAGTTGCGTCCGCCCGGTGCGGTAGGCGATGGCGGCCGGTACGCCGGAGTCGAAGGGGATGTGCTCCCTCGTGCCCCTCCGCATCTCCGAGGCCGCCGGCGGGGCCCCGGTTTCGCGTACGTCCAGGCGCACGAGCCCGCCGTCGGCGGGCACCTGGACGATGCACGAGTCGGCGAGCCTGCCCTCGACGAGGCTCATCGTCCGCTTGATGACCGTGGTGGGGTCGAGGCTCGAGCTCAACAGTCGCGTCACCTCGGAGAGGAGGGACAGGCGCTCCCGTCCCGCCTCGGCGGCGCGCAGCGCCTCGCGCTCGTGCTCGAAGACCTGGGCCCGCTCCAGCGCCTGGGCGGTCAGCCCGGCCAGCGTGGACAGGAACCGGAGATCCGGCTCGCTCGGCTCTGCCTGGGCCACGAAAGCCAGCGACAGCACCCCGAGCGGCCCCACGCTCCCGACGAGCGGCTCGGTGACGACCGTCACCGGTTCGGCCAGGTCGCGCAGCACCCGCGGCACGACCTCCGTCGCCATGTCGTCGGCGGTGGCGCCGCCGGCGTCAATGGTCGCCACGTCGGTGCGCCCGTGCGAGAAGCAGGAGCCCGCACGACTGCCATCCACGGGCACCATCCCGCGGGAGAGGAGCGCTGGGTGCCCGCTGCTCGCGAGACACGAGAGCGCGCGCTCGCCCGCGGCCGGGACGCGCACGACGGCGGACTGCGCGCCCAGAGCCCGCCGCCCGCCGGCAATGGCGGCGTGGGCCACGTCGCCGGGGGTGGTGGCGGCGGCCAGCGCAGAGCTGAGCTGGTGCAGATGCTGGCTGCGCTCCAGGCTGACGAACTCGGTCAGCGTGAGGCGGGCCCGCTCGACGGCCTGAGCGGCCGCGCCCGTGATGGTGAAGAGGAAGCTCTGGTCGGGGTCCGAGATCTCGCGGTCATGGTCCCAGTGCACGATCACGGCGCCGATGGTGCGGTCGGACACGACCAGCGGGACGATGGCCAGAGCGCGGAAACGGCTGGAGCCGAGCGACGCGTAGACGTCGGGCCGTTGCCGCCGCAGATCCTCGAGCGACTCCACGAAGAGTGCGACGTTGTCGCCCAGCACCGGGCCGTCGGGCTGGAGCGCCGTGAGCACCCCGTCGATCGGCTCGTCGGGGTGGTAGCCGAAGCGGCGCAGTGTCCGGAGGCGGCCTCGCTCGCCGCTGAGGGCAAACGTGGCGGCATTCACACTCAGCTCGTCGCGCAGGGCGGCGAACACGGCGTCGGCCACCTGGGCCGGGTCCGCGGCCGTCGTCAGCGCCCGGGCCATCGCCTGCATGCGCTGTGCGGTCTCGGCCGCCACGCGCCGCCGCCGCTCGTTCCTCGTCTCCGAGCGGGCCGTCCACAGCTGCACGTTGCGCTCGCCCCGCAGGTAGGAGATCCACATCGCCACGGCAGTCGCGGCTAGCTGGGTCACGACGCGAATCGTGTGGTTGAGCTCGCCGTAGCTGTGGGGCGGGGTGCTGATGACGAGCGCGAAGAACGCTGCCAGCAGCCCGACGATCAGGACGCGCGAGGGCCGGGCGAACGCGGCGGCGATGAAGGGGGCGATGGCCAGGAAGCCGACCAGTGAGATGTTCCCCCCGTAGACGGCGAAGACGATCGCCACGGTCGACACCCAGAGGAGCGCCATGAGCGTCGCCACGGCCTCGGCGCGATCGGCGCGGTGGCCCCGATGCGTGGCCTGAAGCTCCTCTTCGCCTGGTTCGGGCACGGTTCTCTCTCCCCGTTTACGGCCGCGGGCTCGTCGGGAACGCTATTCCTCCTGCCGGTCGCCAGCGGCATCTGCCCGCCCGTCACCGGGGTTGCGCGGCTGTTTCCTACCCGTGTGTGAAGGTGGGGAAACCCCCGAGGTTTAGGTTCTCTGCCGAGGGGCTATAGAACGCACTGGCCAATCGGCATTGCACAACGTCCATGCCGGGCCCGGATCATCTTGCGAGACGCAGGAGGGTGGAGTGGATCAGGAGTTTCAGATAGAGGAGCGGGCGGGCACGGCGCCCCCGGTGATCGCGGTCAGTGGTGAGATCGACGTCGCCACCGCCCCGCAGCTTCGCGAGTGCCTGCACCGCGTCATCGCCCAGGGTGATTCGACCATCGTGCTCGACCTCCTCGGCGTGACCTTTCTCGACTCCACCGCGCTCGGAGTGCTCGTCGGCGCGCTCAAACGATGCCGGGAAGTGGGCGGCGACCTGCATGTCGTCGTGGCGGACCCGCGGATCGTCAAGATCTTCGAGATCACCGGACTCACCAACGTGTTCACCATCGCCGACTCACTGCAGGCAGCCGGGGCGTCATGACCGACCGGGCCGACCAGCTGGTGACGGGCGACCGCATTGAACTGAGGTTTCCGGCGCGAGGCGACCTGATCGTGCTGGCGCGGCTCGTGACGAGCGCGATCTCGGCCCGCGCCGGCTTCGACATCGAAGAGCTCGAGGATCTCCGGCTGGCCGTGGGCGAGCTCTGCCTGCTCACCCTGCACGGGAGCGACGAACGCTATGGGGACCTGTGCCTGGAGCTCACGGTGCTGGGCGACGCCATCGGGGTGGTCTGCACCCTCGAGCGGGCCGCCGCCACAGACGTGCCCGCTCCCGAGGGTGACGAGATCGCCCGCCTCAGCGAGCAGATCCTCGATGCCCTGGTGGACGAGCACGGGAGGGAGAGCCAGGACGGCTCGGTGCGCGCATGGCTCCGCAAGTGCCGGGGAGGGCATGCGGGGTGACGGTGGGCCGGGAACACGATCCCGGGCCGCAGTCCGACGCCGCGGGATCAGAGCGCCCACCGCTCACTCCGGCAGAACGCGAGGAGCTGATCACCTCGAACTTAGGGCTGGCCCACCAGCTCGCCCGGCGGTTCCTCCATCGCGGCGAGCCGTTGGATGACCTGGTTCAGGTGGCATCGGTGGCCCTCGTCAAGTCGGTCGACCGCTTCGACCCGACGCGCGGGGTGGACTTCGCCGCCTTCGCGACCAGGACGATCATCGGCGAGCTGAAGCGGCACTTCCGCGACAAGGGGTGGGCCGTGCGCGCCAGCCGGCGGGTGCAGGAGCTCTACCTCGAGCTCGGGCACGCGACCGGCACCCTCGTCCAGCAGCTGGGCCGCAACCCGACCGTGGCCGAGCTGGCCGGGGCCACAGGCGCCAGCGAGGAGGCCGTCATCGAGGCGATCGAGGCCGGCCAGGGTTACCGCGCCGCGTCCATCGACGCGTCCGAGAGCGAGGACGACCCCCTCACGGCCCGCCTCGGCGAGCACGACGGCAACTACGCCTCGGTGGAGGACCGGGCGCTCCTCGGCCCGGCGCTCGCCACCCTGCCCCCGCGCGAGCAGTCGATTCTGCGCATGCGCTTCGTCGACGGGCTCACCCAGTCCGAGATCGCCGTGGCCGTGGGCGTGAGCCAGATGCACGTCTCGAGGCTCCTCTCGTCCAGCCTGCAGAAGCTCAGGGAGGGCATCGAGCAGCCCCCGGCCGAGCGGAGCTGAGCGACGAAATCGGGCATCAGGAGCGGGGTTGCCCCGTGAAATAGTGATGAGATCCCTGAATCACAGACGGGATCAGTAAATTCCTCGGGACTTTCCGGCGCTCGTTGAGTATGGTGCAGGACCATTCCAGAAACGAACTGGGGGTGGCCGTGGTACATCTCGATGCTTCGCTGGCTGAGCAGGGGGAATCCGGGGAGAAGGGCCTCAAGGAAGGAGCCCTCGGCTTCGTCTCGTCGGTGGTGGTGGGGGTGGCATCCACCGCGCCGGCCTACAGCTTGGCGGCCACCCTTGGCTTCGTCGTCATCGCCATCAACGGGCTCCAAGCGCCGATCATCACGATCATCGCCTTTGTGCCCATGCTGTTCATCTCGTATGGGTACAAGGCGCTGAACAGCGCCGACCCCGACTGCGGCACCACCTTCACCTGGGCCACCCGGGCCTTCGGGCCGAAGTCGGGATGGTGGGGCGGCTGGGGCATCGTCGTGGCCGACGTCTTGGTCATGGCCAGCCTGGCCCAGGTGGCCGCCGACTACCTGTTCCAGCTCTTCGGCGCGTACGGGCTCTCGGGCAATCCCAACAGCGGCTGGGTGCTCCTGGTCGGGATCGGGTGGATCGTCGCCATGACGGCCATCTGTTACGTCGGGATAGAGATCTCCGCCAACTTCCAAAAGGTGCTGCTCAGCATCGAGATCACGATGCTGCTGGTCCTCTCGATCGTCGCCCTGGTCAAGGTGGGCAACGGCACTGCGCCCCTGGGGCACCTTACGCCGTCGTGGACGTGGTTCAACCCGTTTGATGTGCCCGACATAGAGAGCTTCATGGTCGGCTTCACCCTGATGCTGTTCATCTACTGGGGGTGGGACACCGCGGTGTCGGTCAACGAGGAGACCAAGGAGCGGGACAAGATCCCGGGTCGGGCCGCGGTGACGTCGACCGTCATCTTGCTCGCCACCTACGCCCTGGTCATCATGTCCACCCAGTCCTACGCCGGCATCGGTACGAAGGGCATCGGCCTGCAAAACCCCAACCACAACGGTGACGTCCTCACGGTGCTGGGAACGTCCATCTTCGGCACCTCTGGCTTCGGCACCTTCCTCACCAAGTTGCTCGTGCTGATGGTACTGAGCTCCGCCGCCGCCTCCACGCAGACCACCATCCTGCCGACCGCGCGCACCACCCTGTCGATGGCGGTGTTCAAGGCCGTCCCGAGCGCGTTCGCCAAGATCCACAAGCGATTCCTGACGCCGACGACCTCGACGGTCACCATGGGTGCCGTATCGATCGCGCTCTACGTGGGCATGAACTACGTGTCCAACGGCAACGCGGTGATCGGGGACTCGGTCTCTGCCCTGGGCGTGTGGATCGCCTTCTACTACGGCCTGACCGGCCTGTCGTGCGCCTGGTACTTCCGCAGCACGCTGCGCGAGAGCCCCCGCAACCTCTGGCTGCGCGGCATCCTGCCGCTGGTCGGGTGGCTGATGCTGTGGACCGCCATGTTCTGGGCCTTCTGGTACTACTGGCACCCGACGAACTGCTACACCTCTTGGAACATGCCGATCACGCACTGGCAGATCGGCGGGGTCTTCCTCCTCGACTTCGGTGCGGTGATCCTCGGCATCGTGCTCATGGTGGTCTACGCCCGGCTCCGCCCGGCCTACTTCCGGGGCGAGGTCCTCAACCGCGACACGCCGACCCGGGTGCCCCAGGACCTCGGTACGCCAGTGGGGCTGTTCGGGATCGAGCCCTTCGACGGGGAGGTGCCGCAGGGGGAGGAGACCGACAAGGAGCCCACCGGGGCCGGATAGCCTCCGCAGCCGCTCCCCGGCCCCGCCCGGAGCGCCCTGCCCGAGCGGGGCGACGCCGCGTTCTATTAGACCGTGCGTACGGCCGGGCCGGCGGCCGTCACGAGACGAGGTGGAGGCTCCATGACGAAGAGGCTGGAAGGCACGGTCGCCCTCGTGACGGGCGCGAGCAGCGGGATCGGCGAGGCCACGGCCGTGGCGCTCGCTGAGGAGGGGGCGACCGTCGCCCTGGTGGCCAGGCGCCGCGACCGGCTCGAGGCCCTGGCCGGGCGCATCGGGGGAGCGGGCAAGGCACTGGTGATCGAGGCGGACATCACGGACCCCGGCCAGGCCGAGCACGCCGTCGCCACGACGGTGGCCGAGCTGGGCCGCCTCGACACCTTGGTGAACAATGCCGGCGTCATGCTGCTCGGGCCGATCGTCGACGCTCCGATCGAGGAGTGGCAGCGCATGGTCAACCTCAACGTGCTCGGGCTGCTCTATTGCACGCACGCCGCCCTTCCGCACCTGCTGGCCGCCGCCGAGTCCGAGCCGCGCTCGGTGGCCGACGTGGTGAACGTGAGCTCCGTCGCCGGCCGGGTGGCGCGCCTCAACAGCGGGGTCTACAACGCCACCAAGCACGGCGTCGGCGCCTTCAGCGAGTCACTTCGCCAGGAGGTCACGACCCGCCATGTGCGGGTCGCCCTGATTGAGCCGGGGGCGACGGCCACCGAGCTGGCCTTCCACAACCGTCCGGAGATCCTCGAAGGCATGGCGCAGCAGTTCGGGGGTATCGAGATCATGCACGCCGAGGACATCGCGGAGAGCATCCGCTACGCGGTCACGCAACCGCGGCGGGTGGCGGTGAACGAGATCCTGGTCCGGCCGACCGAGCAGGAGCGCTGAGATAGAACGGATCGCCGTCATCGGGTGCTCGGGGTCGGGGAAGACCACGCTCGCCGTCGCGCTGGCGAAGGTGCTGGGCTCGCCCCACGTGGAGCTCGACTCCATCTACCACCAGCCGGACTGGACGCCGCTCGGCGAAGAGGAGTTCCGGGCCCGGGTGGCCGAAGAGGCCGAGTCGCCACAGTGGGTGGTCGACGGCAACTACTCTGCCGTGCGCGACATCGTCTGGCAGAAGGCCGACACGGTCGTGTGGTTCGACCTGCCCTATGCCACCGTGCTGTGGCGGACCATCCGGCGCACGGTGCGACGGACGATCACCCGCGAGGAGCTGTGGAACGGCAACAGGGAGCCGCTCTCGAACCTGTGGTCGCTCAACCCAGAGCATTCGATCATCGCCTGGGCGGCCACCAAGCACCCGGTGTACCGCCGGCGTTACGCCGCGGACGCGGCCGACCCTCAGTGGGCGCGCCTGCGCTTCGTCCGCCTGCGCACCCAGGGCGAGGCTGACGCATTCCTGGCGGGCGTGACGTCCGCCACGACGAAGGAGGAGTGACCGATGGATCTGGAGCTCGCGGGCAAGGTCGTGCTCATCACGGGAGGCACCGACGGGCTCGGCCTCGCGCTGGCCGGACAGCTTGTCGCCGAGGGGGCGTCGCTGGCCGTCTGCGGCCGTGACGAGGAGCGGCTGCGCGCCGCCGAGGCCACCCTGCAGGGCGCGGGCGGCGACGTGCTGGTGCAGCGGGCCGACGTGTCCGTGGCCGGTGACATCGAGGCCTTCGTCGACGCCGCCGTGGGCCGCTGGGGGCGCATCGACGGGGTGGTGCACAACGCCGGGCGCGCCTCGGCCGGTCGGCTCGAGTCCATTGACGACGCCACCTGGGAGTCCGACGTCCAGCTCAAGCTGATGGCCGCCGTGCGGCTGACCCGCCTGGCACTGCCCCAGCTCCGGGCCACCCGGGGCTCGGTCCTGTTCACCCTCGCCATGGCGGCGAAAGCCCCCGGCGCCGGCAGCGAGCCGAGTTCGGTGACCCGTGCCGCCGGCATGGCGTTCATGAAGGCGCTCTCCAAGGAGCTGGCGCCCGACGGCATCCGGGTCAACGCCGTGCTGATCGGGCTGATTGAGAGCGGGCAGTGGGTCCGCGGCGCGGCCGCCTCGGGGAACGAGCTGGGGGAGTTCTACGAGCGCTTCGCCAAGGACACCGGCATCCCGCTGGGCCGCTTCGGGCGCGCCGAGGAGTTCGCCGACCTGGGCTGCTTCCTCCTCTCGGCCCGGGCCTCGTACCTCACCGGTGCGGCCGTCAACCTGGACGGGGGGCTCTCGCCCGCCGTCTGAGTGGGCTACTCGTTGTAGCCGACGGTCTCGGTGGCGTCGCCCTCGCCGCTCCGGGTGAGCCCGATGGCGTAGCCGTCGATCATGTCGACGCGGGTGAGGGCGTCGACATGCGGCCGACCGTCCCCGCCCCACTTGGCCTTGGCGGCCCGGCGCGCCGAGAGCTCGTCGTCGGCCACCACCAACACGACCTCGTGGTCCTCGCCCATCCGGCCGGGGCCTAGCTCGCCCCCGAGGTAGGCCGCGTAGAGGTGCACGCGGGCAGCGTAGCGAGTACGAAGGGGGCTATGAGCCCCGACGCGCTGCAAGGCAGCACCATCGTCGTCACCGGTGTCACCGGCCAGGTGGCGCGCCCGCTGGCCACCGCCCTCGCCCGTGACAACCATGTGATCGGGGCGGCCCGTTTCTCCGACGCGGCCGCCCGCACCGAGCTGGAGGCTGCCGGTATCGAATGTGTCCCGGTCGACCTGGTGTCGGGGGACGTGGGTGGGCTGCCCGAGGATGCCGACTACGTCCTCAACTTCGCGGTGGCCAAGACCAACAACTGGGAGCGGGACCTGGCGGCCAACAGCGGCGGCCTGGCGCATCTCATGGAGCACCACCGCGGCGCCCGTGCCTTCCTGCACTGCTCGTCCACGGCGGTCTACAAGCCCGACGGGCACCGGGTCTTCGACGAGGACGGGCCGCTCGGCGACAACCACGGTGTCTGGCCCTTCCTGCGCACCTACAGCATCTGCAAGATCGCGGCGGAGGGCACGGCGCGCTGGGGGGCGGAGCGGTTCGGCCTGCCGACCACGATCGCCCGCCTGTCGGTGCCCTACGGCGACAAAGGCGGGTGGCCCGCTATCCACCTCCACATGATGCTGTCGGGGCACGCCGTGCCGGTCCACGTCAACGCCCCCAGCGTCTACCACCCGCTGCACGCCGACGACATCCTCGCCATGGTGCCGCGCCTCCTCGGCGTGGCCTCGGTCCCCGCCGTGACGGTCAACTGGGGCGGCAGCGAGCCGGTCAGCATCGAGGAGTGGTGCACCTACCTGGCCGAGCTGGCCGGCATCGAGGCGCGCTTCGAGCCCACGGAGCTGACCATCGACAGCGTGGAGATCGACACGACGCTCATGCACGACCTCGTCGGGCCGACGACGGTCCCCTGGCGCGAGGGGATGCGCCGCATGGCCAGGGCGCTGCACCCCGACAAGGTGGCGTGAGCACGGTCCGCTTCGAGCTGTGCGACCCGGAGGAGCTGCCGGCTTCCGAGCTCCTGGCCGCCATGCGGGCCGAGCTCAACGACGTGTACGAGACGTTCAGCCGGCTGGACAACCCGCCGCTGACCCCGGCCGAGCTGCGGGCCCCGACGGGCGCCTACCTCGTCGGCTACGAGGGCACCGACGCCGTGGCCGGAGGAGGGCTTCGACGACTGGACGAGGACGTGGCGGAGATCAAGCGGATGTACGTCCGCCCCGCGGCGCGATCGCACGGCGTGGCAGGGGCGCTCCTGGCGGCGCTGGAGGAGGCCGCGGTGTCGTTCGGCTACACCGCCACCCGCCTCGACACCGGGCCCAAGCAGGTGCACGCGCAGCGCCTGTACCGACGGACGGGGTACGTGGAGGTGCCGCCGTACAACGACAACCCGTTCGCCTGCTTCTGGGGGGAGAAGCGCCTGGCGTGAGCCTGTAGCGTCGCTTCAGTGGCGCACGCGGCCGTGGTGCAGGTGGCGATCCATCCCGCTTCCGACGCCGCGCACCGCCGCGGGATCCTCAACGACCTCGTGGTCCCGGAGGTCACGTCGCTCCCCGGTTTCGTAAAGGGCATGTGGCTGAACGACAGGAACGGCACCGGGACGTGTGTCGTCGTGTTCGAGAGCGAGGAGGCGGCGCGTGTGGGGCTCGCGACGCTCACCCGCGA
>Ga0209415_10012858_pt1 | contig 13891 bp, 9 predicted proteins | sample PeaSoiSIISIP2007_FD_187696 | JGI IMG/M metagenome (GOLD analysis project Ga0209415, IMG submission 187696) | Peat soil microbial communities from Weissenstadt, Germany - SII-SIP-2007 (SPAdes) (version 2) | ecosystem: Environmental > Terrestrial > Soil > Wetlands > Peat | place: Germany... | reverse complement strand
ACTCCGGTAGACGACACGGGATCCGGTCGCTCATGCCGAAGTGCAAGTAGGAGAAGGGGCACCAGACGAGGTTGACGCCAGAGTCCATGATCGCCGTCACGTCCTCGTCCTCAATGACGTTCATGTGGATGAGCGTCGAATCCCCGTCGAGGACACCGAGATTGTGCAGGTGGATGAGCCGTGAGTGGCCGAGGCGTTCCTTGTCGAAGCGATAAGCGCTCGGCAGATAGCTCTCGTGCTGGTGAAATGGCGCACCCGCCGACTTCGCAAGCGCGTGAGCCGCCCGCTCGAGCTCGTCGGAAGCCGTGCCCGTGCCGTAAATCATGACGAAGCCGCGGACGAGCGCATCAGGATCGGCGTTGCGCCAAAGCTGTTTCCCCATCTCATCGAGGCAGCGGTCGAGCTTCGGCGGCGCGCGCCCATAGAGGAGAGCGCTATCGAGCGGCCCCAGCTGCTTCATGATCTCGATCTGGTCCCAGATGTAGGTGCCGGCCAACAGACCGCGGAGCCCGACCTTTTCCGTCGCTGCCGCGACCGCGTCGCAGTCGAACACCGTCCCGGGCTCGATGAAGCACGTGAATCCGTTGTGCAGCATCTCGAGGCCTGCGAAGACCGCCGCCGCGTGCTCTTCCTTGGGCTTAACATCTGCCTTCCAGTCGGCGAAGTTCACTTTGCGCGGAGCGTCTCCGAGCGCGTCGCCGAAGATGCCGCGGCACGTGCCGTGGACGATGTGCACATGCGGATCGATGAAGCCGGGATGCACGACGCCACAACCGGCATCGATAGTGCGCCGGGCCAGGTAAGCCGGGAGGATGCTCCGTTCGGGTCCGACCGCGGTGATGCGCCGGCCCGTGACGGCGATCGCACCCCTTGTCAGGACCCGTCGCTCACCATCCATGGTGACGACAGTGCCGTTCGTGATCAGCAGGTCGCAAACAATGGGCTGCCTTCGCCCAGCTGTGATCCTCGGCCGACCAGCTGACTTTCCTCGATTGCGCCGGACCTTCACCCCGCTTCGCCGCATCTGCCCCCCCATCCTCTCATGCCGCCATCAAAACCAAACGAGTCCGAGCTTATCGCAGAGTCCGGCATGACCTTTCCGTCTCAACGCCTTGCTTGGCTGAATGCGCCGCGGCTCAAGAGTATGACCTGCGGATCGAGTGTGTCTCATGCACCCGCGAAGCGCTCAGCGTTGACCCGGAGATATCCACACCTTTTGCTTCCTTCGGTGGAATTTGGAATTGCAGGGCGGATTACAGCGGCGTTACGCTTTTGCTGTCGAGACCGGCAGGCTTTGCGGAGCTCAAGGGATCGGCAAAGGGCGAGAGCCCGACGGCTCCACTCGTCACGGAGATGGCCAGAGCGGTGATTGGCCAGAAAGGGGATGACACCTCGATAATCACTCCCAACCTGGATCCGGTCTCTGTGCGGCCAACTGCAATCTCGTGAGGGTTGCATAAATCGCACACGCTGGATCACTTGCAGCCGTAAGGTTGTCGGTGGAACGGGTCGGTGGTTCGGTACCGTTAGGTGGTCCTGGTTAGTCCCGGTAGCTCCGGATAGGGGGACGCTCCGAATCTAGCCAACCACTCTGAACGCCTGAGACACGCCCGATTAGGAGCGATCCTTCTCCGAAGCGATCTCGGCCAAGGGCGGGAAAGGGGAAACCCTCTCTCGCCCGAATGGCGTTTAGGCCCTGACGAAGGGCTTAACTGCGCAAGGATTTTCGATTGATAGCCCGACGATTGGCGTGCGTGCGCGGTGGCGGCGGGGGCGGATTTTCTCAGCGCCGCTCATCGACGATGCCAAGTTCCCGCTACAGCCAGCTGAAATTGTAGTCCGCCATCGGATCGCCGGCCAGCGGCCTTCGAGGGCCTAGCGCCGCTGTCTCACCGATAATTTCGCGGCACCATTAAAAGGCAGCTCGAGTGTCGACGCGTTGACGCTGCGCGACTTGCTGCGATGTCCGATATGCGGCGGCAGACCATCGATGACGCCAAGGCGAAGGATCAATTGGGAAGCCGCCTCACCCGGCTAGCGCTGCCTCTTCGGCGGGAACACGATGGCCTTAGAAGGCCCTTGAGGAGGGCGGTCGGATGAATACCGCCGCAACCTTTCCCCTGAACGCCCGGCACGCCGTTTCCCGGGACGCCGAGCTGAAGCATGAATTGCTGGCACGCACGGTCAGCGGCAAGAAGATCGCGCCCCGCGTTACGCCAGCTGATGGAGCCGCCGCCAGCTGTTCCAGGGATCGAGAGCTCCGGTAAGCGAGAACGCGGTATCGAACACACGGAACGCAGCCGATAGGTGCAATGCCCGGAAGAGCCGCCAGACTTGGTCCTTGGTCTTTTCATTCTCGCCATACAAGGTCGCGGTCTGCTCAGATGGCATAGTGCCAATGAGGAAGAGATTGGCGTTGCGCATTGCGCGTCCGCGAACGCTGCCGATCCACGGCCGTCAATTTTCATCACGTGCAAACGGCAAGCGGTCGCTTGCCCACAGACCTGCGCCTAGCGCGATTGATTGCGATCGCTGCGGGGAGATGGTTCGAAGCGCGAGAACCGCGAGTTTCTCGCCGCGTCTTATAAATGGGCTAGCCGCCGCTGGCCACCCGGACTGTCCTGGGGTATCCTGCGCAGCATAAGGGAGCGGGGCCAACCACGCTTTCAGGGAGGAAATGGGCGCAATGGCGTCGGTGGAGATCCGCCGGGTGCGGAAATCCTTCGGGCCGCTGGAAGTCATCCACGGCATCGACGTCGACATCGGCGACGAAGAATTCGTCGTGCTGGTCGGGCCCTCGGGCTGCGGCAAGACCACGCTATTGCGCATGATTGCCGGGCTCGAGAACATCACCGGCGGCGAGATATCCATCGGCGGACGCGTCGTCAACGCGTTGCCGCCGAAGGACCGCGACATCGCCATGGTGTTCCAGAACTACGCCCTCTATCCGCACATGACGGTGCGCGACAACATGGCCTTCAGCCTCAAGCTGCGGAGGGCCGAGGGGGCGATCATCGACAAGCGCGTCCGCCAGGCGGCGGACATCCTCGGGCTCGCCGCCTACCTCGACCGCTTCCCGCGCCAGCTTTCGGGCGGGCAGCGCCAGCGCGTCGCCATGGGCCGCGCCATCGTGCGCGACCCGCAGGTGTTCCTGTTCGACGAGCCGCTCTCCAACCTCGATGCGAAGCTGCGCGTGCAGATGCGCACCGAGATCAAGGCGCTGCACCAGCGGCTCAAGACCACCTCGGTCTACGTCACCCACGATCAGGTCGAGGCCATGACCATGGCCGATCGCATCGTCGTCATGCATGACGGTAACGTCGAGCAGATCGGCAGGCCGCTCGAGCTCTATGACCGGCCGGTCAATCTTTTCGTTGCCGGGTTCATCGGCTCGCCGGCGATGAACTTCATCCAGGGTCGCTTGAAGCGCGCCAATGGCTCGGTCTGGGTCGAAGCCGGCGATGGCACCCGGCTGCCGGCGCCCAAGGAGGCGGGCGGGCGCGAGGGCCAAGAGGTCATCTACGGCGTGCGGCCGGAGCATTTCGAGATGGCGGGTGAGAGCGCCATCAGAGCGCGCGTCCAGGTCGTCGAGCCTACCGGCGCCGACACCTTCGTCTATGCCGACCTGGCGGGGACCCAGATCTGCGCGGTTTTCACCGAACGTCACGACTTCAAATCCGGCGAAGTCATCGGTTTGCGGCCGAAGATTTCGTCGACCCATCTGTTCGACGCCGCCAGCAGCGGCAAGATCAACTGAATCGACGCAAAAAAGGAGGTGCGCATGAACGATCTCACCAGACGCGACGTGTTGAAGGCGGGCGTGGCGACGACCGCCGCGGTGGCGGGGGCGGGGCTGATGCCCGAGACCGCCCAGGCGGCCTGGACCGGCCAGCCCGAGCCCAACGCCGCGCTCCGGGTGCTGCGCTGGAAGCAGTTCGTCCAGGGCGACATCGACAGCTTCATGGCCAGCACCAAGAAGTTCACCGAGCAGACCGGGATCAAGGTCCGAGTGGACACCGAGAGCTGGGAGGACGTGCGGCCCAAGGCGGCGGTGGCCGCCAATGTCGGCGCCGGGCCGGACATCATCATCGGCACCAACGACGATCCGTTCAAATTCCCCGAGAAGCTGGTCGATCTGACCGACCTCGCCGACTATCTCGGCGGCAAGTACGGCGGCTGGTACGACACCTGCCGGGCCTACGGTACGCAGGGGCGGCGCTGGATTGCGCTGCCGCAGGGGGTCAACGTCTCCTGCATCAACTACCGCATCAGCGCGATCAAGAAGGCGGGCTTCGAGAAGATCCCCGAAGACCTGCCGGGCTTCCTCAAGCTCTGCCAGGGGCTCAAGAGCACCGGCACGCCGGTGGGCTTTGCCTTGGGCCACGCCACCGGCGACGCCAACAACTGGACGCATTGGTGCCTGTGGACGCATGGCGGCAAGGTGGTGGACGCCAAGAGCAACGTCACCCTCGATGCGCCCGAGACCGTGGCGGCGCTCGAATACGCCAAGCAGCTCGCCGACACCTTCATCCAGGGCACGCTGTCCTGGCAGGATCCGAGCAACAACAAGGCGTTCCTCGCGGGCGAGCTCGGCCTCACCGGCAACGGCATCTCGATCTACGTCGTGGCCAAGAATTCGACGGACCCGGCGCTGAAGGCGATCGCCGCGGACATGGACCACGCGCGCTATCCGATCGGGCCGGCGAAGAAGTTCACCGAGCAGAACCTGACGCTCTCCGCCTTCGTATTCAAATATTCCAAATATCCGAAGGCGGCGAAGGAATATCTCCGCTTCATGTGGGAGGCGGACCAGTACAACGACTGGCTGATCAAGTCGAACGGCTACATCTCGCAGCCGCTCAAGGCCTATGCCAATAACCCGATGTGGACCGCGGATCCCAAGAACACGCCGTTCCGCGACGGCGCCGACCGCATCCTGGTGAACGGCTATGCCGGTCCGCTGGGCTACGCCTCGGCGGCGGTGATGGGCGACTTCATCGTCGTCGACATGTTCGCCGAGGCCTGCTCGGGCACGCAGCCGCCCAAGGCGGCGGCAAGCCGCGCGGCGGACCGCGCCAAGCGCTATTATCTGGTGTGAGGCATAAGGGCGGCGCCCCGGCGACGTGCGCCGCTCGTTCTTCGATGGCCGTCGAAACCCATAGGCTTGTCCAGCCCGGCCGTCGCGCTGGGTGGGCATTCCATGACAGCCGCCACCGGCTGGGCGCGCTGTTCATGCTTCCGGCGGCCGCTATCCTGCTGGTTTTCCTGGCTTATCCGCTGGGGCTCGGGTTCTGGCTCGGGCTCACCGACACCAAGATCGGCGAGGCGGGCCGCTTCATCGGATTGGGCAATTTCATCTCGCTCGCGCACGACACGGTGTTCTGGCTGGTGGTTTTCAACACCATGTTCTACACGGTCGTCGCCAGCATCGTAAAATTCGCCCTCGGGCTTTATCTGGCGCTGCTCTTGAACGAGCGCCTGCCGTTCAAGTCGTTGTTGCGCGCCGTGGTGTTGCTGCCTTTCGTGGTGCCGACGGTGCTTTCGGCCATCGCCTTCTGGTGGATCTACGATTCCCAGTTCTCGATCATCTCCTGGGTGTTGATCAGGCTCGGGCTCATCCACCGCTACATCGACTTCCTGGGCGAGCCGTGGAATGCGCGCTGGGCGGTGATCGCCGCCAATATCTGGCGCGGCATACCCTTCGTCGCGATCACGCTCTTGGCCGGATTGCAGACCATATCGCCTTCGCTCTACGAGGCGGCGACGCTCGACGGCGCGAGCGCCTGGCAGCGCTTCCGCCACATCACCCTGCCGATGCTGACGCCGATCATCGCCGTGGTGATGACATTCTCGGTGCTGCTGACTTTTACCGATTTCCAGCTCATCTACACCATCACCCGCGGCGGCCCGATCAACGCCACGCATCTGATGGCGACGCTGTCCTTCCAACGCGCCATCACCGGCGGATATCTGGGCGAGGGCGCGGCCATCGCCGACGCCATGGTGCCGTTCCTGCTGGCCGCCATCCTGTTCAGCTATTTCGGGCTGCAGCGCCGCCGCTGGCAACAGGGGAGCCGCGATTGACCGCCGCGCCCGACACCGCCGCCCCGTCCGACCGCAACGAAGGGATGCAGTACCTTGAATCCCTGCCGCGGCGGCTCGTCACCCTCTATTTGCCGCTCGCCATCCTGCTCTTCGTGCTGCTCTTCCCCTTCTATTGGATGGTGGTGACGAGTTTCAAGCCGGACAACGAGCTCTACGACTACGCCCATTTCAGCCCGTTCTGGGTGGCGCATCCGACGCTCGAGCACATCAACAAGCTGCTGTTCGAGACCAGCTATCCTGACTGGATGATCAACACCGTGATCATTTCAGTGAGCTCGACCTTCATCTCGTTGTTCTCCAGCGTCTGCGCCGCCTATGCCATCGAGCGGCTGCGCTACAAGGGCTCGCAATATGTCGGCATGGCGATCTTCCTGGCCTATCTCGTGCCGCCGAGCATCCTGTTCATTCCCCTGGTCGCGGTGGTGTTCCGGCTCGGCCTCTTCGACAGCGACTGGGCGCTCATCCTGACGTATCCGACTTTCCTGGTGCCGTTCTGCACCTGGCTGCTGATGGGTTATTTCCGCACCATTCCCTACGAGCTCGAGGAATGCGCCCTCATCGACGGCGCCTCGCGTCTCCAGATCCTCTTGAAGATCACCCTGCCGCTTGCCGTGCCGGGGCTGATCTCCGCCGGCATCTTCGCCTTCACGCTTTCCTGGAACGAGTTCATCTATGCGCTCACCTTCATCTCCTCCTCGGAGAACAAGACCGTGCCGGTGGGGGCGATCACCGAGCTGGTCGAGGGTGATGTCTATCATTGGGGTTCGCTGATGGCGGCGGCCCTCCTGGGCTCGGTGCCGGTGGTGGTGCTCTATTCCTTCTTTGTCGAGTATTACGTCTCGAGCCTCACCGGAGCGGTCAAGGAATAGATGTCCTTACCGCAAACCTAATCCGGACTCCTGTCCGTGTCGGAAAGTGTGCTGCGCTCCGATTCTCCGATGACAGCTTGCTTCACAGGAGCTCTTCGCGGTGACGGAGAACCGGACGCAGCAACGCGACGAGAGGCAGGACGAACAGGACGACGGTAGCAACCAATGTCATCGATCCGGTGAGGCCGAGTATGTCGCCAACCGCGCCATAGAACGTTGGCGCGAGTGCCCCCGCACCGATGGTCACCGTGTAGAAGAACCCGAAGGCCCGCGCTTCCCGGTCTTTCGCGGCAAGTTCCGGCACCGTGCCGTAGAGCACGGAGGACGTGCCATTGAGCGCCACCCCGAGCACAGGCATCAGCACAAGACAGAAGGAAAGTGGCAGAACGAGAAGCAGCACGATGGCCAATGCCGTGCCGGCCTCGGTCACGATCACGGTGCGCAGGACACCGATCCGGGTGGCGAGCGCCCCGCAAGCGAACTTGCCTGCCGCACCGCCGGCGAAGACTAGGCCCAAGGCGCCGCCGAGCGCGCCCGCTCCGGCTCCTTTGCTCGTCAATACAAACGGCAGGAAGGTCAGGAGACCGGTTCGCGTGGCGCTGTCGAGAATGCCGATCGCCGAGAGTGCGGCAAAACCGCGCCGCCGGATGGGCTCCGGCAACAACGGTCGAGGCGTCGCGGCTCGGTGCTCCTCGCGCGCGCGCCCTGCTCCCCTCGGCGCCAGTGCAACGAGCAGCACGACCGCAGTTGCTAAGCCAAGGACGCCCACCGTCTCGGTCCCGGCGCGCCAGCCGAAATGTGCGATCAGCACGGCCAAGAGGGCGGTGATCGCGACTTTGCCGAGGTCGCCGGCGAAGTTGTAGGTCCCGAGCGTCGGCCGAAGCGCTGGCCCCGCATACGCCCTCGCGACGAGCGTCGAGGACAGCGGATGTTGGACGCTCGCGCCCATACCACCCAGGACGAGCAGCAGACCGAGGATGAGGAGTGTCGTTGCCCAATGGAAGGCAAGCACCGCCGAGGCGGTCAGCAGCGTGCCGGCAACGAGAAGAAGGCGCGCGCCCTGGCGCTCGCCCAGCCGTCCCGCCGGCACCTGACAGGCCGCCATGGCTCCGGAATAGAGCGTCTTGAGAAGTCCGATCTCCGTGAGGCTGAGCGCCAGCTCCCGCTGCCAGAACGGGAACAGCAGATAGAGCATGTCCGAGTAGCCGTCGTGGAGAAGATGGGCCAAGCAGGCGACGCCAAGCACGCGCCACCGTGAGGCGGCCGCGCGTGTCATCGCGATCATGGTATTGGCAGACCTCACAATAGAGAATCCTCGATCGATTCCTTCATCCGACAACACCAGCGAAACCGATAATCGTCATCGAACCGTCGTGGAATCTGCCCTGCTATTCCTCTTCCGGCAAACCAGTTATTCTGATGGTTCTGGTCAGGAATTTTGACCTGATCCAGCGGCGTGTGCCACCCCTCAACGCGCTGAGGGCCTTCGAAGCTGCTGGCTCGTATTCCGCTTCGTCGGCTCGAGGATCTGCGGAAGCACACGCTTTTGCATCTCGCCCTCGCGGCGAAAATCGCGCGGTGCTGAAGGTCGGAATTGAGATCAGGCGAGGCATAGAGACCGAAACAGCCTTGCGGCGCCTGGTCGACGCGGTGCGCGGAATATTCGAAGTGCGGCCGGAGATCGTCGTGCTCGCGACGGGAACGCAGGCAAAGCAATTCGAGAGTAGCGTTAAGGCTGCCCGCTTTGCCGATCGCCGCACAGACGACCCGGCCCGAATGGGAGCCCGCCTTGCTGCAGATTCAAGTCGCAAAAATTGTGCCGCGAGGCCAAGCTCACTTCACCAATTTGTGGCCGGTGATGCGCTCGAGATTCTTGTAGAAGATTTTGTCGCTGGTTTCCTTGTCGAGGTTGAGCGACTCCAGAATGTGCAACGTCTCGCGCGGATACATCGTCCCGTTCTCGGGATCGAACGGGCAGTCGGAGGCGAATACGATCTTGTCGACGGGGAAGAATTCCAGGCCGCACTTGGTCGCCGGCACCCCGCCGAAGACCGCGGTATCGGCGTAGAAGTCCTGCTTGAAATAGTCGAGCGGGCGCTTCTTCAGGCTCTTGCGCAGCGCGACGTAATCCTCGTCGGTCGTGCGCGAGCCGAGCACGTCCCAGCCCGGCCCAATGCGGCCTTCAAGCATCGGCACGATGCCGCCGAAATGGTGCGTGATGATCTTCAGATTGGGGTGGTTGTCCATGATCTTGGAGAACACCAGTCGCGCCATCGCGGTTGCGGTCTCATACGACCAGCCGAACGTCCACCAGATCTCGTACAACGACTTCTTCTCGTCGATGTAGTCCGGCATGTTGGCGCCGCGCGCGGGATGCAGCCAGACCGGCTTGCCGAGCTCGTTCATCTTCTTCCAGAACGGCAGGTATTGCGGCCGGTCGAGCGGCTTGCCGGCGACGTTGGTATAGATCTGCACGCCGAGCGCGCCGAGCTGGTTGATTGCGCGCTCGGCCTCGGCCACGCCGGCGTCAGGCGAATCGAGCGACACATGCGCCACCCAGCCCGGGAAATGATCGTGCTCCTTCGCGCACAATTCGCTGAAGCCGTCGTTGATCATGCGGATCAATTCGTCGATCTGCGCCGGGCTCTTGGCGAAGGTTTCGACCGGCGGCTGCGGGTAGGTCAGGATCTGCGCATAGTCCTTGTGGCGGTCGACGATCTTCTTGCGGACGTCGAGGTCGTAGAGTGCCGGGATCGCGCGCACGCGTTTGCCCATGTCTTTGTATTGGCCGGCGATCTCGATCATCGTGTCGAAGAACTTCTTTGGGAAGAAGTGCGTATAAGCATCGATCCGCATGTGCGATCCTCCAGTCAACGACGCGGCGAGCGACGCCTATTTCGCCTTGAGCGCGGCGATGCTTGCCGCGACCGTCTTGCGCTGGTCGCTGCCGGCAGGCAGCAGACGCTGTGCCTGCTCATAGGCATCGATTGCCTTGTCGCGCTCGCCGAGCACGCCGTAGGCGCGGCCGAGCCGCAGCCAGCCGTCGAGATCGTTGGGCTGGGATTGAAGTCGCGCCGCGAGTCTTGCGACCATGCTGCCGATCATTGCCTGGCGTTCTTCGTCCGACATCTGCTGCGCGTTGGCGATGTTCTGCGCGGTCGGGCCCGGGGGCGCGCCGGCGGGACTGCCGGTCGCCGCCGGGGGCGCAGCCGCGCCGGCGATGGCGGCGGCGATCTGCGGGTCGTCGGGCTTGAGGCGCTGGGCGTGCTCATAGGCAGCGGCCGCCTTGTCGCGCTCGCCGAGCACGCCATAGGCGCGGCCGAGCCGCAGCCAGCCGTCGAAATCGTTGGGTTGCGATTCGAGCCGGGCGGCGAGGCCTGCGACCATGCTGCGAACCATTGCCTGGCGATCGTCGTCCGACATCTGCTGCGCGTTGGCGATGTCCTGCGCGGTCGGGCCCGCTGGCGCGCCGGCGGGACTGCCGGCCGCCGGCTGCGGCGCAGCCGCGGCGCTGCTGGGCGGCGGCAGAGCCGGCGCTTGTATGCCGGCGACTTTCGCCGCCTCCTCGATCCGGCGGCGCAACTCCTCGCGGACCTCGGAATCGTTCGGCACGTCCGCGGCGAGCCTTTGCCACATCTCGATCGCGCCCTTGGCGTTGCCGGCCTGGGCCTCGGCCAGCGCCAAGTAGAAGCGCGCCGGAACGTCGGCGGGGTCATGCGCCAGCGCGGCCTCGAAGGCTTTGTGCGCCGCAGGCGTGACGATGCCGTCCGCCGCCATCACCAGCATCTCGCCATAGGCCGAAGCAACCTCGGGGCCGCCGCCGGTCAAGGACATGGCGCGCTGATAGGCGTCGGCGCTCTTCTGCCATTGCCTGAGCTCGGCCTCGGTGCGCGCCAGCAGCAGCCATTTCTCCGCGTCTGCGGGATGCGTGTCGAGCTCCTGCTGGAGCTTGGCGGCGCTCGCCGCGAAATCAGCGTGGCCCGCGATGCTGTCGGCAGGCGCGGATTCGCGCCCGCGCGCGGCAAAAGGCTGGTCCGGCACGCCGGGCGCGCCCAGCGCAAGATAGATCAGCGCCGCCCCCATCGGCACGCCGAGGGCAAGGATGACGGCCAGCATCGGGCTCGGCGCGCTCAGCGGCTCGGTGGTCTCGCCCGGCGCACCGGCGGCAAGCAGCCGTCGCTCGATCTCGAGCCTTGCGCTCGATGCTGCGCTCGCATCGATGAGGCCGCGCGCGACATCGCGCTCCAGCTCTTTGAGCTGGTCGCGATAGACGGCACGGTCGAAGGCGCCGCGCTCGGGAAGGGGACGCGGGGTCCGCATCAGCGGCACCACCACGCTCGCCACCACGGCAACGGTCATGAAAATAAGCGCCACGGCGAGCAGCATCAGTCCTCAACCACTCCGACCAGCATTCTCACCGCGCCCGTCGCCATGCTCCACGGCGCACGCATCCGCACTCAGGCGTTTCACAGTTTGATCCATATCTGACCGCATGCGCAAGACTCGCATGGGCCGCCACCGCCGGGAATCCCTGCCAGGACCCTGTTGTCAGATTTGATCTATCAGTTCAGGCGCTTATCCGGGCACAGACGCTAGAACTTGAATCTCACTCCGGTCATGAGCGTCGCAACGCTGTAGTTCGGCGAGCCGTAGCCCGGGGTCAGGATCGAGACGTTGGCGGTGCCAGCCCCCTGGATCGGCCCCGCGGTGTCGTTCCAGTTGTTGTCGTGGAAATAGGTCCAGGTGGCCTGGAGCAGCAAATCCAGGCCCGGCACCAGCTCGTAGGCCGCTGTTAGCTTGAGGTTGTTCATCAACGAATTGATGTCGGGATAGTTGGTCACGTTCTGATAAGACGCCGTCGGATTGGGCACAAACACGCCGTTGAATTCGCCGAACATCACGGAACCGAAGGCGATGGTGTATTCGGCTCCCAGCCTCAGCTTGTCGGAGACTCTCCAGTCGCCGCTCACACCGGCGGTGTTGACGGAGCTGGTGTATTCGTTCTGGAAGTACCCGGCGGTCCCCGCGCAGGCGGCGGTGGCGGCCTGGGCGGCGGTGGAGCACGCGCCATTGCCGAGGTTGTTAAAGTAGATGCGCTCGTAAGTGTAGAAGAAGTGGAGGTTCACATTGTCGCTGGGCCGATAGTTGATATCCGGCCCGACGGTCAGGTTGTAATCCTGCTTGATGCCTTCGCCGACGCCCAAAAAGGTGGCCGGGCCGGTGCCGATGTCACTACTGTTAATGGTCGGGTAGTTGTAGTTCTCGTTCCTGAACTGGACGTACAGGCCACCGGACAGATTGTCGGCCGGCGCGTAGTCGAACCTGAGCCTGACCGCGTCCGAGGTCATGGGAGCCTGGTAATAGGCGCCGGAATAGGCCGGGCCGGTGGCGGTGGTCCCAGCGAGACTCGCCCACGGCGTCAGATAGTTGAGAACGCCGCTGCGATCGCCATGCTCGTAGGAGAGCCGGCCATTCATTTGGGGCCCGAACGTGGACGACAGGGCGACCGTTTCGGTGCTGGTGGTGCTGCGGTCGACCTGGGCGTTGCTGCGATCGACGGAGTCGAAGCGGTAGCCGGCCGTCAGCTTGGTGTTGTAGTGCGGGAAGATGCGGTATCCGACCTCACCGCCCGCGTCCTGTTTCAGCCAATTCTGCGGAACGACGTAGGATGCGCTGGTGAAGGTGGCGTCGCCCTCGCCGCCGGTACTGCCGGTAAAGACCCTGTACTGGTCCAGGCTGACGTTGCGTCCATCGAAACCGTAATAGACGCGGGCGTCGGTATTGGCGATTGGATGCGAATCCGCGCTGATCTTGCCCTGATAAACCGTGGCTGTGGCGTTGAGGGAATTGGCGGTCGTTCCCTGCAGCATGCTGTTGAGATTGGCTAAACCGGGGGTCCCGGCGAGATTGGGATCGGCGGTGTCCGGCGCGAAAGTGTCGTCCTGCATTTCGAAGCCGAGGCGCAAATTCAGATTGATGCGCGTCTTCGGCACCATGTTGCTTGCCGCTTCGAGCGTGATGTAGTGGGCGCTGTTGCTGGGCGGCGTCGAATAAGCTGCCGACTCTTGCAGGGGTGGGAGATGCCCCGTCGCGTACCCCGTTATCTGGGGAAGGTTGATGAAAGTGTTTCCGTCGTGGAAATGCGAGAAGCTGTACTGCAGCAACACTTGGTTCAGACGGGTGTTGTATTGGGCCGCCACATCGTAGCGGTCGGTGGTGTAGTCGATCGGCATGGCAAACGCCGTCCCGCCGACTGACGAGATGAGCGTCTCCTCCATCGAGCCTTCCTTGTGCTCGTGGCGGAGAGCTCCGCTGAAGGTCCAGTCGTTGAGGATGTACTTAAAGTTGCCGCCGATGATGTCGCGACGCGTGCCGGTCTGGACGGGCTGCAGGACCCCGGTCGCAGCCAGCGCGGCGATGTTGATCGGAGTTTGGCCGCTTAGGGGGGCCCCCACTAAGGCGGTCGCGCCGCCCCACGCCGGCACGTTGTTATTCAGCGTCCCTTTGTTGCCGCTGACGGTATACATCGAGTCGATGACGTTCCCGGTGTAGGAAATGGCGTCATAATAGGTCGCGGCTTCCCAGGTGCCTTGCTTGCCGAAGTTGAAGTTTACTTCGCCGCTGTTTATCAGATTGTTGGAGGTGCTGGACGTATAAGTGCTGTCGCTGCCGACGCCGCTGCCGAGGTCGGTGCCGGTCTGGAACACCAGATTCTCGCCGGTGGCGTCAAAGTACCACGTCCCATCGGGGTTCCATAACGGGCGGGCGTGAAAATCAAATTGGCCGAGGGCGTCGACGCCCTTGGTGGTGAGGCCATCGTAGCGGCCGGCCTGGTCCGGGTTCTTGCCCACGACCCCCATCAGACCGATCTCGATCTCGGTGCTGTACGGCGCGCCGCCCGCTTCGTCGGCGAATGC
>Ga0209415_10012857_pt1 | contig 13891 bp, 11 predicted proteins | sample PeaSoiSIISIP2007_FD_187696 | JGI IMG/M metagenome (GOLD analysis project Ga0209415, IMG submission 187696) | Peat soil microbial communities from Weissenstadt, Germany - SII-SIP-2007 (SPAdes) (version 2) | ecosystem: Environmental > Terrestrial > Soil > Wetlands > Peat | place: Germany... | reverse complement strand
GTAACAACAGCCTTGCGTCTGGCGGTTCGCAGACGGGCAGCATCAATTTGATTCCGCCGACGCCGACACCGACGAACACCCCGACCAACACGCCGACGCCAACGCCGACCAATACACCGACGCCGACGCCGACGCCGACCAACACGCCGACGAACACCCCGACCAACACGCCGACGAACACCCCGACCAACACGCCGACACCGACGCCGACCAACACGCCGACGCCGACACCGACCAACACGCCGACGAATACCCCGACCAACACGCCGACGCCGACGCCGACCAATACGCCGACGCCAACGAACACACCGACCAATACGCCAACGAACACACCGACCAACACACCGACGCCAACGCCGACCAACACGCCAACACCGACGCCGACCAACACACCGACCCCGACCCCGACGCCGACCAACACGCCAACGCCGACGCCGACCAACACGCCAACACCGACGCCGACTAACACGCCAACCCGAACACCAACGAACACGCCGACATCGACGCCGACGCCAACGAACACCCCGACGCCGACCCCGACCAACACCCCCACGCCGACGCCGACTAACACCCCAACCCGGACACCAACGAACACGCCGACGTCGACCCCGACACCGACCAATACGCCGACCCCCACGCCGACGAGTACGCCGACCCCGTCGCTTACACCGACGCCTTCGCCGACGCGGACGGCGCCACCAATTCCGGTGATTCCGACGCCAACCTCGCCGGCCGGTTTGCTCTTGATCGGTGGCCTGGGTCTGTCGATCGCGTGGATGCTCGGTCGCGCGGCGCGCGCCACCGCGCCCCGTTGATCACGCCAAGGGTATAATGGATGGACAGCGAGGGGAGGAGCGAGTTTCGCTCCTCCCCTCGCTGTCTCAGCGCTCGATCCGACCAGAGCAGCCGTCGCAGTCCACTTCCCAGCCTGCCGCATTCGTTGTTTTCCGTAAGGCGCAAGATCTTTTGATCTGAGCCAAATCTTCATTGACAGATGGAATCGGCTCGGGGTAAGCGTATGAAGCGCAGGAGCACGGAACGTTCTGGTACATGAAACGCTCAAGGGAGAGTCATTCCCCAAAAGGTTGGGGGTCGAAGCGATCGGACAAGGGCGGAAAGCGCTTTGCCTTGCCGGCGGGAACGGCGATTGGGCTGCTCGGTCTGGTGGTGGTCGCGCTGCCGACCGTAGCTAGTGCGAGTGTCTGCAATGGATTTGTGTCCATTGCCATCAGTCCACCAGGCGGGGTGGCGGTCGGTCAGCAGGCGACCATCACCGTCGCGATTGGTGCCGATGGAATTACCGGCGGCACGATGAACCAGCTGACCGTCAATCGTCTGAGATACGACCTGGACTGCAACTCCGACTTCGCGTTGGGTATTCCGTGCACCGATCAGGGTGATGTTTTCAGGTACGTGGGCGACTCCACCATCAGCACGACCTGCAGTGGAGTGACCTGGACTTCCAATGTTCCTGGCGGTGGCGCCGGCACCAACGAGATCGTATTCAGCGCATCCCCTGCGGTCGTGATCCCCGCCGGGACGAACCCATTCTGCACCCTCACATTCAAGGTCACCCTCGATAACCTGGAGCCAACCTCGGGACCGAACAGTGACGGAACTCCCCTCTCCGTCGAGGTGGTCACCGGTTACTCCGTTTCCGGTAACGACGCGACCTGTGACAACGGGCTATCGTCGGGCGGGTCGCAGTCGGCTAGTATCGCCCTTATTCCGCCGACGTCGACACCGACGTCCACGGGCACGCCGACCAAGACGCCGACGCCAACGTCCACTCAAACACCAGTAGCGACAAAGACCCCAACTACACCGCCGCCACCGTCGTCGACGCCCACCGTCACCCCGACAGCGTCCCCGACGAATACCCCTGGTCCCACGGATACCGCGACGCCGATTCCGACGAATACGATTCCGCCTCCGCCGACGCTGGGATCGAACGACTGTTGCGAATGCTTCGACACGGTCCCTTCGTGTGCCCTGCCGGTGGGGGGTCGTTGCACCCTCACGTGCGCGAGCGGCGCACCCGCCGCCGGAATCAGTGGCGCGGTGTGCCTGCCTGCAGGGGCGCCCGGTGCCGGGAACTGCGCCACACGCACCCCGACGCCCTCGCCCACTCCTTCGCAGGTGCCCGGACCGGACGACTGCTGTCAATGCACCGGCAGCGGTACGTCGACCTTCTGCGCAATGCCGGTGGATGGACGCTGCGCCGTGGCGTGTGCGGGTGGGACACCTCCGGTCCCCGTATACGGCGCCGTCTGCGTGCTACCGGGACGTCCTGGCGCCGGCAATTGTTCCACGGTGACGCCGACGCCAAGCCAGACCCCGACACCCACCGGAACGTTTACCGAGGCGCAGCACTGCCTCGGCGTGCCGGGTGATTTCATTCCGGGATATTGCCACTCGTTCTTCAACGACTGCGTCCAGGAGATCTGTGCCATCCCCGCGCCGTCTACGGGCACCAAAGGCCTTCCCTCCAATCAGCTGGTGTGCAAGGACGACGACCCGTCCTGCGACTTCGGGCCACCCGGCGACCACGCCTGCACGTTCCATTTTTCTCTGTGCTACAACGTGACGCTGGAGCGCCGCTTCCCGTGCAAGCTGACCGGATCCATCAGTTACGTTCACCTGAACAAGCCGAGCGAAGATCATCCGAACACGGGGATCGACATCGCCACGGTGGCGGAGTTCGAAAGAGTGCTGTTGGGCCTGGGTGGTATGATCGGGTCGGAGAAGGGCCATCGCTCCGTCGTGTTCAACCCGCCGCTGACCAAGCCTGACGTATGCACCGATATCGCTTCCATTCGCGTGCCGCTGATCAATTCGCGCGGCAACTTCAGGCAGGGAAAACTCAAGGTGCGCATCCGAGCGGTCCAGACCTCCGGACCGTACGACGGCGACGACATCCGATTTTTCTGCCAGCCGTAAGCGTGCGCATCGCGGCAGAACGGCAACCCTTCGCCTGACCGTTGCCCTTGGTTGCCCGGGCTGAATTTATGCCCGCGCTGGCGAAGAAATCGGGCTCGTCGGCGAACGTATGTGCGCCTTTATGCTTGACTTCCCTGGCGCATGTGGCAAAAAGGTTGGCGCATGAATGCGAGGGGTGGCGGCGTGGCGCACGCGCAGAGTCGGCGACCGAAAATTGCTGGTCTAGCGCCGGTGAGCGTGGCACTCATCGCCATTTGCGCGCTTGTGCAGAGCGCCCGTGCACAGACTCCCACGCCGACTGCGATCCCGCCGCGGAATCTCAGTTTCGCACCCAATCCCGCGTTCATCGGCTCAGCCCCGGGAAATGTCGACGTCAACGTCAACCTCGACGGTCCGAGCGACATTTCGGGCTTCACCATCAAGTTTACGTTCGACCCCACCGTTGTTTCTCCTGGGAAGTGCTGCACTGACGGCACTGGGACTAACTGCATCGCTACGGGTTGTACCGCCAGCAGTCAGTGTTCCGGTGGGGATCCGACATGCGTTCCGAGTATAACGGCTGGTCCGGGTTGCAGCGGACTTCTGGTCAATCTTGCGCCGCCCGGAAGCGCGCAAGTCGGCACGATTACCTGCTCAAGCGGTGGCGGAGGCACACTGTTCACGGTGGATTTCGATACGGGGGGTTGTCCAAGCTCGGCACAGAGTTGCTCGACCGCATTGCAATTTTCCAGTTGCTCGCTGGTGGCTGGGACCGGCGCCAACACGCACTCGGTCCCGTGCCTGACGACCGACGGCAGCATTTTCGTGGGACCGACGCCGACGCCGACGTCGACCTCAACCAACACGCCGACCGGGACGCCCACCGCTACCCCAACACCGACCGTTACGCCGACCAACACCGCGACGTCCACTCCGACCTCGACCGCGACACCGACCGCCACCTTCACAGGGACCGCGACGGCGACCAAGAGCGCGACGCAGACATCGACCGCAGCGCCAACCTCGACCGCAGCGCCAACCTCGACCGCGACGCCGACCGCCACATCCACGGGGACGGCAACGGCGACCAAGAGCGCCACGCCAAGCGCGACGTCTACGAACACGTCGACCGTAACGCCGACAGGAACGAATACGTCGACCCCGTCGGTGACGCCGACGCAGACCCCGACTGCGACGGTCACCAGCACAGCGACGAATACGGCGACGGGTCTGCCGACCAGCACTCGCACACCGACGTTGACACCGACGCCGACGCTGACGAACACGCCGACGGGCACGTCGACGCCAACCGGCACGTCGACGCCCACAGCCACGGTGACGGCCACCGCGACTCACACGCTGCCCGCAACCAACACGCCGACGAACACACCGACCCCGACGAGCACGCCGACCAATACGCCGACCAGCACGCCGACGGTTGCAGCCCCGGTGATCACCGGGGGCGGCCAGGCCGGCTCAACCCTGGTCTTCGGTCACGGCGCACCCAACATCCCGATTGGTCAGCTCGAAATCCTCCTGGCCAGCGACGATTCGGTGCTCGGTACCGGCGGGACGGACGGCGCCGGCAATTTCATCAACGGCAGCAGAACGGGAATTCCCGTGACCGCGCTCACCGCCGGCGAGACGATCTTTGCCGCCGACATGCAGCACGGTGTGAACGGTCCGCAGGTGGTCGTGCTCGGTGGACAGGTGCCGGACCTCAACGCGTGGGGTGCCGCCTGTCTCGGTCTGTCGCTGCTGATCCTGACCACGGTGCGACTGCGCCGCGCCGCCGCAAAGTCGCGTTAAGCCGGGCCGCCTCACCGCGCCGGCCGACGACGCTGCGCTTACGATACGCGGAACGTCTGTCGCAATGCGGTCGAGAGCTCGCGGAGGTTCGAGGCGGCGAGCAGGGTGTCGCAGTGGCGTCGGTACAGGTGCATCACGCTGTCGCCGCTGTTCCACCGTTGCGGCGGCTCCGGATTGAGCCAGACGACGCGCCGCACGGCGGCATGCATGCGAGCGAGGATATCGGCCCGCGGCGGCCGGCGGTTGTTGCGTGCGTCGCCGAGAATGAGCAGGATTGTGTTGCGCGTGAGCAACGGTTCGTATTGCTGCCAAAACGTCACCAGCACGTGGCCGAAGTCCGAACGCGCGTAGAGATCGAGCGACTCGTGCAGCATCACCCGGCCGGACTCGAGCGAGACCTCCACCGGTTGGTCGACGAAGGCGAACAGGCGCACGCGGCGACAAAACGCCGGTGCCGGCGCCAGTAGCGCAAGCAGGAAGTTGCTCGCCGTGGCGACGGAATGTGACGAGTCGGTGAGCGCTACCAGATCGGGACGCCCAGGCCGTCGTTCCCGAAACGCCGGCTCGATGGGCACGCCACCCTTGCTGATCGACCGCCGCAACGTGCGGCGCAGGTCGAGCCGACCGCGCGCCGCATGCCGCTGCCGGCGGCTCAGATGCGCGCGAAAGCGCTGCGCCAACTCGGCGACGAGTTCAGCACAGGCCTCGACATCGGCTGCGGTCATCTCGCAAAACGGGACGGCCTGTAGCGCGCGCTGGCGCGCCAGCCGCTGGCCGCTGCGGTCAGGCCGTTCCCGCGTGCGCTCGCGCCCGTGCGCGCGCTCGCGTTCGCGGTGCGCCGATTCCGACCGGCGACTGGGCTCCTGCCGGTGGGGTTCTGCCTCACGTTGCTTGTGCGAGAGACCGCCCGCTTGTCCGGCTCCGTGCCCATTTCCGTCGTCACTGGGACGTGGGTGCTTGCCTTTGCCGCGGGGTCGAACCGGCACCGCGAAAAAGCGATCGAAGACCGCCTCGAACGTGGGCCGATCGGCTTCGTCCTTGACCACCGCAGCGGCCAAGCCTTCCAGCAAAGCCTCGCGGCCCACGCCGAGAACGCCGACCGCCTGCATCGCGTCGAGCGTCTCGGCGACGGTGATCGACAGGCCGGCACCGCGGAGCACGTCGATGAAGGCGAGGAGACGGGTCTTCATGCAGCGACGGTTGCGGCTGGCGGCGCGGCAGGGTTGGGCGTGCTGTGGTAAAGTCCGCGTTCCGCTTGGAGGGTTAGGTGTGCCGCGCGGCGGCGAGCAGAGAGGTGATCTTGTTCTCAACTTTGCGCAGGTCTTCCTCGTGTTTGAGAACCAGGTTGAGCGTCTGTCGCACGGCGGCCGCATCGAGCTCTTTGATGCCGAGGGCGCGCAGCGCGCACGCCCAATCCAAGGTTTCCGCGATGCTCGGGGCCTTGCGCAGATCGAGTTTGCGCAGACCGCCGACGAAGCGCGCCACGTGCTCCTGCAAGTGCGCGTCGAGCTCCGGCACCTTGAGGCCGATGATCTGGCGCTCTATCTCGACGCCCGGAAAGTCGAGATAGAGATACAGACACCGCCGCTTCAACGCCTCCGACAGCTCGCGCGCCCGGTTCGAGGTGAGCACGACCACCGGGCGATGCCGCGCCGTGAGCGTGCCGAGCTCCGGAATGCTCACCTGGAAGTCGCTCAACACCTCGAGCAGGAACGCCTCGAACTCCTCATCCGACTTATCGATCTCGTCGATCAGCAGGACCACCTTGCGCGGGGCCGTAATCGCATGCAGCAAGGGGCGCTCAAGCAAGTACTCGCGTGAAAAGATGTGCTGCGTGACTTCGTTCCATTGCGTGCCTTGGACGCGATCGGCTTGGATGCGCAGCAGCTGCTTCTGGTAATTCCATTCGTACAGCGCCTTGGCCTCGTCGAGGCCTTCGTAGCATTGCAGCCGCACGAGATCCGTGTGCAGGATCTCGGCGAGCACCTTGCCGATCTCGGTTTTGCCCGCGCCGGCGGGTCCCTCGATGAGCAGCGGCTTTTCGAGGACGAGCGCGAGGTAGAGAACCGTTTCAACACGCGCCGTGGTCAGATAGCGCGCGCGCCGCAGCCCTTCGCGTACCAGCTCGAGGGTCGGCTCTGCCGGGCGCGTCATGACGGTTCACGCGGTGATCACGATGCGCGGTTCTGGCGCACTCGGCCGCGGCTGACCCCGTCCGCTCTTCGGTGCTCAGCCGCGTGCCGGGACCTGCGAGCGCGGCGCCGCCGCGGGCAGTTGGTCGCGCAGCGAAACCCCCGCTTCGGCGAGGATGCGCCCGAGATGCTGGATGCTGATCTTGCGTACGGCCCGCTGGCGGATCAGCGTGCCCTGCAGGGTGCGCAGCGACCAGCACGCGCCCGGCAAGCCGAAGCGCTTCGGATCCATACGCGCGTAGCGAACGATGGTGGCACGGACGTCGGGGGTGAAGACCAACGGATGCGACGTCCGCCGCGCCGTCTGCAAGCCGAGAATGCCGTGCCGCTGGAAACGCTGCAACCAGCGCCGCACCGAGCTGCGTCCAACCCCCAATGCCGTCGCCGCTTCCATTTCGCTCAGGCCGCGGATCCTGGCGAGAACAATCCGTGCGCGCGGGGCAACTTCGGGGTTGGAGTCCTGCGCCAGAAGCTCCAAGCCACGGCGGACGTCGTCGTTGAGTTGGCCGGCCGGCTCCACGCCGCGTCGCCAATAGGCGTCGGGAAGCGGCAAGCCGCGCAGCAGCTGCCGCAATCCTTCGACGCTCATCTCTTGCACTATGCCTCGTCGCAGGACGTGCAGGCGCAGGCGACGCAGGGACCAGTGCGCGAACTGCTCGCCCGCCGCCGCCGGTGAAGCCATCGCCAGGCGCGCCACCGCATCGCGGATCGTGTCGGTGAAGCGCCGCTTACGGCTCTTTCCCGTTGAAGCGTGCATCAGCCCGCGCAAACCGATCTTTTCAAAGCGCAGCAACCAGCGCCGGACGGTGGCCCGATCCACATCCAGGATGTTGGCGATCTCGCTCAGCGAACGGCCCTCGTGCCGGGCGAGAATGATGCGCGCATGACGGCTCAGGCTGGGGCTGCCTTCACTCGCAATCCAGTGCAACTCCGCCAGCACTTCTTCCGATAGCACCAATGGCGTGCTGCGCTCGGTGTCATGCGGCGGTGCCAAAGGTGCCTGTTGCGTATCAGCATCCGAGCCCTGATGGCCCATTGGAGAATCTATGGAAGCTGTACCCTCGTCCGTCATGTGCCGTTGAATCCTCGTGGTTCCAACGTTTGGTTGCATACACTTGTACCCTTCTTGCGGCCGAACAGCAACTCAGGTGCCCGGTCAGGTTCGGCGAACTACGCTTCGTCCCAGAATAATTCCGCGTATTGTTGGGAACTTAAGCCGTTCCGTGCGCACGCGGGGCAGCACCAGGTATCGAAATGCAGCCGCGCCCCGCAGACGATGCAGCGGTCTTCACTGGTGTCGAGGTCGGAATGCTTGGCAGCCATGGGTTCCATTGGCGACCCTCCCGATCAGTTGTCTAGCAAATATTGCACCAGCCACCAATTATCTGGTTTTCAACGCATGGATTGAAGCAGCCACGCATTCGTGCTGCAAATCTAGGACACCAGGAGCGCAAGTGGATGCAGGAACTAGCGCTCGCGAAGTGGCGGGGTGGGTAAAATGACTAGCGTAAGCTACTGCCGACCATTTTCGGTCGAACTACTGCCATCAATCATTTTATTGACGATATTGGTGGTCCGGTCAGCGGCGCGAACGGCGGCCTCGCTCTGTTCGGCGGCTTGGTCGGCGGCTTGCGCCGCACGTTCCGCGGCGGCTTCGATGCGCGCGACCAGCGCTTCGGTCAATCCACCCGAGGGAGGTGGCTCGGCGGCCGGAGCAGCTTGCGGTGGCGCCAGCACGGGGGCCTCGGCCATGGGCGCCGGTGGTGGCGCAGGAGGCACCGGCGCAACCGGCGGCGCTTCGTGCGCCTGCAAGATCACTTCGATTTCATGACGCTTATCGGGAGGGATATCCCCTAGGAACTTGACCACTCCAAACTGGGGCATGGCGGGTGACAGGAAGACATGCCCAAAATCGACTTCCAGGTTCCGTTGCATGTAAAAGGTGCGGATTTCGTACGACTCCCACGGCCACTGCGGCTCGATTTCTTGCACCTCGCTGTAGTCTGGATAGCCGTAATCCGCGAGGTATTCCCGCAATTCGTGGATTTTCTCGGCTTCGCGTTCAAGCGCGAGCCGGCTGACGGAGTACGGCGCCCCGACTTCGACGATGTAGGGCCGGCGCTCGGTGACTTCGCGGCGTACGTCGGCGAAGGCGGAGCGCGACGCAGCCACACCGAGCAGCGCCACGGTGCCAAGGACAAAGAGTCGGCGTCTAATCATGTCCGCCCTCCTCGCATGCACCGCGAAGGGTAAAGCAGGCCGGCAACCTCGTCAAGCGCGATTTCAGACAATCCGCGCACCGCGTCTGCGCGCTACACGGCAATGTGTTTCCAGCGCCCGCTCTGAAAGCGCCACGCCTTCAGCACGGCGCGCGCAATGTAATCGCCCATGAGCGCGAACCACACCCAGGACAGGCTCAGATGCAACAACACCGCGGCATACGCGAAGCCGAGCCGGCAGCCGTAAAATCCAATGCACACCGCCCACAGCGGGAAACGCGTATCGCCCGCCCCACGCAGCGCGCCGCCGATGGTCGAATCGATGCCCATCAACGGCTGCGCTGCCGCCAGGGTACGAATGAACGAAACGGCATCCGTGACCACGTCCGGATCGTCGACGAACATGGCGGCAATGGGCCGCGCGGCAAAGAACAGAACGATACCGCAGGCCGACATGAAGTAGATGGCCAACCGGTTCGACTCCCAGCCGCTGCGTTCGGCGAGCGCGGGATCCTTGGCGCCCAAGTGCTGGCCGACCAACGCGCCCGCCGCCGCGCCGAATCCGAACCCGGGCAGAAAGGAGAGGGCGAGGATGCGCACGCCGATGACGTACGCGGCGACGGCGCTGGTCCCGTAGCGGGCGGCGAAGGTCAGGTAGAGGAAGAACCCGACCTGCATGAGGATTTGTTCCGCGGCGGCGGGATAGCCGATCGCTAACACGCGGCGGATGGTATCGATGTGCGGTCGCAGGCGGCGCAGCGTCATCCCGAGCACCAAGTCGCCGCGCCCCAGTAGCGCCAGGCCGACCACCATGCCGCTGGTGAAGGCGACCGTGGTGCCTAACGCCGAGCCGCCGACGCCGAGCGCCGGCAGGCCGAGCTTGCCGAAGATCAACACGTAGTTGGCGACGATGTTGATGACGTTCACGATCGCACCGATCAGCAGCGGTGTGCGCGTGTCGCCGGCGCCGCGCAGCCCGGCGCTGATCACGAACACGACCGCCGACTGCGGAATCGACAGCATCACCAGGCGCACGAACAAGGTGCCTTGCGCCACCACCGGCGGATCGACGCCGAAGATGGTCACCAGCTGCGGCGCCCACACGATCACCGGCAGCATGGCAATGATCGACAGGCCGAAGGCCGCCGTGATGGATTGGCAGAGCACGTTCTCCGCCGCGTGCGGCTCTCGTGCACCTACGTGTCGTGCCACGAGCGCCAGTGTGCCGGTGGCGACCGCCATCATGGCCACGCTGACGGCCGACAGGATCTGCGCGCCGACGCCCACCGCGGCCACCGCCGCGGCGCCGAGCCGCCCGACCATAAGCACGTCGATCAAACCGACCAACGACTGCAGGAGAAAGGTGATGATGACGGGCCAGGACAAGGCCCAGATGGTGCGCAGGAGCTCGGACCGCGACTGTTGCGCGCCAACCACCACGCCCGCGGTCCATGCGTATGACGGTGGATCATCATCCTCCATGACAATAGGTGGAGGTCACCGGATTTGTGCGGGGAAGTCAAGGCGACTTCCACGAGCGTCGATCACGACTGGCGGTGGGCGTTCGATATCCCGACGTACGCGAACGCCGGCGTCGGCTGCGCGTCGACGGTGACTACGACCGCAGTCCGACGATACAGTTCGCCTTCCTCTTCGTATGCATCGAAAGCACGCAGCGCGACCGCATCGACGTCATGCAACACAATGCCTTCCACGGTACCGCCCGAGTCGCTCACGATGTACGGATACCCGTTCTGCGGCACGACCTTTCTATAGCCATGCAGCAGCGCCGCCTGCGTGCGGAAGCGCCGTCCGGTCAGCTGCTGTACCAGCGCACGGTCCATCAACGTGCCGTAGACGAAGAGCTGTATCACGGCCGAGTCCTATTGCAGGAGCTGCCGATTGTACAGCAGCAACGCGGCCTGACCGCCTGTCCGCGCCGGTCTCCATCTCACTTAGCGTGCTCACTCGATGTGCCGCTCGCCCGCCTCCAGCGGGTCGCCGACGTGAACGTTCCGATATGATGAGCGCGGAGCGTAACGTGCAGCTGACCCTCAACAGCCGTGAGTCCGCCGTGGGCGAGCAGGTCCCCTCTTCAGGGCTGGTACCTGGACACTTTCCTATGTTGATGGTAAGGGCCGCGGAGCGGCTGCAAGCCGGAAGGGGTCGGCGATAACCAGTATTGTCCTTTCTGAAACCCCCCAGCAACGCCTGGGTGTTTCAATTCTGGCCGTCGCTGTACATCGCGATCCCGGTCGAACGGGGGGGCGATACGCTATGACGTGTCGATGGATCATCTTCAGTCTCTTGGCGCTGGTCGCCATGCCAGCCGGTAATGTCGTTCAGCGGGTACGCGCCGACAGCATCGGGCCCCAGAGGGGCAATGCCAATCTCATTCTTGGCGGCAGCAACTCGCACCGGGACGCATTCGTGTGGACGGCGAACGCATCAACCACGGCCTTTTGCGGCGACGGTGTGACCGACACAGCCGCGGGCGAAGAATGCGACCCAGGTCCCGGCACCTGCATCGGCGGCTCCGACGCGGGCAGCTCGTGCACGGCGGACGGCCAGTGTGATCAAACGAACGGCGTGTGCCTCGATGGCGTGAACGCAGAGCGCGCCTGCGGCGGCGATTCGGATTGCCCCAACAGCAGCTGCGTCCACTGCAAGGCCTTCGGCGGCAACGGTTGCGCGGCCAACTGCACCACCGAGTCTGCGGTTACGATCACTCTCGTACCGGGGCAAAATCCGAACGGAGATGTTACCCTCCTGGCGTCCGGTACCAGCGGTATCGTTCTCCACGCGGACGGTATGTTCGACTACGCCATAGTCTTCCCGGCGGGCGTCGCCCGGCAACTGCTCATCGGGAAAGAGAAGAATGGGAAGATACCCGGCGTCCTGAAGCGCGAGACCAACCAAACTGCCGCTGTCGAAGTTCTCGGCGGCACGGCGTGCCTCTGTGTACGTCCCATCGTGCAGATGACGTGTGGCGGCACGCTCTGGGAAAAGAACGGGCTGCCCTCAACTGACTGCAGCCCCGGCTACACCGCCGGCGATAGCGTATGCGCCGACGGCGCCAAGCCGTGCACGCGGGTGTACGGCCCGGACAACATCGGCGAAGGCGAAGTTGGATGCGAGAGCCTCGACGGGGTGAACACGCTGCGGACGCAGGTCTCCACCGGCACCACCGGTAGCCCACCCGAGCCGCTTCTGACGACGCTCAGCGGAACCGGGGGCGTCGGTTCCGCGGTGATCTTTGCGACCACGGAGGTGGGCTTCACTCTCGGCCCGTGCTTCAAGGGAAACGGGGACCCGGCTATCTACGGCGATGACCATCAATTCTGCACCCAAGATGATCCGTTCACAACACCCGATCCGACAATGACGGGGCGCAACGTGCTGCCCCAGGTCCTGACCACTGGCACCGCAAGCGCGAGTGTCACCAACGCAAAGGATAGCGGGAATACGATCGGGGCGTGTGCCGCAGGGGCGAACACGTTGGGATGTAGCACTGACGCCGACTGCCCCGACGAGTGCACGAGCAATAGGACTTGCGGCCTTGAGCCAAGCCGCACCTGTACCGGCAACGCCGATTGCACGACCGTCAGCGCCTGCATACCGGTCCCATTGACGGGCACGCCGCTGGCGAGCTGTGCCGCATTGGCCAGCGGCAACCTGCAGGGTGCCACCTTGGCCGACGCGTTTCCCAGTCTCGACTCGCCCCCTCTTGGGGATCTCGTTGTCACCGTGCCGCAAGTGGTGCTCGCAGCAAGAGTACCCACCCCGACAGCGAGCCCAGCTGCAACCGAAACGCCAACGCCCTGCGTGGGCGCGTGTCACGGGGAAAGCATCGTGACGGTCGACGATTTGTTGGCAATGGTCAACATCGCGCTCGGCAACACGCCCACCGCAACGTGCCGCGCTGGCGACGCGAATGGCGACGGGCAAATCTCCATCGATGAGATTCTCGCCGCAGTAAGCAACGCGCTGAACGGTTGTGGAGTGCCTCCACCTGACGGTCTCGGCGCAAGCTCGCCCTGAAGGGGCATCGGCCGGGCTCCTGACCTGCAGCCGGCAACGAACGAGAACCGGTTCAGGGCGTGCGAGGAATTCAGCAAGCAAGAAACCCGCGTCGGTTTTGGCCCTCCTGCTTCGTCCGTCCTTGATCGGCTTTTACGCCGGGGTTGAAGGTTCGAATTCCTCCTGGCGAGCCCTTTTCTCTTGGGCATTCAAGTACTTCCGAGCCACCCTGCGCTGCGACCTTCCCGTCGTAGTGTTGTCGATGCCTCCCACATGCCAGCTCACGAGCAAAGGCCGGTCGACGGGTGCCCGGTCACTACGTGCTGCGACAAGCTAGGTGCCGCATCCATTCAGTGCGTTGTTCACGGCGGCAAGGATTTCATCAATGGTGATATGCAAGTCGTGGTTCGCATCGCCTGCCAGACAAGTCGATACGTTTCCCTTGCCCAGAGCGACGTTCACCATGGTCAGCAACTCATCGACGGTAACTTCGCCGTCACCGCTACAGTCTCCAACGCAGGCGGTAGGGAGGACGAGCGTCGGCGTTGGGCTGGCAACCGGGTGCGTCGGAGTAGATGTGGCGGTGTTGGTCGAGGTCGCCGTGGGCGTCTGACTCGGCGTCGCGGCGGACGTCGGGGTGTTGGTGGGCGTTTCAGTGGGTGTTAGCGAATTAGTGGGCGTCTGAGTGGGGGTGTTCGTCGGCGTCGGTGTCGGGCTCTCGGTGGCGGTGAC
>Ga0209415_10012856_pt1 | contig 13892 bp, 13 predicted proteins | sample PeaSoiSIISIP2007_FD_187696 | JGI IMG/M metagenome (GOLD analysis project Ga0209415, IMG submission 187696) | Peat soil microbial communities from Weissenstadt, Germany - SII-SIP-2007 (SPAdes) (version 2) | ecosystem: Environmental > Terrestrial > Soil > Wetlands > Peat | place: Germany... | reverse complement strand
GCCATCGGCAGCTCCTGGGATGGCGTGAAAATGCGAACGCGCGCGTCGGTTCCGGGAGCCTCGGGAGGAAATACGAACGTGGTTTCGGGGAAAGCCATTTCATTTGCGATCCGCTGCATCCGCCTTTCGTCAATTCCCGCCGCATCGAGGAACACGGCTAACTGGATGCCCGTGAATGGTTGATTCGTAAAAACATCGAGATGGACGTACTGAAGAACAGGCATTGGCTCCCCACTCTCCTTACCTGTAAGCGCATTTAACCACGTTCTCGACTCCAGCTTTAGGCATCGTCCGTGTTACGCCAGACGCGATCCTTGTTCTCGCCCAGTCTGCTTAAACTAACTAGTAATATGACAGTTAGCTAACTAACGACATATAGTGGAACAGATTCTCGCAAATGTAAAGTCTGTTGGGATGCGGTCCCGTTTCCATTCCGTCCGTTTTGAGGAATCATCTTGTTTCTCCTTCTGGCGCCACGAATGCGACCGGGACAAGAACTGGTTGATCCACGCCTTCTGCCTGGGCGACTTGGAGCAACATTTGTTCTCTGGACTCCTTGAACGAGGGGCGGTCGAACACCACGACCCCGTCTGCTCTGGCGCCCGGCGGCAGACGTCGGATCGTCATCGTATAGTCCTTGATGGGCACGGGATCCGCCTTAACCGTCTTTTTGTGCTTCTCGTCAGACTTGCCCCGCAAGCTGTATCTGCGGAGGCAGTAGTTCAATCGTTTTCGACGAGGCATTGAGCACCGAGAACGCCACTGTCATTTGCTGATCCTTCTCGGTGATCCGTCCTACGGCAACCTGCAGAAGTTTGCCTTGCCAACGCGGATTCGAATCGCGTTGCGGTCTGACGGGTTCTTGGGTGCTGATCGCCGGTGCATTGCTCCCAACAGTGCTTGGCAAGGGCTCCGGTACGAGACTCTTCGTCTCGCCAATCACGAAGCTGGACTGCGAATTCCCGAGCAGAACGCTATGCGGAAGGTCGTACTGCAGCACGAAGTCAACCGCGCCGGTACGATCCGAGTTTCCCGCGCTCACCAAATGCAAGGAAATCTCACGTCCTGTTCTAGTCGTGATCAGCGCATTGGTTTCGGCGCGACTTGCGGTCGTTGGTTTCAGGAACACCAGCCGCGGCTCTGCCTCGGAATGCTCGGCCTTGAAGGTGCCCGGATTCCCCAACACAACTGAACTCACATCCTCCGGCAATCGCACCGAACTGACGTAGCCCGGCCGCAGGTGCAAGACCGTCACGCTTTGCGTGTCGAGTATCAGTCGCACGATTCGCGCATCGGGCAGAACCCTTGGAGGTAAGTCCACCTGGGCGAAACCATAAGACAGCGTTATCAAATGCACACAAATCCAACAAAGTTTCATTGGGCTACTCTGCTCCTTATCAGCGCGGGATTCCCTCGTCTGTCCTCTGCAAGTCTTTGTTGATAACTTGCTCTGATTCGAGACACATAGGCCACCACCTCAGGATTGCGGTACGCAAGACCACGTCGATTAACAACGTCCTCACCGGCAATGTAAGCGGCAGCAACCAGTCTCAAATCTCCCTGGAATCTGCACATCAGCCAAGCGAGGTAGAGCACGCCACCGGAGACGTTCTCGCTTAGGTTGCAACGGTCTCGTACTCCTAGTCCTGCGGCCGTTGACGGCATCAACTGCATCAGGCCAACTGCGCCTTTGTGCGAGATGGCGCACGGATGCCAGCCAGATTCCCGGTCAACAATCGCCCGCACAAACTCCATGGGCACGCCGTAGTGCCGGGCATACGCCGCGACGTAGTATTCGGCTTCGAGCCGAGCGGTTGTTGTTGGCGGCTGGGCCTGACAACATAGAACTCCGCAAGCAACCACTGCGAAGCAGAGGCACTTGCTCATGCAGCGCTCCTGAGTGCTTCCTAGAGGTCCTTGGCAATCTTCGGCTTGAACTGGTTCGGCGCGCTCTGCTACCTCACCGGCCCTGTTGCATGTGCCGGGCGACTGGGGAAAAATTCACCGTGCCAGAACCGTGCCACTATGAACGGGATTGAGACCATTTGGGTTAGCTTTGAACGAAAAGCAGATTCCCCAAATTGTTGGAAACAATAGAAATCAAAAAAAGGAATGGAACGGTTGGAGTAAATCAGTCTGCGCCCAAGGCAGGTGCGCTACCAGGCTGCGCTACGCCCCGACTCCGTCAAGGTTCACCTCGATTATAGCCGACCGCTTCCCTTAGGTTGCTACACCCTCAACACGCGCCGCTCCGATGGCGGAGGTATAATTTCGGATTGATCATGCAAAATCCCCGTTATGCCCTGGTTTCTTACGTGAAGGATGCGGTGGGCGAGTTTGTCGAGCATCTCCGGCAGGAGTTGCATCCCGATCTGCCCCATCTTCCGGCTCATCTCACCATCCTCCCGCCGCGTCCGTTGCAGGGCAGCGAAATCTCCGCCCTGGAAACTCTCGAAGATATTTGCAGTCAAGTGGAGCCGTTCGAAGTCGTACTGGGAGAGGTGGAGACCTTCGTTCCCGTTACGCCTACGGTTTTCATCCGTGTGGCGCACGCGGCCTACCGCATGCGGGAGCTGCACGACCGGCTGAATGCCCCTCCGCTAGCCGACGCAGAAGAGTGGCCGTATATGCCACACCTCACCATCGTGAAGATCAGCAGTGAGGAACTGGCGCAACAGGCTTATATCATTGCCCGCGACCGCTGGGCGCAGTTTGAAGGCAGCCGCCGTATCGCGGTGAAGAAGCTAACCTTCGTCCGCGAGCAGGAGGAGAACCGCTGGGTTGATCTGGCCGGAGTCCCCTTGGGCCGGAGTCTGGTCCAGCGCTGAACGTGGCCGTCCCCTTGTCCTATTTCCCATCCCACCATTAGTTCATGTCCCTAAGTACAAGTCCCTCCCGTGCGTTGCCAAGGGTCGAAGGCAAGCGTACATAAGAAGTTGGGTCTGCTGCGCAAGCCTGCGCTTCTTCCCAGCGAGATCCGGGTAGGCACGGGAGATCGTATGCAGATTGGGGTTTACGGAGCAGGATATCTGGGCACAGTAGTTTCCGCCTGTCTGGCGGACTTCGGAACCCCTGTAACCTGCTGCCACCCCGATAGCTCCCGCATGGTCCAGATGGCCCAGGGCAACGTTCCCTTCCACGAGAAAAATCTGAACGAAGTGATCAAGCGGAATGTGCGTTCCGGCCGGCTGGCGTATTCCACCGACATTGAATCCTTCGCCCGCAAAGCCCAGGTCATATTCCTGGCGGAAGATGACCCGCAGCATCTGACCGATCTGGCTCTTCGCATCGCGCGCTCCGCTACCAAGCCTCCTATCCTCTCCGTAGTCACCCCCGTTCCGGTGGGCACGGCCTCGGCGATTGAGCAGCGCGTGCGTGATGCCGGGTCAAAAGCCACTCTGGTTTCGCAGCCTATTTTTTTCACCCCGGGCTGCGCGGTCGAGGATTTCAATTGGCCGGACCGCATAATCCTGGGCACTTCTTCGAATGAGGCGGTGCTGGCCCTCAAGCAGATTTTCCATTCCCTGGTGATGCGCGGAGTCCCCGTCATCGTAACTAATCACGAAACTGCCGAACTGGTGCGGGAATCGGCCACTGCTTTTGTCGCCACCAAGATTTCCTTCATCAATGAACTGGCCAGCCTGTGCGAGCGGGTGAACGCAGATGCGGTCAACCTTTCGCTGGCTCTCGGTCTGGACAAGAAAATTGCGCCCCGCTGCCTGCAACCCGGAGCCGGCATGGGAGGGCTGTTCGCCGAGTCGGACATGGATTCACTGGCCGAGTTGGCGCAGAAAAATGGCGTGTCGCTCAAGGTGCTGAGCGCGGCGCGCGAAGTCAATCACAGCCTGGCCGACAACGTGGTTGAAAAGATCTCGAGGTTCGTGCAGTCGGTGCAGAACAAAGATGTCGGGATCCTCGGCCTGGCATTCAAACCCAATACTAATTCGGTGGCGGGATCTTCTTCAGTCCGGCTGGCGAGGAGCCTGATCGCCAAAGGCGCCCGGGTGCGGGCTTACGATCCGGTGGCGATTCCAGAAGCACGCATGGAGTTGAATGGGACCGTCTATTATTGCGAATCCCCTTATGCCACAGCCGAGGGGGTAGATGCGTTAGTGGTGGGCACCGCCTGGCCGGAGTTTCGTGGATTGGATTTTAGCCGCATCAAGCAAATGCTGCGGCGTCCTCTCATTGTTGATACCAAGAATTTGCTTGACTCCGTGCGGCTGCGCGCCTTGGGATTTGAATACGTCGGCGTAGGTCGCGGATAGGGATCCCCCCGGCCAGCCCTTCTTTTTGTCTTCCATCTTTTGTCTTCCGTCTTTGCTGTGACGAGTTGTTCAAGGGACTGGCGGCAGAGGGTCCCATTCTCCGATTGCGTGAGGGGCAGGGGAACTTTCTTCGCGCTCTTCGCGATCCTTTGCATACTTCGCGGTTAAAGGCTATGACCGCAAAGGACGCAGAGCGTTCGCCAAGATCGCACAGAAAACCCGGACTTGAGATTAGGACGTTACGAACTGGCCGACGTAGCTCTGACAGCACTCCACCAAGTTGTTATAATCGTTCGGATACGGTGGGTGTAGCTCAACTGGCAGAGCACCGGACTGTGGCTCCGGACGTTGTGGGTTCGATTCCCATCACCCACCCCAGCTTTTCAAACACTTAGCTTGCTTTGAAGCCGCGCCCGAAAGGCATTGGGAAGGCCTCAATTACCTCCAAGTGTGAATCCCGTTCGCTCCCGCTGCTAAGGCTCCGAGGCTGGCTTCAGGTTGAACCGTGATAACGTCTTTCCCCTTGGTCTTGCCTGCGATGATCGGTTTGTTGGGGATGGTTTCGTAGGCGTAGCCGGTGAGAACGGCAGTGATCTTGTGACTCGTTGGGTTGCAGTGCACATTGAGCCGCGCCCAACCGTAGTGGGTCTTGCCCTTGATGAGAAACTGAAGGCCGAGGTAGCGGTTCCTTACGTCCCTCCATTGACCCCAAGCGCCGCCGGCCCGGTACATCCACTCTTGGTACTTGGCAGAAAAGAAAGATTGCTTCTGAGCCGGCCCGATCCGAGCTCCAGCCCGAAGGGCAAAGGGGAAATAGATCCAGCCGAGTTTATCTGCCGTCCCGTATCCAAAAATCCCGTTTCCATTTCCGCGCTGTGCGGGAAAGACAGACAGACTGGATAGCCAGGCGTCCGTGGCGCTGAGCCACCAATTCTCAAATTTGAAATCAGCGATTCCATCGCGGTTTAAATCCAGGTAAGCCATACCTGGAAGACCACGAGGAATCATCTTGTGCGCCGGAGTGTACACGATCTTGGCGCTTGCCGGGTTCGCCAATGCCAGTACGCTCACTCCCGCCGCACTCGCTGCGAGGGCATAGGAGTTGAGCTGGCGATGAACGGACTTGGAAAGCTTGGAGGGTGTCCGGGGACATGGCATGAATTCCTCCTTCAGGGTGGGCCGTACAATTTTCGTTCCGCGCACCGCGAAAGTCAATCAGGCCGACTGTCCCTGCGAACTGGGCCGAGAGTCTTCACTTCTCTTCGGGGGAACTTTGCGCCGTAGTCAATAAGAACGTTCTGGCACGGGTGCAACTGAGTTTGCACCTGCAGAGCAGGCTCCACTCCCATCTTAATTCAGTCTGAGACCCGCTCAACCTTGCCACTTGTTTTTCATGTGCTTGCAATGCGCAGAGTCGCCAGTCTGCGCGCCAAGATTGGGCAATCTCCACAAACTGAGTCGCACCCGATGGGCAGCCGAACGGGCCGCTGGAAGCCGGTTTCAGCCTTCTGTGACGCGGAGTTTTGAGGCATTTTGTTCTCTACTATCGGCGATGGTGGTGTAACATTGTCTGGCGCCTGGAGATGTCCCGCGTCGGGCAGTCCCGATCGGTCACTGCGAACGTCAAAGCGGGATCGGTTTTGGCGCAGTTCACAGTTTAAGGCTTCATACAAAGCAATCTGGAGGAGGAAAACATGAAATCTATTCGCTTCCTGATTCTGTCGTTCGCGCTGTCCGTTTTCCTATTCCCGGGGGCGGTCCCGTCCTTCTCCCAAGAGGTCCAGACGAACCCCAGGGTCAGCTATGACACCAAACACGACGTTTCATTACCCCTTCGCGACATGGCAAGAAACGCTCCTCGCCAGGCTTCGGGTGCGGCAATGATTGAACCGGAACGGAACTTGGGTTTGACGGTGGGAGTACCCGGCAAAGACACGGCTGTGCAAGATACTTATCTTCCAGCGATTCACACCAAGCAGTTGATGAGTATTGAGGGTACGCGGGAGGACCAGGGCAACGCGCAGGTGCCCGATACCAATGGCGCAATCGGCGCGAACCAGTTTGTGGAGATCACCAATTTCGATTACGAAGTGTTCGATAAGACCACCGGCAAGATCGTTTTGAAGCCGACCAATACCAACACAATCTTCTCGGGCTTCGGTGGATTGTGCGAGGGGACAAATCCCGGCGATCCAGTCGTACTCTGGGATCATCTCGCTCAGCGCTGGCTGGTCACCTACCTCAATTATTCGGGGAACAATGCTCTGTGCATCGCCGTGTCCACCTCTGAAGACGCGACCGGCAGTTACAGCCGCTACGAATTCGATTACGGAGGCACCCTGCCCGACTATCCCAAGTATGCCGTGTGGCCGGACGCATACTATGGAACCGTAAACGCGTTCGGCAGCGGCGCCGCGGAACCCTGTGCCTACGACCGCACTGCGATGCTGGCAGGCAAGAAAGCCGCCGCGGTTTGCTTCGCGCCGAATAACAATAACTTCAGCTTCCTTCCGTCGGATCTGGATGGCGCCACGCTACCCCCCACCGGCGCCCCAAACCACTACGTTGAGCTCGGCAACACCAGCAACCAGCTGGCGGAATATGATTTTCACGTTGATTTCACGCATCCTAAGAAATCAACCTTCACCGGGCCGAACAGCATCACGGTCCCTTCCTTTTCCCTAGCCTGTGGAGGAGGTGGTTGTATTCCGCAACCGTCTCCTGGGGAGCAAGTGGAATCTCTCGGAGATCGCCTGCTTTTCCGTCTGGCGTACCGCAACTTTGGGGATCACGAGTCTATGGTGTTGACGCACGCGGTGACGCCCGGCAAGAATTCCACTGCGGTTTCGGCCATGCGCTGGTACGAATTGCGATCTACCCCTTCGGGCGGCACTTTCTCGCTTTACCAGGCAGGGACATTCCAAGATAAATCGACGAGCTTGTGGATGGGGGCCGTGGGCATGGATAAGGCGGGCAACATGGCTTTAGGGATGAGCGCCTCCAGCAACACGGTGAAGCCGAGCATCTGGTACACGGGCCGTCTCGTGGGCGATCCTCTGGGCAAGATGGAAACGCCGACCATCGCAATCAAAGGCACGGCCGTACAGATCGGTGACTCGGCGCGCTGGGGAGATTACAGCAGCATGAGCATTGATCCCAGCGACGACTGCACATTCTGGTACAGCCAGATGTACTACAACAAGAAGCATGGCGGCGCTTCCAGTGGCGACTGGAGTTCGCGGATCCTCGCGCTTAAGTTCGATAGTTGCCAATAATGAAGTTTGGTGCTCTGGCGTCGCGCCCTTCGCTTGGCTCCGTTGGCAAGATCGTGAAACTTGGAGACCTGTCTTCCCGAGGTGCCGTCACTTCGGGGTGTGTCGGCCGTCACAGACCGCGGTAATACGCAAATGGTGTCATGGTTGCCAGGGAGACTTATCGTGTGCCTGGCTATTCCGGGAAAGATCCTCGAAACTCAAGAGCACGAAACCATGCGCGTCGGGCGCGTGCAGTTCGGCGGAATCGTGCGGCAAGTCTCGCTGGACTTTGTGCCTGAAGCGGGCGTCGGCGACTACGTGATGGTCCACGTCGGGTTCGCCATCAGCAAGGTGGATGCCGTCGAAGCCGAGCGCACTTACAAGCTCCTGCAGGAGATGGGGGCGTTGGAAGGCGAACTGCCGCCGGCGGATCATGAAGTTACCCCACTCTGACCACTGACCTAGCCGAGTACTCCCAGTCCTAGATTTCAGCGTATTTCACCCCTCAACCGTCCCCTGACTGCTTGCACTTCACGCCTACCGCTCACAGGTCTATGTGACCTCCATCACCGATTGATAGTTCATCAGGTCTTAGAGTCAAGGCAGTGAGGCCCGGCTCTGGCAGAGCGCAATACGGAGCTTCATGCCTGTTTGATTCGGACGACGCCATGAAATATCTCGACGAGTACCGCGATGCGCGCATCGCCCGCGCCCTGGCCTCCGAGATCGTGGAGAGCGCGACCCAGCCCTGGGTGCTGATGGAGATCTGCGGTGGGCAGACCCACACTATCATGCGCTACGGAATTGACGAACTGCTCCCGCGCGATCTCGAACTCGTGCACGGCCCCGGATGCCCGGTCTGCGTAACCCCGCTCGAAACCATCGACAAGGCCATCGAACTCGCTTTGCGTCCGGACGTGATTCTGGTCTCCTACGGGGACATGTTGCGCGTGCCCGGATCACGTTCCGACCTGTTTCGCGCCAAAGCTCAGGGCGCCGATGTCCGCATTGCCTATTCCCCGACCGAAGCGGTGAAAATCGCCCGCTCGCATCCCGGCCACAAAGTGGTGTTTCTGGCCATCGGTTTTGAGACCACCGCTCCTGCTAACGCCATGGCCGCTTGGCAGGCTAAGCGCGAGGGCCTAACCAATTTTTCGATGCTGGTTTCACACGTGCTGGTCCCACCCGCCATTCGGGCGCTCATGGTGTCTGCGAGCAACCGAGTGCAAGGCTTCATCGCTCCCGGGCATGTTTGCACAGTGATGGGATGCGGCGAATATGAAGCTCTGGTGCGCGATTTCCGTGTGCCCATCGTGGTTGGGGGCTTCGAGCCGGTGGACCTGCTGGAAGCCATCCTCATGCTGGTGAAGCAACTGGAAGCGGGCGAGGCAAAGCTCGAGAACCAGTATGTGCGTTCAGTCAGCTATCTGGGAAACTTGCCGGCGCAGCAAATCATGAATGAGGTGTTTGAAGTTGCGGACCAGAAGTGGCGCGGCATTGGCGCCATTCCACAGAGCGGTTTGCGTCTGCGCGAGGAGTACGCCATCCATGACGCCAACCGCGTGTTCGACTTGGTGGAACTTACGGTAAACGAACCGGCGGAGTGCATCGCCGCCCAAGTTTTGCAAGGACTGAAGAAGCCGCCGGATTGCCCGGTGTTTGGAATGCGGTGCACGCCGGAGAATCCGCTGGGCGCGCCCATGGTTTCCGCGGAGGGAGCCTGCGCCGCCTATTATCACTACCGGCGGCACACCGTCGCGAGTTAGGAGAAACTGTATGCCACAAGCAGCCACGCCGGAAACTGCAAGGACGATTGCCCAACTGATTTGTCCCACGCCCCTTCCGGCCAAGGACACCATCCTGCTCGGTCATGGCAGCGGCGGCAAGCTGAGCGCGGAACTGATCCGCGATGTGTTCCTTCCTGCGCTGAGCAATCCGACGCTGGCGCGTCTTGACGATCAGGCCATCGTGAACGTCAACGGCACACGCCTGGCCTTCACCACAGATTCCTTCGTAGTTAAGCCGCTGTTTTTTCCTGGCGGCGATATCGGTTCTCTTGCGGTGCACGGCACCATCAATGATCTGGCGATGGGTGGCGCGATCCCGCTGTTTCTGAGTGCTGCTTTCATCATCGAAGAAGGCTTCCCGATGGAAGATCTGCGACGCGTGGTGAATTCCATGCACCGGGCTGCTGAGGCGGCTGGCGTGCAAGTCGTTACCGGCGATACCAAGGTCCTCGAAAAAGGAAAAGGTGACGGGCTATTCGTCAATACCACTGGAATCGGAATCGTTCCGGAAGGCGTCGAACTCTCCGCCGATCGCGCCCGGCCCGGAGACAAAGTGCTGCTCAGTGGTTCGATTGGCGAGCATGGCATCGCGATTCTGGCGCAGCGCGAGGGACTGGAGTTCGAAAGCGCCATTCAAAGCGACAGCGCCGCTCTGCACACTCTGGTGGCCGACATGCTTCGAGTGACTGGCGAAATTCGCTGCATGCGCGATCCCACTCGCGGCGGAGTTTCCAGCACGCTGAACGAAATTGCGGAGCAATCGCATGTGGGAATCGAACTGGAGGAAAGCACCATTACGGTGCGCGACGAAGTTCGAGGCGCATGCGAGTTGCTGGGGCTCGACCCCATGTACGTGGCGAACGAAGGCAAGCTGATCGCGATTGTCGCTGCCAGTGCGGCCGACGAAGTGCTGCAAGCTATGCGGCGGCACCCGCTGGGGTTGAATTCGCAAATCATCGGTGCTGTAAAGGAAGAGAACACGGGCCTGGTCACGATGCGGACCGCGTTAGGCACGACTCGCATCGTGGACATGCTGGCGGGCGATCAGTTGCCGCGCATCTGCTGAGGAAATATGCACGAGATGGGAATCGCGTACTCCGTGTTGGCCGCCGTCAGAACTGAGATGAAGCGGCACCCGGATAAGATTCCGGGCAAGGTCGGCGTGCGCGTGGGAGAGTTGGCAGCCCTCGATCCCGAAGCCTTGCGCTTCTGTTTCGAAGCCATCACCCGCGACACCGATATGGAGTCGCTGGAATTGGAAATTGAAGTTTGCCCGTTTCGCTACCGCTGCCTCGGTTGCGGGCATGAGTTCGTGGTGCACGACTATGAGACCCGATGTCCGCAGTGCGCCGATCTGAAAACCGAGTGCATAGGTGGGCAGGAGTTGGATCTAGCTTATCTGGAGGTGGAAGAGTATGGAGCGAGTACCGCTGGAGCGAAAAGTACTCAGTGAAAACGACCGCATTGCGGCCGAACTGCGCGCCCGATTTCAAGAGCACGGCGTCCTCTGCCTGAACTTCATCAGTTCGCCGGGTTCGGGCAAAACCAGCCTGCTGGAGTGCACGCTGGAAAATCTTCCGCGACACGACCGGGTCGCGGTGCTGACCGGCGACATCCAGACCGACAACGATGCGGCCCGCCTCAAGCGCTTCCATTTTCCGGTGAAGCAGATCACCACCGGCGGTACATGTCATTTGGATGCCCGCATGATCGAGCGCCATCTGGCGGACTGGCGGCTGGAGGATCTCGATCTTCTGTTCATTGAGAACGTCGGCAACCTGGTTTGCCCGTCGAGTTACGATTTGGGCGAAGCAGCCAAGATTGTGGTGCTGAGCGTGACCGAGGGCGAAGACAAGCCGCTGAAATATCCATCTATTTTTTTCAAGTCCGATTTGCTCATCCTGAATAAGATTGACCTGCTTCCCTATGTGCCCTTCGACATTGCCGCAGCCGCCGAAAATGCGCGGCGTGTGCATCCGGGAATGGAAATCGTGAAAGTATCGTGCCTCACCGGTAACGGCCTGCACGAATGGCTGATGTGGCTGGAACAGCGACGCCATGCCAATAAAGCCGGAGCCATGCAGCCTGTGGGCTAGCGGTATGGAAGTTCGGCGACAGATCGAAGTATCGGGCATCGTGCAGGGAGTCGGATTTCGGCCCTACGTGTATCGCCTCGCCACGGGACTCCATCTGGCGGGAATCGTTCGCAATACCCCGGCTGGCGTCACGATTGAAGTCGAAGGCCCGGCCGAAACCGTCGAAGATTTTGTCGAACATCTGCCCGCTCAGGCCCCGCCGCTGGCTCGGATCACCAGCTTCGCCGTCCATGAGGTGCCATGCAACGGCGACCGCGACTTCCGCATTGTCCACAGCCAGGGCAGGGAAGCAGTCTGCACCCTGATCTCGCCTGACGTCGCCATGTGCCCTGATTGTCTGCGCGAGCTGTTCGACCCCGCCGACCGGCGCCACCACTATCCATTCATCAACTGCACGAATTGCGGGCCACGCTTCACCATCGTGCGCGACATCCCTTATGACCGTCCGAGCACATCCATGGCCGTGTTCCCTATGTGCCCGGCGTGCCAGTCGGAGTACGAAGACCCGCTCAACCGCCGCTTTCATGCTCAGCCCAACGCTTGCTGGGAGTGTGGCCCGCGCGTGGAACTCTGGGATAAGTCCGGTCGCCGAGTTCAATGTCGCGACCCGATTGTTGAGGCCGCTCTGGGGCTGCACGAGGGATTAGTGGTAGCGGTGAAGGGTCTGGGCGGATTTCACCTGGCGGTGGACGCGGCCAACCCCGCTGCGGTGGCTCTTCTGCGCGAGCGCAAACGGCGGGTGGAAAAGCCGTTCGCGATTATGGTTCCCGATGGGGAGACCGCGCAGCAGATTTGTGATGTGGATTGTGCGGGACGCCGCGTTCTGGAATCTATGCAGCGGCCGATTGTTTTGTTTCCCAAAAAACATCCCAGTCTGATTTCTGACGAAGTTGCGCCCTTCAACCGCTATCTGGGAGTTTTTCTTCCCTACACGCCGCTGCATCACTTGCTGCTCGCGGAAGGAAAATTCAAAGCCTTGGTGATGACCAGCGGAAACCTGAGCGAGGAACCAATTGCAATTGACAATCGCGAGGCCATTACGCGGCTGCACGGCCTCGCCGATTATTTCCTGGTGCACAATCGTGACATTCTGCTGCGCTGCGACGATTCTGTGGTGCGAGTCACGGCCGGGAAGACAAGGCACTTGCGCCGCTCCCGTGGCTTTGTTCCGGTGCCGGTTTTCCTGAAGGACGAACTGCGCCCGGTGCTTGCGGTCGGTGGGGAACTGAAGAACACCATCTGCCTGACGAAAGGTAAGCACGCATTCCTCAGCCAGCACATCGGAGACCTGGAAAACGTCGAAAGCTACAAGTTCTTCAGCGAAGCCATCGAGCATCTCGAAAGAATTCTCGAAATTGAGCCACAGATCATCGCCCACGACCTGCATCCTGATTATTTCTCGACCAGGTGGGCCCAGCAGCAGAGTGTCGTGCCCACAGTTGCGGTCCAGCACCATCACGCGCACATTGCGAGCTGCATGGCGGAAAACCACTTGGACGGACCAGTGATCGGCTTCGCGTTCGACGGTACTGGCTACGGCACGGATGGTTGCATCTGGGGCGGTGAGGTTCTCATCGCCGACTATAAACGCTTTGAACGCGCGGCTCACCTTGAATATGTACCTTTGCCCGGCGGGGCGGCCGCGATCCGTGAGCCTTGGCGCATGGCCGTCAGCTACCTGGCTCATCACTTTGGCCGTGATTTTCTGAACTCGCCCGTCCCCTTCGTCCGCCAACTCGATCCGCACAAAACCGAGCTTCTGCTGAGAATGATGGAACAGAACGTGAATTCGCCACTCACTTCCAGTTGTGGACGCCTGTTCGACGCGGTGGCAGCATTGATCGGAATCCGCCGGCAAGTTAATTATGAGGCGCAAGCCGCGATCGAACTGGAGATGGCGATTGCCGCCGAAGATGACAATGCGACCTACCCCGTGGAGCTGGCGCCCGACGGTGATCACTGGATCATCGGCACTCGGCCGATGTTCGAATCTTTGCTTCGTGATCTGGCTAGAAATGTCTCCGCTGGAACGGTCAGCCGGCGATTTCACAACGGATTGGTGGAAGGATTTGTGCAGCTTGCCACACTTCTGCGAGAAAAAACTGCCCTAAACCGCGTATGCCTGAGTGGTGGGACCTTCCACAACGTCTATCTCTCGCAACAACTGGAATCGCGGCTGTCGGGAGCCGGGTTCGCAGTGTTCGCGCAAAATGAAGTACCGGCGGGTGACGGCGGCTTGAGCCTGGGGCAGGCCTTGGTCGCCGCCCACCAACGCCGCGCTCCCGGCGATCAGCAAGGCGCGGCCACTGGAGCCGAAGAAGCTGGAGCCGAAGAAGATGCGGCAGAAGTTTTCAGCAACCCTGGCGGATGATATTATGGAGCAGAGAAGCGGCGTGCCTTCACCACGCTTAACACTCCTCAGTAGCTCAATGGCAGAGCATCCGGCTGTTAACCGGAGGGTTGTAGGTTCGAGTCCTACCTGAGGAG
>Ga0209415_10012855_pt1 | contig 13892 bp, 11 predicted proteins | sample PeaSoiSIISIP2007_FD_187696 | JGI IMG/M metagenome (GOLD analysis project Ga0209415, IMG submission 187696) | Peat soil microbial communities from Weissenstadt, Germany - SII-SIP-2007 (SPAdes) (version 2) | ecosystem: Environmental > Terrestrial > Soil > Wetlands > Peat | place: Germany... | reverse complement strand
GAGTGGCTCAGCCTGGTAGAGCACCTGGTTCGGGACCAGGGGGTCGCTGGTTCAAATCCAGTCTCCCCGACCATTCTTCTCAAGCAGATACAGCCGTTTTCAGGATCGCCGAAAATCGACTGTAGTCGATTTTGTAGACGGTGTGGGCACGTCGGGTTTCCACATGTGAAGTCTTGGCGACTGCAGCACCCGAGGACCGCAATGGTGTTGCGGAGGGACTACAGCCAGATCACCGGCCCGGAAACCTTCATGTAAATCGACCGCTGCTCAAATCGGCGTTCGAGGATCGGTCGCCATCTGCGGATCACCGCAATCAACACGGGAGTGACGATCAGGTCAATTTCAAAGCGGACGAGATCATCTCTAACGTTGTCCTCGCTATTCCAGCCGCTAACCTGGAGCTGCTGGTACCCGGGAAACAGGCGTTCAATTTCCATCATGGTTACGCGCCACTTTTCAGGCTCAATTCTTTTTCTCGCTCCCAACGGGTCCGGGTTGTAGTACAGCGGCAGCAGAAAGACGAACGTGTGGCAGAGTGCGTTCTCTGGAGCAGCTTTGCTCAGCAGGCGGCGTTTTGGTTTGAACGAACGCTGCGGCACGTTTAGACCTCACCGATTGAAGGCGATTCTCCTGGAGTCTCTGTTCAATCCGTGTGTATAGACCCTAGCGACAAAATCGGTAACAACCTGCCGGAGGCTCTCACGTTATTCCCAGAGAGGCTGGACATCGGCTGAAACGGAATCGATATGGACCCACTGAACCGAGGCGCGCAGTCGATAAAGGACTTGGTTCGAGACCGTTGGCTGTACCAGCAACACGCTACGAGGATCGAGCCGCAGTCCCGCATCACGGAATGCCAACCCGAATGCGCGATGGAGGCGTCGCACCAATTCCCTAACGGCTGAGCGGGGAATGCGCCGTACGAGCTTCCTACGCCCGGCTGCGTTTGCGGCATGCTCGGTGTAAAAGTCATCCTTCCTAACGCCACACTCGATTTGAGCGGCGGTTTGTGCTGAGCGTGAGGATCTGGCCAAGTAGTCCAGCAGAATCAGTAGCGAAAGTGAAAGTCGCAGCTGATATGCGCGGCCGCGATGCAGGAGAAAAATCGCAAAGATTTCTTCGCCCGGCATGCAGTCGGTGCCCGGCATTCGAAAACGGTGTACTACGTGAAAACGAGGCCCTGCTGACCGGAGATCTTTGAGTTCAGCAATGAGCAGATGTACCTTTTCGAGGATGGGAGTAAGACTATCGCTCGACGACATATCGTGCCCCCATTCGCTCGATCTGTAGTTCAAACTCGGATGACTGCTTGATGCTTGAAGTGCAAAGGAAGAGCGGCGACGGATAGCTGCCCAACTGAAAACAAGCCTCCTGAAGCTTCAACAGTGTTTTGAACCAGGGCATTGCAGTATCCGAAACGTTCACGATCACGACCTCATATTTGGTGCTCGCTCGCCGTAGCCGTGTCCTTGCTCGTTCAGGGTCGCGGTAAACATCGACCTCAAAAGCACGGAACCGAAGCTGTCCGCATATCCGCTCGGCGTGTCCCTGGTCGTTATCGATGAGTAGCAATCGGGGCGTTCCACCCGCTCCCAATACAATCGGCCTACGAAAAGACTCGTTGCTCAGATCCCTCATGCCGCCGTAAACTGGGCTAGATTCGGTGTGTCTGTGTGTTCTGGCTGAGACTCGGGCGGGCTGGTCTAACGGCAGTAACCTAAAGTTTCTGGTGCCGTTACCATTTGTGGGCAGGGGTGAAACCCCACCTGTAGCTGCGTGTACGTGCATACATGCTCCTTCAGGGCCTAGGCCGTGTTTCAGCACGGCCTTTTTCTCGCTGTTCTCATGGTCTGACGGTTCGATACGCAAAACCAGCGCTTGATCGATGCTCCGAGATAAATGGGCGCACGGTCGGTGCAGCACGGGTGCTTTTGCGGCGAAATGCCCGTAGAGGAATACTTCACATGGAAGAAGATAAGCGCGTCGTCCATCCAGACGGTAAGGCTGTAGAGCGGTTCCGCAGGCGAAAGTTATGGTCCCAGCAAAAACTTGCGGACGAAGCCCAGGTTGACTTGGATACGATAAAGAGGACCGAGAGAGACCAGGACAAGACACTGGGCACCATGAAAAAAATCGCCGAGGCTCTTGGCGTAGAGCCCACGAAGATTGTGCGAGACTTTCACGCGGAACCTGCTGCTGCCGAACCCTACACGTGGGACGACCTAATCACTGGCGCCAAAAACGTTGGCGGGAAGATTTTTGAGGACGAGAAACTTCTCGTTGACGCCGTGCTCACTTTCCCAGGTCCAAGCTCGCTCTTTTGCGGCCTTGTTTTAGCGTTACTTCCCTTGGAGATATTCGTCCGTACCCCGGTCTACACGGCGATCTTTGTGGACAAGAACACACCGACCTCCAAGCGATTGCAGTGCTTTCACGTGATTCCGATGCCGCGATGCAAAATCCTTGTACCGCGAGAGCTAACCGACGATAGGAGTAAGAAGATCGTTGTGATTGAGGATGCTACCATCACGGGCGGCACCATGAAGGCGCTCAGGAAGTTCTTTGCTAAAAACTACAATCCCGCCAACGTCCAGTTTGCTTGTTGTATTTGTTATGAGGGCCGTACCCTTCCCACCGAGCAACCGCCGGAGATCCGCGGGCTGGACTCCTTGGAACAGCGGCGCACATTCCCCATGCCATGGGGCCGCAATTCCCATTGCAATGAGGACGCCTTTCGAACCCATGAACCGTCCGTGGAAAAATCCAGACTTATAAACCAGTGATGACGAAGAGGCGCAATCGAGCACAAACCAGCGCTTGGCGCGTTGGCCTCGTCAACTGACGACCTCGGCACACAAAAGACAGGATACGGCGGTTCGTCATCGCGTCGCTGTTCAACTGTAAGCCCTTTCGTCGGCCCCTCAAGGAAGTGGCGGCCCGTTATCTGGCTGCGCCACCGAGAGGCCGGCGAAAGAACTTTTCTTAGCGACCCGCGAGCTTTTGGATCACGGCTTCATCGTTCTGGGATGCGAAGTAACTCACCCCGAGCGCCACGGCGTCGAAGATCGGCATGTTCCAGTGCTCCGTCTCCCACGGTTTTCGCGGCTGTGGCAGCCTCCAGGCAAGCTCGGGAAATACACGTGCGAGAAGCGATGCGATTTGATGCTTGGTGAGTGTTCGATCATCGCTCAAACTGATTCTCACCTGCCGGTCGCCGACGACGGCCACCTGGATTGAGGAATGACCTGCCTGTCGAGAGATCAGCCGTATGACGGCCCTCGTGAGAGGCCGGTTTCGCGTGCTCCGTCGCCGGATTTTGCGAAGCACTACAATTGTCGGACCAGCCCTTTCTACCAACGCAGTGACCCGACACATGCCCGCATGAAGTGAGTCGAATCGCGTGACGCCAAAGTCGACGAGTTGCGCAGGAGTCTCGAAGACGGCGTATCCCAACCTGTGAGGCCTCACGTCCACCGCAAGAAGGCGGCGGTTTGTGCTCAGGCTCTCCGGCTTCATTGGACGGATTCATCTTCCGAGCTTCTCCGCTCAGAGAACCACATCAGCTTTCGTGCGATTGCATTCGCATTCCGATCCTTGGCACTACACTGTTGCAGGTCTTTCTCAAGCGCCTCCAGCCGTTCTTCAACATCCCCTTCGACTTCATCCCTGAGCCCGGCGAATATTTCCGATACCGGAACCCGAAAGACAATCTCGTAGCCGAGAGCGACTACGAGCGGAGGCGTTACATGAAACCGCTCGTGCCGGCACACGGCGCCTTCATCGCAATATCCCAGTATTTGTCCCAACTCTCGTTGCGTGAGACCCACGTTGCGCCGGTGTGTTCGCAGATAGTTGGCCAATCGCTGGTTCACTTGTGCATTCGTCATGCGTCAGAAGACTGTGTCGTGCGACCTTTCCTCCTTAGCGTAACAACCGCGACGGGCCACGCCAGGATGACGAACCAGCACGCGGCGCAAGTTTTCTGGGGCCGTTCAGACGGTTGTACACACGGGCGCCGGTTTGGATACAGGAATTCACGCTCTCAACCGCGTCAGCATTGTGAATAACTGGTAGAAGCCTTGTGGTTTGCTTGGAGGGAGGCTGCCGCACATGCAACAAAGCCCACCTTTGCGGAAGTTGAGAGAGGGCCAATAATTCCTTCCTATGCCTCCCACTGATAAATTAACGACCCGAGTCCGACGAAGCGCAGTTGCCGACAAGTCGGCAGGAGGTCGTCCGCACGACGACTCGCAGCTTGCGCTGGAAGTTCAGGCGCTTGCGGAGCTGTTGCTCGACATATTCGAATACAAGCAAGAACGGAAGCAAGCTGCGATTGCTTGCCCCGAGCCGCCGTTCCTTGACGCCGCTCCAGAACGACATACCATGTGAGAAAGGTCGATCATGAAAAAATCTTTTGTCTTAGTTTTCACATGAATGGAGTCATCTACTGCCGCGTTTCCTCCAAGGAACAGGTGGAGGGTACGAGTCTGGAGTCGCAGGAACTTGCCTGCCGCGAATACGCCGCTCGCAACCGCATCGACGTGCTCAAGGTGTTCGTTGAAAAGGGAGAATCGGCCAAGTTCGCTGATCGCACGCAACTCTTGGAGCTTATGGAATTCTGTCGTCACAAAGAGAATGGCACGCACGTACTTCTCGTCTGGAAGATTGATCGGCTCGCGCGGAATGTGGGAGACCACTTCAACATCAAGGCGAGCCTCTTGAAGCAGGGCGTCCGGGTTGTGTCCGTCACCGAACCGATTGATGCGAATCCGGAAGGCAACCTGCTCGAAACGATTCTCGCCGGATTCGCCCAGTTCGACAACGATCTCCGCGCCACGCGCACGCTCCAGGGAATGAAAAGAAAAATCCATGAAGGCATTTTTCCGTGGAAGCCGCCTTTGGGCTATACGACCGTCAATCAGCCCGGAAACAAAAAGACTGATCCGGACGAGCCGGATCAGCCTGCTTTCGGGCTCCTGCAGCGGGTATGGAACGAGTTCGCGACCGGGGCATACACCAAAGCTGAAATCCTTCGCTTGGCCACAGCCTGGGGAGTGCGCACCAAGCGAGGTGCGCTGCTTTCTAAGCAATCGCTCAGTCAAATGCTGCGTGACCCTTTCTACGCGGGCATTATCCGTGATCCCTGGTCCGGTGAGGAGCACCCGGGCCGACACCTTCCACTTGTGAGCCGCGAGGTGTTCGCTCAGGTGCAGGCGGTCACAGCCCGTCGCAATCGCTCCGTCCGCCATCAGCGCATCCGCCCGGAATTCCCGCTACGCATGTTCGCCCGCTGCTCAGCGTGCAAGCATTATCTGACGGGCGGGTTCTCGCGAGGACGGTCCAAGTACTATCCGTACTACCGCTGCTTCAATCGCACGTGCCCCAGCCTAACCTACCGGCGCTCGGAAGCGGTCCAGGAGGAATTCACCGGATTCCTGGCCTCGGTTGCTCCGGACAGCAAGGCCATCGACCGAGTCGCCGAGCAGGTCGTCACCGCCGCTCGAAGCCGCAGCAAAACCAGCGAAGCTCTCAAGGCACGGAGAAAGCTCGAAATCGAGAGGCTGGGAAACCAGCACCAGCAGCTCATCAGTATGAGAATGGAAAAGCTGATTACGGACGATGAATTTCTCGCCCAGAGGGCACTTCTCACGCAAAGACGTTTGGAACTCAAAAATTCGAGCGCAGGAACGGCACTCGACGAAGAGAGTGTTACAACTCAGCTGGAGGAAATCTGCGAGCCGCTCGTGCATCTTGCGGCTACATGGCTTGATATTTCACCCGCGCTGAAACAACGGTTCCAACGATTGATCCTTCCGGCAGGTTTTGTTGTGGGAAGAATTGGAACCGCCGATCTGGGCTGTCTTTTCTCGACATTTCGGGCCTCCGAAGGCCGCGAGTCAAACTTGGTGCCCCCCACAGGACAGTTTTGGAACCAGCTAGTCGAGGAAATTCGAGCATTTGCCATGCTGTTCAGGGACGGAGAAGATCATGAACTCGCTGCGTAGCGCAAGTTCTTGCGTACCAGACCACCTGAGGAGACTTTTCGAACTTGGCAAGCGATCTTGAAAAAGCTTCTCGCGTTGTTCGCAGAAGACGCTGAGTCGCAACCGCAGCCGATTCTGACCGACTGACTCTCATTCTCAGTGTACGAACGCAAACCACGTTTACAAGGTGGGAGAATTTGCGTCCTACGCGGCAAGTTGCGGCGTCCTTGGGGGACGCCGCCAATCCACATATATCCTCGCCCTCAATTCCGGTCCGCCACGCTGTTCACACCCGTCCTTTACCTTCCGCCCCAATGCCGCATAATAAAGAGTAACAAACTGAAATGTAACGCAGTCACGCTGAGGCGGCACCGTCGCCTTCTCCATACCCCGCAGCGGCGGGCCTCTCTCAACGGGGCAGGGGAATGGCGATGATCCGGGCAGATAAAATACACTTATTTTTATGCGCCCCCTTCCACACCACAACTACTCCATAGCTCCAACCCGAGATCGTGAAGACCTTCGTCATGGCAGACGCATCACGACGCTGCTTGGAGGTCTTTTTGTAGCAGCGTTCTTCCTGCTTTGCTTCGGAATTCCTGCACGCGCAAGTGCCGCCACGTATTACGTGTCGAACTGCGGCACCATCGGCAACGACTCGAACAACGGGACCAGTACCTCTACCCCATGGCTTACGATTGCCAAGGTCAACTCGTCCAGTTTCTTGCCGGGCGATTCCATCCTGTTCAACAAGGGCTGCACCTGGCGTGAGCAGTTGACCGTGCCCTCGTCGGGTTCAGCGGGCAATCCAATCACCTTCGGAGCGTACGGGAGCGCGACCACGACGCTGCCTATTATTAGCGGTGCGAACCTTGTAACCAGTTGGACTGCGACGACGACCAGTAACCCGACTAGCACATGGGAATCATTTGTTCAGGGAAATGAAAACGAAGGAGGGGTTACTGCGTCGGATACTTTTTCTCTTGCATTTACCTCAAACAATACAGCGGGAAATACGATTATCGTTGCCGTGTCACAGGGTAGCGCGGGTGCCAGCTCATATAGCTGCTCGGACTCACAGGGTAATACCTATTCAATTGCAACCTCAGCGTTGAGTAGCGCCGTGTGGGCTGTAGACAAAATATTCTACGCTACGAACATCAAGGGCGGCGCCAACACTGTAACTATAAGCGGTATTTATTCATACGCACAGGTGGCTATTCTTGAGTATGCGGGGCTTGCAACGAGCACCCCGCTTGATGTCACTGCTGCAGCGACCTCAAGCACTGGTACGGCACTCAATAGCGGCAGCGCGACTACCACTTCAGCTTACGACTTGATATTCGGCTTTGGCTCAACAGCTAACCCAACTCTGTCTGCCGGCACGGGATTTACGGTCCGCCAAAGTGATAACTACAATTTCATGCCGGAGGACAAGACGGTTACCAGTAACGGTTCCTATAACGCAACTGCATCCAACTCAACCAGCACCGCATGGATAATGCAGATGGCTGCTTTTAAAGAGTTATTCACGGCCGCCACGAGCTCAACGCTCTATTACGCGTCTGTTTCGGCGCGGCCCAACATGGTGTTTATGGATGGAGCGCTCCTGACCCCTGTAACCGCAAAAGCTAGTCTAGCGACGGGAGATTGGTGGTGGGATTCAACAAACTCATACGTGTGGGTATATGACAACCCCTCGGGGCATACGATGGAGGCTAGTCAGAGGGCAATCGCCATCGACGCTTCGGGTGCGCAGTACGTGACTATTACCAACCTGCACACTACCAAGGCCAACAATTACGGCAGTGAATTAGGTGGGTATACCACCATAAACGAGGTAACTGCCGATTACAATGATGTTAATGGAATCAATGCCTGGGAGAGTTCGAGCACAATCGCAAACGGAATAATTGTTGAGAGCTCCACAGTCGCTTACAATGGAGGATCAGGATTCGTCTACGGCCACGTTAACAACATGTTGATCCAAGGGAATAACGTACACCATAACAGCTGGGACCCCTTGCAGACGAGTTCACGCGGTCTTGATGGTGGGGCTCCAGACACTACGAATGTTGTCGTTCAGTATAACAACGTGCATGAAAACGGTTACGGCCAAACAGGGAGTGCTAGCGCAGGCATTACTTGTGATACCTGCGGGAGCGGAATTGTGTTCCGCTATAACGAGTCATGGGGAAACAACGGGAGAGGCATAAGCATAGACGCCGACAACAACGTACAAGCTTATTACAATCTTGTCCGGAACAACGCGGTCGGCGGTATTAGCGTGTTTGCTGACGCAAATACCTCAATGACGGGGCATCAGATTTACAACAATACGCTATATGGGAACAGCACTTTTGGGATTCTGATAGAAGGTCCCTCCGCAGGCAGTGCGCCAGCGGGATGTACGAATAACACCATAACCAATAATATAGTCGTGGGCACAGTAGGCGGCCCGAATTTAGAAGCCTTCAATGGATGTGAAAATCCGGGAACGGATGGGTTGGGAAACGTCTATACCTACAATGATTTCGGGCCGGACGCTACAAATTTCATCCAGTGGGGAGCTTCCACTTATTACAGCACCCTGGCAGCATGGCAAGCAGCGTCAGGACAGACAAATAATCTCAATGCCAACCCTCTCTTTGTCAGCACCTCCACTCCCAACTTCGCCCTCACCTCCTCCTCGCCCGCCATCGACGCGGGCCTGAACCTTGGCTCGACGTACCAGCTCGCGCTTGCTTCATCCTCCACCTGGCCCTCCGGCGTCGTAACCCTGAATCAAAACTCCTATGGCTCCGGTTGGGACATCGGAGCGTACGTGTATACCCAGACAAGCACGCCTTCCGTTGCCATGACCGCTCCTGCAGCAAGCTCGACGGTCTCGGGAACCGTCAGCGTCTCGGCATCATCATCAGCAGTCAGTCCCGCCTCGATCGCCTCCGTCCAGTTCTACCTCGACGGCTTGGCATTGGGGTCTGCCGTGACCTCGTCGCCGTACAGCATCTCGTGGAATACCGCCACCGCATCGAACGCAACCCACACGCTCTACGCCTTGGCGACCGACAACTACAGCAATACCGCTAGCTCGACTTCGATCACGGTCACAGTCAACAACACGCCGCCGTCTCCTGGCATCGTCGTGGTCACGGGTGGTGGTGCCGGGCCTCCCATCCCTCTGGCGTCTTCAACGAACACCGCGCCGCCGATCACTCCCACGACGGGTACCCCCGCGACCTCAAGTTCGACGCAACTGCTGGCCGCGCTTCAGGCCAAGCTCAACACGCTCCTTGCGCAACTCGCCGCGCTCCAAGGCGCATCTCTCCGCGCCGTCTTCAGCCGCGATCTTGCGCTCTGGGATACGGGCACCGACGTGAGGAACCTCCAGCTCCTCCTCGCCTCCCAGGCGCGCGGCCCTGCGGCGGCCAGGCTCAATGCCCACGGCGCAACAACGGTCTTCGGCCTCCTCACCTACCACGCGCTCGTTGAGTTCCAAACGTATGCAGGCATACAGCCTGCGAGCGGCTACTTCGGCCCGAAGACCCGTGCGTTCGTGAACACGCACGAGTGAGGCTGTTGCGTGCGTTTCCGGACGGCCCGCGAACTGCTGGTATCACGAAACCGCCTCATGGTGTGTCTTTCGTCCCGATATTTTGAATTTTCTTAAGAGTCACTTTCATATAGCCGTATCCTTCGAGTCGGCGTTTAGCGTTTTTCAAACTGACTTTACTGAAAAATGGTATGTCGAGCGGTTTCAAGGAATTGCTTATGATTCCGTACACAATTTCGTACTCGGCAGCGTTCGGACGAGCTTTCGGATCCGGCAGTTTATATCCTGCGGGTAGTTTCTCATTCAGTTTTTGACGAAAGGCCTGATCGGCGACAAAAAGCTCTCCTGCAACAGCACCCTGCGAAAAGAGGTGGCTTAGATGGCTCGATCCTCCATACTGTTTCACGTGAATCATACGCTTGGCAGCCCTTTCGTAGATGTCACAGAATTCGATACTGCTATGGCCGCCTCCATGGTAAATGAGTTCGCGATCCATACAACAGGAATCGGACAGTGTTGAAGCGGCAGCTTTGTTGTACGCGTTTTCATCTGTGTGTGCGTAGTTCCCCAGGCCGACCGCCGATTGCTCCATCTGGGAAAACCCCTTCTTGATCTGCTCTGCAAAGTCTCTAATAATTTCGTACCACTTTCCGTTATTGAGAATGTATATTAACCCCTTGTGCTCGATTTCCGCATAGATGCACTGGTATGAGCTCCATGTCGTATCCATAATCTGATCTGTTTTCGACGACACGACATAAACACGCCAGCGTTTCAGGGCATCGACATCCAGGGCTTTGTCCTCTAGCGCCTCCAGAAAGTCCTTGATGTCGAGATCATCAACTAGATCAGCTTCCTTGCGACGCAAATAGCGGAAGCCTTTGATGTCGACCCAGTCCACCACTTCAGGAACGGCCATCCAAATTTTGTCGAATTCCTTCTTTTTCAATTTGGCCAACAGCGAGCCGTTAAGCTCCTCGATTTTCTTGGGGTCGCGTACATCAGCGATTTGGTCAATCCACCCGAAGTCCTTCTGATACTCTCTGCTCAGATATTGCTGATAGCAAAAAACAAGAAAATCCTTGATGTTCCCGATGTCCACCTTTGCAGAGACGCTCAGGGCATCCTTGCCGCTAATGGTTTTTCCCAGTCGTTCAAATCGAGATTTCCCGGTAACGGAGGATACAAGGTCTTGCTCAATGTCGATTCCAAAATCCGCAGCAATACTGTCTCTGCCAATCTGCTCCCTGGTGTGTTTCGGGACAGAGCCAAGCGTGGTCTTGTCGATACTCCTCAAACTTTCTGGATCAACGGAATTCAAGACGACCTTCAATCCGAAACGATCCTCAATAACGCCGGGGTGCATGAGATGCCTGCCAAGACCAAACGAGACGACAAAATGGAGCCTCTGCCGATTGTGTTCTATCGGCACTAAAAGTACACCTCTCGCACTCGCAGCTAGGAGTTTGATGTCTTTTGTTAAACTCGTCCCGAAGAACTCTTTCACCCATGCAGGCGTAGAAACCCCGGAGTCCTCGAAGTAGAAAGTCCCGACATCCCCGATATCTATGCCGTCCTGAGTTGAGTCAACAATCGCTTCGGGGTTGTCGTACTGAGGCTTTACGAGATAAATTATTAACTTGTTGGTCTTCGGAGGCATCGTACGGTAGAGCTAACGGTTCACTCCCTCCACGCTTCGTGTGCCAAGGGTAAGCAATTCAATTCCTCTCGTAGGATCCTCCACCGGGGCAAATGCTTATCCATGATCGCGACGAAGTGATCATCATGGTGTCGAGCAAGCAGGTGCACGAGCTCATGCATTATAACGTATTCAAGGCTATCAGCAGACTTCTTTGCTAGTTCGAGGTTGATCCAGATATGGCGCGCATCAACGGTACACGTGCCCCATTTGGTTTTCATCCTTTTAATGCCGAATGCAGCCACGTCGACGCCAAGGCGCTTTTGCCACTTCTCCAGTAGCGGTGGAATCGCATCTTTGAGATGCTGGCGATACCAGTGCATTATGACTCTTTGGCGAGATTTAGCACTTGCATCCGGTCGCACATGGAGTTCGATAATCGCTTTATTTGTGATGACCACCCTGGCGGGCCCATCGGCAACATGGACGCGGAGGCGATACCGCTGCCCGGCAAAATAGTGGCTCTCACCACTGATCATCTCCCGCTCTGATTGGCGCGGCTGCCGCTCGAATCTTGCCTGCTGTCGTTTGATCCAACCCAGCTTGCCAATTACGGCCAAACGGACTGCTTCGTTGCTGACCCTGAGCGGCGCGGCAACGCGAACACGCCCGGTTGGCGGATACACCCCGAGGTGAAGGTTCTTTATGTTCTTCCTTACAATCTCGACCGGAAGGCCCGAGACCGTGATCTTGTGTTGCTCAGTACTCATTTTGATTTTTGACCAACTCCAAAGTGTGTGCTGTGAGTGCGTCGTCATCACCGAGCGCGGCCTTGATGGCAAGCCGAACTCTCTTGATCTTGAACGAGTTGTTCCTCCAGTCGTCTTGCCTGCTGGCGCGAATTGAACGGTCCACCGCAAGAGCGAGTGCTTGATCCTTCCCGAGGTTGTCATACAATGCGCGCTTGCCGGGCGTATCCAGGTCCTTTGGATAAGACTCGCCGGAGGCCGGGTTCACAACCTTCTTTGCCAGATCAATGATCCGCTCCAAATATTTCTGGTAGTCGAGCGCTTCCTTCTTGCGCTGCGCGATAAGGGCATCCAGGAGCTCCGACATTTTTTCGTAGTACTTTGGATTCAACGGCTGCTCGTCGATGATGAGCCTGCGGACGTTGTTTTCAATCGTCTCTGCGGCCGCATCACGGTTGTCGCGAATCCCTTTCGGAAGGGCGGCCATCGCATCCGCACCGCGTTCCACGATCAATTGGACGAGCGGAATATCGTCAAATGAGGCGATCTTTGTGCTGTCTTCGGCGCGGATATATGTGTCGATCAGATGGCGCATGGCGGGCTCGTACATCTTCAGGTCGATATAGTCGCCACTCGCCAACTTGACCTCTTCGCGGACCTTTTCAAACTGCCCGACTTCGGCCTTGAGGGCTTCGATCTCGCCGGCTGCGTAGCCAGCTTCCGACAGTTCATTGGCAAGGTTGGCAAAAGCCCGTACAAGTTCGGCGACATGCTTGTACAGCTTGACGCGCTTCGGCTCGTTATCCTTAAGCTGGTCGGCATTGCCGGACTCCTGGGCGCAGAAATACCGTAGATGCGCTGCGGAATCTTTCGGCGGCTCCACGGGCTCGCAGAGTGCTCGAACAGTCTCCCGTGCCTCTTCCAGTCGCTCCCGAGCCTTCTCTAACCGATCTTCCAGCAGTCCTGCAACATCTTCCTTGTCGTAGCCATCAAAGGCACCGGACGTGTAGTCGTGCACTGCTCCTTCGAGACTTCTGAAAAGATCTTTATAGTCGATGATGTATCCGTAATCTTTGTCGTCGCTGTCCAATCGATTCACTCGGCAGATCGCCTGGAACAGGCCGTGGTCACGCATCTGCTTGTCGATGTAGAGATACGTTGCCGGAGGCGCATCAAAACCGGTCAGGAGTTTGTCCACCACGATCAGCAGCTTCATTTGACCTGGTTCCTTGATGAACTTCTTTTTCACCTCTTTCTCGAAGGTATCTATCTTGGTCACTGCGGTCTCAACCGGTTCGTTGAACCATTCGGCGAGCATCCTTCTGTACACGTCGAACTGGCGCAATCGCTCGGTCAGCCCTTCGCCGCTTTCTTCGCCCTTGATCTGTGCGGCGTCCGGCTTGTACGAGGTGATGATTGCGCACTTGCCCTTTAGGTCGGTCTTTTCAAAAAGCTCATAGAACTTGCACGCCTGATAGATGCTCCCCGAAACCAAAAGCGCATTCCCGCGACCGCTCCTCAGCCGGTCGCGTGTTTCCATGTCCATCAGAACATTGGTTCAAATGTCTGTCCGAAAACAAATTTTGGGCAATAATGGTCGGTGTAGTGAAATTTATTTTGACGTTCGCTTATTATTCGCCTATGATAGGCGACGCCTGAGCCAGTGAGAGATGCTCACCGAACATACGAAATCCGCTGCCCGGTCCACGGGTTCATAACCCTCAACGACTGGGAAAGGGATGTGATTTCCCAGCCTGCCTTTCAGCGGCTTCGCCGCATACGGCAGCTGGCATGGACCGACTATGTTTATCCCGGGGCGATGCATACGCGGTTCGAGCACTCCCTCGGTGTTATGCAGGTCGCAACGTTGCTGTATGACGCGATTTGCGATAAATCGGCTGAGATTCTGAAGTCGGATCTCGCGTACAACAAGGACGGCCTTGGACGGGACCGGCAGTTGGTACGAT
>Ga0209415_10012854_pt1 | contig 13893 bp, 11 predicted proteins | sample PeaSoiSIISIP2007_FD_187696 | JGI IMG/M metagenome (GOLD analysis project Ga0209415, IMG submission 187696) | Peat soil microbial communities from Weissenstadt, Germany - SII-SIP-2007 (SPAdes) (version 2) | ecosystem: Environmental > Terrestrial > Soil > Wetlands > Peat | place: Germany... | reverse complement strand
CGCGGCTCGTTCACGCAGCTCAGCGCCTTCGGCGTCGTGATGTTCGGCCTGCTGATCGTCCTCGTCGTCCTCGCCAACGCCATCGGCAAACGCTACGGCGTCGTGGAGCAGGTGTGACCGCCGGCGCGATTTCCATCGAGGGCCTGCGCAAGACGTTTGCGACCTCGACGGAGGCGGTTACGGCGGTCGACGGGGTCGACGTCGAGGTGGCGGCCGGGGAGATCGTCACGCTGCTCGGGCCGTCGGGGTGCGGGAAGACCACGACCTTGCGGCTGGTCGCTGGGCTCGAGCGTGCGACGGCGGGACGGATCACGATCGGGGGCCGGCTCGTCGTCGACGGCGCGGCGCACTTCGTGCCTCCGCAGCGGCGCAACCTGGGAATGGTCTTCCAGTCGTACGCGATCTGGCCGCACATGACGGTCCTCGAAAACGTCGCCTACGCGCTCGAAGGACGCGGGCTCGCGCGCGCCGAGCAGCGCGAGCGTGCGCTGGCGGCGCTGCAGACGGTCAAGCTCGCCCAGCTCGCCGACCGGCCCGCACCGCGGCTCTCCGGCGGCCAGCAGCAACGCGTCGCGATCGCGCGCGCCCTCGCCGGAGCGCCGCAGGCGCTGCTCTTCGACGAGCCGCTCTCGAACCTGGACGCGAAGCTCCGCGCCGAGATGCGCACCGAGCTGCGCCGGCTCCAAACCGAGCTGGGGATGACGGCGATCTACGTCACCCACGATCAAGCCGAGGCGCTCGCGCTCTCGGATTGGATCGTCGTCATGAAGGACGGGCGCGTCGTCGAACGCGGGCGACCGACGCAGATCTACCGTTTCCCGCGGAACGTTTTCACCGCGCAGTTCGTCGGCACGACGAACCTTCTCGCCGGGACGCTCGAGCGCGTCGACGCAAACGGCCGGGTCGCGGTGACGACGGCCTACGGGCGACTGTTCGGGATCGATCCCAATACGGCACTGAAGCCGGGCGAGGCGGTCACGCTGAGCGTCCGCCCCGAGGACCTGAGCGCCGGCGACGCCGGGGACGATGACCGCGCCCTCAACCGCATCGAAGGTCGCGTCGAGGTCGCCGTCTTCGCCGGCTCGGTCGTCGAAGCGCAGGTCCGCTGCGGCGACGCGGTGCTGCACTGCCTGCTCGGCCGCGACGCCGACGTCACCCCCGGCAGCGCGATCGCGCTGCGCTTCTCCGCCGACGCCTCGGTCGTGTTACCGGCCGAGGCGCCGAGCCTCGATCAGAGCGGGAGCTTGTAGAGCTTCAGTGCGTTCCCGCGCACCAGCTGCACTTGCAGGTCGTGGGAGAGGTTGCCGAGGTGACGGATCACGTTGGCGCGCGAGTGCGGGAACGTCATGTTGAAGTGCGGGTAATCGTTCGACCACATGACGTTGTTCTGGCCCCACCACGTGAGGTGTCGCGTCCCGGCGAAGTCCTCGAGGAACGTCGCATAGACGTGCTGCATGAAGATCTCGCTCGGTAGCCGCTTGATCGGCATCTCTTCGCGCAGGTTGCGCTCGTAGTAGTAGTCCCACTGCTGCAGGATGTACGGGAGCCAGCCCATCTCGCTCTCGGCGAGCACGAGCTTGAGCTTCGGGTGCCGCTCGAACGCGCCGTAGAAGATCAAGTCGTAGAGCGCGTTGATCGTGTCGTCTTGCTTGCGGTTGACCGAGTTGCGGATCCGTTCCAGCACGAACTTCTTCGTCCAACCGGGATCCTTGGTGTACGAGTGCCCGGTCAGGATGTGGGTGTGCACGGGCGCGCCGGCATCGGCCGCCGCGGCCCACAGCCGCTCGTAGTGATCGGACGAGAAGGGCAACTTCGGATCGGGAACCTGCCACACCATGATACCGATGAGTCCCATCTCGTGGCAGCGGTACATTTCGGCGATCGCCTTGTCGATGTCGTACACCGAGATGCACGGCACGCCGAAGAGCCGCTTGGGCGACGCCTGGCAGAATTCGGCCATCCAGTCGTTGTAGACGCGCATCGCCTCGAACTGCGTCTCGGGATCGTCGATGCCGAAGAGCGCCATCCCGTAGTTCGGGAAGATGATCTCGGCGCCGACGCCGTCGGTGTCCTGATCGATGACCCGTAGTTTCGGATCGCCGGCACCGTCGGGCCGCTTGCCGTTGAAGGTGAGGCTGGGGATGTTCTTGCGGAGCCGTTCCGGCAACACGTCCCAGAGGTCGAGCGGCTCCATCACGTGGGTGTCGCTCGAGATCATCGGCGGCAGCGTCCAGGTCGCCGGATCGAACTCCCCCAGCCCCCGGATGCTCCGGGCACCCTCTTCGATATGCTCGATCACTTTGGCTGATCCGCGCGTCTGCACCGTGGTCTCTCCCCCTAAAAGCGTTCGCGTGATACGTTAACCCCATGCTTTCACGCCGCCTGGCAATTGGAACGTTTGGTGCGACTACGCTTGCTCCGCTCGGGGTCACGGCGCAGCCGTCACCAGTCACCCTGAAAGTGGGGCACCCGCCGACCGAGACCACCACCCCGCTGCTCTATGCGGTGCGGGCCGGGCTCTTCGAGCGCGCCGGGATCAAGATCGACCTCACCAAGATGTCGAGCGGCACCGCCGTGAGCGGGGCCGTCGCGGGCGGTGCGCTCGATTTGGGCGGGACCAGCCTGCTGGCGCTCATCATCGGTCACACCAAAGGGATCCCGTTCACCATCATCGCCGCCGCCAACAACATGGCCACCGAGACCTACGAGGGCGGGCTGCTGGTGCAGGCCGGCTCGCCGCTCCACGATGCGAAGGACTTCGTGGGGAAGACCGTGTCGGCCGCGGCCGTGAACGACATCGTGACGCTGACGCTGTGGGCGTGGATGGATCAGGCCGGTGCCGACTGGCGCACGCTCAAGGTCGTCGAGATCCCGCAGCCGGCGGCCGCGGCTGCCCTCGAGCAGGGGCGCGTCGACGGCGCCTACATTACCGGGGCCGCGTTCGCCAACGCCCGGGGCGACGGCAAGCTGCGCACCGTGGGCAAGGTCTGGTCCTCGCTCGGATCGCGCTACGCGAGCACCGCCTGGTTCACGACGCGCGACTGGCTCGCGCGCAACCATGCCGTCGCCGAACGCTTCGCGCGCGTGATGAGCGAAGCCGCCGCGTATACGAATTCGCATCCCGACGAGACGCTGCCCGACATGCTCGCGTATACCGGAATGGAGCGCGCCGCCGCGCTGAAGATGCACCGCGCCGTGTTCAGCACGACGCTCCACCCCGCAGATCTGCAGCCGGTGATCGACGCCGCCGCCAAGTACAAGTTCATCGACAAGGACTACAGCGCCGCCGAACTGATCAGCGACGTCGCCCCGCAGTAGCGTGACGCGGCGCCGTACGAACGCCGTCCGGAAGCTGTACGAACCCCGCCTTGTCATCGTGAGCGAAGGTTCGCCCGTTCGGGGCGAACCGTAGTCGAACGACCACCTCAAAGCGTGCAGATTTTGGTGGTCCTTCGACTTCGCAACGCTTCGCGTTGCTTCGCTCAGGATGACATGGGCCGCCTGACCGGCAAAGGACGCATGCAATGGATCAGGTGAAGCGGCGCGCAGAGCTCGAGCGCGCGCTGGAGGGTGTGGAGGGTTACTTCAGCACGGACGAAGCCTGGGCGCTGTACGGCGCGACGTTCGGGAGCAGCGCCGCAGCGCCGCGCGCCGTGGAGATCGGCTCCTACAAGGGCCGTTCGACGATTGCGATCGCGCTGGCGCTGCGCGACCGCGGCGACGGGCTCGTCGTCTCGGTCGATCCGCACGGACCGACCGGCAAGGAAAGCTACGTCGTCGAGCACGGGACGGCCGACACGTTCGACGAGTACCTCGCCAACGTGCGCCGGGCCGGGATCGAACGCTTCGTGCGGCCGGTGCGCGCGACGTCCGCGACGGCCCGTCCCGACTACGACGGCGTGCCGATCGATCTGCTCTTCGTCGACGGATCGCACGACCTGGACGACGTCATCCTCGACATCGATACCTGGCTGCCGGCCGTCGCGGATCGCGCGACGCTGGCCTTCAACGATCCGTATGCGCCGGGGGTGAACGGCGCGTTGCGCGCGCGGCTCTTCTCCGGCGCGTTCGGGCTGGGCGAACCGCGCCACGTCAACAACACGCTCTTCGTCACGTTCGAGCGCGGCGCTCACACCAGCGCGGCGACCGCGCTCCGGCTGCACGCGTACCTGTACGTCGAACGGCTGCGGTTCCGGATGCTCAAGCTGGCGCTGCGCGGGCTCTTCGAAGTCCTCGGCGTCGTCTACGTCCCGGAGCGGCGCTACCGCTAGGGGGGACCGAGCGCTCGCCGAAGCCTCCCGCTGAGATGGCGCCTCGCTTCCCGCTTGCAGCTGCGGCCCTCGTCATCGTTGTCGCCGCGGTTCCCGTCCTGGCCGCCGACCCGGTCGCGATCGTCGAGGACGTGAGCGGGCCGGTGAGCGGCGTCGGCGTGATGGACGAGCTGACCATGGGCACGGTCATCCACCTCGGGACGGGCCGGATCACGCTGGGCTACCTGCGCTCGTGCGTCGACGAGGTGATCACCGGCGGGACCGTGACGATCGGGACCGAGCGGAGCATCGTCGCCGGCGGGATGGCGACCCGGCGCCGCGTCGAGTGCGACGGCGGCCGGATGCGGCTCTCGCCGCAGCAAGCCGCGCAGGGCGGGGTGTTCGCGCTGCGCGGGAAACCGACGGACGCCCCGGGCCCGGAGCCCGACGTCGTCCTCTACGGGACGTGCCCGCTGGTTCGCCTTGACGGACCGGGCACGGTGCGGATCGAGCGGCTCGACCAGAGCAGTACCCCGATCGTCGTCACGGTCGCGGCCGGGCCGCCCGCGGTGTACGACTTCGCCGACCACGCCCAGATCCTGGCGGCCGGTGGGCTCTACCGCGCGACCGGGCCGCACGCTGCGGTCGTGTTCCGCATCGATGCCCAGGCCCGCGCGGCAAACGTTTCCGCAATCGGCCGACTGCTCCAGCTCTAGGCACCGACGTGCGCGCGCGCGACTTCGTCGTGACCGTGCTGATCGCCGCGGCGTGGACGGCCCTCGTGCAGCTGCCGCAGCTCGGCGCGATCGAGGGTCTGTCGATCGACGAGCTCTTTTGGCTGCGCACGGTTGCGTTCGGGCCGCGCTACCCGCCGGCGTCGTCGCCGACCGTCGTGGTGGCGATCGACGAGGAGACGTATCGCCGCCGTCCGTTCGACGACATCCCGATCGCCCTCTGGACGCCGCAGCTCGCGCGCGTCGTCCGCGCGCTCGACGACGCCGGTGCGGCGGTGATCGGGTTCGATTTGATCTTGCCGACGTCGGCGCAGCGGCTGATGCCGGGCTTCGATCGGCCGTTCTTGCTCGCGCTGCACGACGCCAGCAAGAGCAACCGCATCGTGCTCGGGAAAGTCCAGAACCAGCAGCTTCCGATCCGGCCGTTCGCCGGGCAGAGCTTCGCGGTCGGGAACGAGCGCAACATTCGCTCGACCAACTTGTTCGTCGAGCATGACGACGTGGTGCGGCGCGTCCCGCTCGGGTTCGTGAGCGACGACCTGGTCACGGGGACGCGCTGGGAACCGTCGCTCTCGCTCGAGCTCGCGGCGCGCGGCGCGGGGGTCAGGGTCACCCCGGCGCGCGACGGCGTGCGGTTCGGCAATTGGCTCATCCCCGGCTCCGCATCCGACACGCTGCTCATCAACTTCGATGCCGGCCCGAGCGTCCCGACGTACGACTTCGCCGACCTGACCGCATGCGCGGACGCGCACAACCGAGCGTACTTCGCCGCGCACTTCCGCAACAAGATCGTCCTCCTCGGATCGGTCCTCGACCTCGAGGATCGCAAACTCACCTCGAAGCGATTCATCGCGGGCGGTGAACCGATCGCATCCGCGGATCGCTGCGTGCTGCCGCCGATGACGGGGCTCGTCCGCAGCGACTCGATCCGCGACGACATCCCCGGCGTCTACGTCCATGCTGCCGCGATCAACGACCTGCTGCGGCGCGATCCGCTCCGCGAGGTCTCGCCGCTCGCGCGCGTCGCCGAGACCGGAGCCCTCGCCCTCGTCACCGCCGCGCTGCTCGCCATCTTCCCGATCGGTCTCGGCGCGCTGGCCGCGCTCGTTCCGATTGTGGCCTGGATCGGTGCGTCGGCGCTGGCATTCCAAGCCGGCTGGGTGCTGCCGATGCTCCCGGCAACGTTGGCGGCGATCGGAACCGGGATGAGCGTCATCGGCTATCGCGTCGCGGTGACCGATCGCGACAAACGCCGGCTGCACCGAATCTTCGGACTGTACGTCGCGCCGGCCGTCGTCGACCGGCTGGCGGCGGCCGAGTCGATGCCGACGCTCGGCGGCGAACGCCGCGAGATGACGTTCTTGTTCACCGACGTCGCCGACTTCACGACGCTGAGCGAACGCATGGATCCGGCCGAGCTCGGCCGCACGATCAACGCCTATCTCGAGGGCGTATGCGAGACGATCATGGCGCACGGCGGGCTCGTCAACGAATTCCTCGGCGACGGCGTGCTCGCATTCTTTGGCGCTCCGCTCGCGCAGCCCGATCACGCCGCGCAGGCGGTCGCGTGCGCGGTCGAGCTGCAGCGCATCACCGACGCGTTCCGCAGCGAGCAGGTCGCGGCCGGCATCGCGTTCGGCCGCACGCGCATCGGGCTGCACACCGGACCCGCCCTCGTCGGAAACTTCGGCTCGCTCAAGCGGCTGAAGTACAGTGCCCTCGGCGATACCGTCAACACCGCATCGCGCATCGAGGGGCTCAACAAGTACTTCGGGACCGCGATCGCGGTATCCGAGACCACGGTGCGCGGCCTCGACCCGAGCCGCTTCCGCCCGCTCGGCGCATTCGCGCTCAAGGGCAAGTCGGAGACGCTCGTCGTGTACGAGTTGCTCCCGCTCGAGCGGGTCGGGAGCGCGTATATGGAGCGCTTTCGCGCTGCCTACGCCGCGCTCGAGGCGGGGGCCGACGACGCGCAGGCCCGCTTCGAAGGGCTGGCGCGCGAGGAACCGGGCGACGGCTGCGTCGCATTCTATCTGGACCGTCTGCGACGCGGAGAACGGTCGGCGACGATCGTGATGGAGGGCAAGTGAACGCACGCATTCGCACGCCGCTCGTTCTCGTGGTGCTGCTCGGGCTCGTCCTGGGGGGCGTCGCGTCGCCGCAAACGGTGCCCGCGCCGAGCGGGAACACGCTCGCGGAAGCCGCGCGGATGACGACGCGCGCGAGCGAGCTCTTCGATCGCGGGCTGTTCGATCAGGCCGAACCACTCTTCCGCCAGGCGCTCGCGATCCGGGAAGCGCAGCTCACCCCCGACAAAGCGTTGCCGATCGCGCTCAGCCTGATGAACCTCGCGCGCACGCTTCGCGCGCAGGGGCGCGCGAGCGACGCGCTGCCGCTCGACCAACGGGCGCAGACGCTCCGCGAGCAGCTCGCCGGACCGGACTCCGTCCCGGCCGCATTGGCCAGCGCGGCGACCGCCTACGACCGCGTCGCATTGGCGCAGTACGCCGAAGCAGAGAGCGCGTTCCGCCACGCGCTGCAGATCTACGACAAGACGCCGCCGCCGCAGCCGGCCCCGCTCGCGGAAGCCCTGGACGGGCTCGGCAACCTGTACCATCAGATGGGACGGTTTCGGGAAGCCGGGCCCCTCTTCGAGCGTGCGCAGTCGCTCTACGAGCAGCAGTTCGGCGCCGACTCGCGGCAAGCCGCGAACGTGCTGACCAACCGCGGCACGCTCGCGAGCGGCGAAGGCCGATACGGCGACGGCGAGAGCTTGCTCAAACGTGCGCTCGGTATCGATGAATCGGTGCTCGGCACCGATCACCCCGCCGTCGCGCGCGTGCTCGACGCCTTGGCGGTGCTCTACCGGCAGCAGAACCGCGACAAAGACGCGCTTCCGCTCTTGGCGCGGTCGCTTGCGATCCGGCAGAAGGCGCTCGGCGATCAACATCCGTTGGTCGCCACGACCATGGGCGATCTCGCGCGCAAGTTGCGGGCGCTGCATCGGCTCGACGAGGCCGAGGCGCTGCTCGTCAAGGCGGTCGCGATCGACCAGGCCGCCAATGCGCCGGCGCTCGGCGCGATGCTCGAGGCACTCGGCGAGGTCTACCGCGACGAAGGGCACGACGACCAGGCCGCAACGTCCTTCGAGCGCGCGATCGCCCTCCGAACGCAGCTTCTCGGCGAAGACAACCCGGTCGTCGCCGGCGCGCTGCTGAACTACGCGCTGATGCGCGAACACCAGAAGCGCTACGGGGACGCGGTCGATCTCTTCAAGCGCGCCGTTGCGATCGACGATCGCATCGAAGGGGCGGATCATCCCATCCGCGCGGTCGCCTACGGCATGCTGGCGGAAGCCGAGCGGCTGCAGGGGCAAACCGCTTCCGCACTGCGCGACAGCCGCACGGCGACCGAGATCCTCAGTCGCCACCTCACGGCCGAGTCGTCGGCCCAAGCCGGTGACGACGCCTCCGAGCGCAGCCGCTATCGCGGGATCTTCTTTCAGAGCATCGATTTGGCGTACGCGCAAGCGGCGGGTTCGGCAGCGACGCCGGTCACGGACCCCGCGGCGATCGATCCGACGTTCGCAGTGGTGCAGCTCACCGAAGCGTCGAGTGCCGGACAAGCGGTCGCCGGGATGGCGGCGCGCTTCGCCGCCGGGACCGATGCGCTGGGCGCGGTCGTACGGCAACGCCAAGATCTGGCCGAACGCGCGCAACACGTCGACGCCGCGCTCACCGCTGCCGCGGCGCAGCCGCGCGCGCAGCGCGACGTCGCGGCCGAAGCCGCGTTGCGCTCGAATCTCGACGCGCTGCATCAGCAGCTAGCGGCCCTCGATCAACGGTTGACGCGCGATTTCCCGGCATACGCGGAGCTGGTGAGCCCGCAACCGCTCCCGCTCGCTGCCGCGCAACATCTCCTCGGCCCCGACGAAGCGATGCTCGTCTACCTGACGGGCGCGAACGAGTCATGGTTGTGGGTCGTGCGGCCGGCGAGCGTCTCGCTCGAGCACCTCGACATCACCGCCGGTGCGCTCGCGACCGAGGTCCGCGCGTTACGCGAACGGCTCGATCCGGAACGCAATTCGACGCTGCAGCCGTTCCCGGCGACCCGCGCGAATCGGCTCTTCGCAAAGATCTTCGCGCCGGCCATTCCGCACCTTGCGAACGCCCACGATCTCATCGTCGTCCCCGACGGCGCGCTCTCGAGCCTGCCGCTCGACGTGCTGGTCACGAAGCCGCCGCCGGCCGATCCGCTCACCCCCGCCGACCACCGTTCGGTCGCCTGGCTGGCGCGTGACTACGCCGTCACGGTGTTGCCGACCGTCGGGTCGTTGCGCGCGCTGCGCCAGTTTGCGGCGAGCACCCACGCGACCGCGCCGTTCCTCGGGGTCGGCGATCCGATCCTCGCCGGCGGTCCGGGCGGCGAACGTGGGGTCAACGCGACCGCGCTCTTCCGCGGCGGCGTCGGCAACGTCGACGAGATCCGCAAGCTCCCGCCCCTTCCCGAAACCGCCGACGAGCTGCGCGCGATCGCGAAAACACTCGGTGCATCCGACGGCGATCTCTACCTCCGCGATCGCGCCAGCGAACCGACGCTGCGCGGCACCGCGCTCGATTCGTTTCGAGTGATCGAGTTTGCGACGCACGCGCTGATCGCGGGCGACTTCCCCGGCTTGACGGAACCGTCGCTCGTGCTCACGCCGCCCGCAGTCGCGAGCCCCGCGAACGACGGGCTGCTCACCGCATCGAAGATCGCGACCCTCAAGCTCAACGCCGACTGGGTCGTGCTTTCGGCGTGCAACACCGCGGCCGGCGACGGGACGCCGGGCGCCGGTGGTTTTTCCGGGCTCGCGAAGGCGTTCTTCTATGCCGGCGCGCGCTCGCTGCTCGTCTCCCACTGGGCCGTCCCGTCGGTCGCGACCGTGAAGCTCACGACCGGCGCCTTCGCCGCACTCGCGAAGGAGCCGGGGATCGGGCGGGCCGAGGCGCTGCGGCGGGCGATGGTCGCCATGTGGGACCCGGGGAACCCGCCCGAGTTCGCGCACCCCGCCGCGTGGGCGCCGTTCTCCCTCGTCGGGGAAGGCGGCGCGCGCCGATGATGCGGCCGCTGATCGCCGTGCTCTGCGCCCTGCTGGTTGCCGGCACGTGTGCGCGCGCGGCGGGAAATACGATCCCGCCGCGGATGCTCGCGCGGCTCCAGAGCATGGTCCTCGCGCCCGGAGGGTACGCCGACGAGACTTACGACGACGGCCTGCCGCCAACGCAGAAGCTGCGCACCGCCGGCCTCGAAGGCCCGACGCCGTCGACGGTCCCGGGCGCGAAGACCATCACCACGGCGGCCCTGCGCGATCTGCTCGTCGCCCGGCAACCCGCGCTGCTGCTCGACGTCGTCGACAAGGCGCTGCCGCGCACGCTGCCTGGGGCGTACGTTCTCGAGGGAGCGGGCCACGGCAACGCACTGGACGACGACGTGCAGCAACGGCTCGCGAAAGCGCTGGCGGAACTCACCGCCGGCAAGCCGGCCCCCGTCGTCGTCTTCTGCCAAGGCCCGAGCTCCTGGCTTGCGTACAACGTCGCGCTGCGGCTGGTGAAGCTCGGGGCCACCGTGCTGTGGTACCGCGGCGGGCATCAGGCGTGGTTCGAGGCACGCCTGCCCCAGCTGCCGGCTACGCCGGCGTCGTGGTAGCGGTCCGGCTCGTCTCGCGGTAGAGCGCGAGCACGTCCTCGGCGATCGGCGAGTGGCGCCAGCTGCGGCGCCGGACGATCGCTTCGAACCCAGCCGCGAAGTGCGCCTTGTCGTGCTCGGCCGGTAGCTCGAGGACCGTGTCCTGCGCGGGGTCGCGCTGGACGAGGATCGGATCGGCGCCGGCTTCGACCTTGCGCAGCTCGCGCAGCAGCATCCGCCGGTAGAGCGTGAGCCCGCGATCGGTCGTGCCGAGGTGCTCCTGCGTGCGGTCGGCGATCCCGCCCTGGGTGGTCCACGCCATCACGTCCTGATGATCGCTCATGTCGAAGGCATAGGCACCCTCGCCGCCGGGCGGGACCTCGTATGCAAACGTTCGTTCGCGGAGGTGCGACGGAATCGCGGTGCCGGCCGGCGGGACGAACGCGGTATACCACAGGTGCAGCGTGTTCTCGTCGTCGATCGGGACGCGCACCTGAAACTCGTGCCAGCCCCAATCACCCTGCGCATTGCCGAGCGCTAAAATGTTGGGAAATACGAGCGGATGACCGACGCGCCAGTCCGAGCAATCTTCGGCCTGGCCTTCTTTCAAACGGCGCTTGATGATGCCGTACGGCACCTCGTCGAACGCGATCTTGAGGTGGCGCTTGATGAAGATCGCGCGCGATCCGTCACCACACATGAACTCTTGGAAGTGCCCGTGCAGCCACTCGCTGTGGACCGGATCCACCGTGTTCTCCATGATTTGCAGCCAGTTGCAGGGGATCACCGCGCTGCCCACCATGCGAATCGCGGGCCCGGCGACGTAGCCGTCGAGGCGCGGAACGAGCGGCGCCGGCAACGGGCCGAGGTACGCAAACACGAGCCCCGCGAGCTCGGCCACCGGGTAGCCGGCGTGCTGCACCTTGTCTTTGAACAGGCTGCCCTCGGGCTCGTTCGGCTGCTCGAGACAGCGCCCCATCGCATCGAACATCCAGCCGTGATACGGACACCGAATCCCGCCGGCGGTCGGGATCCCGTACGCGAGCGATGCGCGCCGATGCGGGCACGCTTCGCCGATCAGCCCGAGGCCGCCGGCGCGATCCTTGAAGAGGACCAGGTCCTCGCCCATGATCCGCACGCGCTTCGTCCAGCGGTGCTCCATCTCGTCGCGCGATGCAATGGGGTGCCAGTAGCGGCGCAGCAGGTTCCCCATCGGCGTCCCGGCACCGACCCGCGCCAGCAGCTCGTTCTCAGCCTGCGTCAGCATACCCGGGCGGGTTGGACGCGCGCCGGCGGACTACCCCCGGCGCAGGCGCGCGTCGATGACGATGTCGATGGAGGCGGTCAGCAAGTCCACGACTTCGCCGCCGCAGTCGGCGCAACGCCGCTTTTTGCCGGACGTGGCCGCCGCGCCGTGGTCGCCGCAGCACAGCATCCCGCACTTCGCGCAGATCGAATCGGGCGACGCGTCGCAGCCGGCAGCCGCGATCTCGCAGTGCTCGAAGGCCAGCTCCACGACCTCGCTGGTGAGCCGCGTGCGAACGCGAAGCGTAGCCCTCCGCCGCGTCACGCGGGGATAGCTCGTTGTTTGCGATCGATCGTCCAAGGTGTCCGGGCGGTGGCCGGACGTGACGTCGATGGTCCGCGATGATGCGGAACGACGCGACATTACGGAGATGATGCGCCGCCGCCGGAGGGCTTCCCTCCTTCGGCGCCGCAGGTCGGCGGCGAGATGACGATGACCTGGACCGTCGGCGCGTGCACGGTGACGCGGATCGAGCAGTCGCTCGAGCCGACTGCCGAGTTCGCGTTTCTGTTCCCGGAGATCGACGCGGCCGCGGTGCAGCGGCACCTGGCGTGGATGCTGCCGAACTTCGTCGAGCCCGGAACGCTCCGCTACGTCCTCTCCGTCCACTCGTGGCTCGTGCGGACGCCGCACCACACGGTGCTCATCGACGCGTGCTCGGGGAACGGAAAAACGCGGCCGACGAGCACCCGGCACCACCTGCTCGACACGCCGTTTCTCGCGCGGCTCGCGGCCGCCGGCTGCCGCCCGGAGGACGTCGACTACGTGTTTTGCACGCACCTCCACGTCGACCACGTCGGCTTCAACACGACGCTGGTCGACGGACGCTGGGTCCCGACGTTCCCCAACGCGCGCTACCTGTTCTCGCGGGCCGACTACGCGTACTGGGACCCGTCCGACCCGGCCTGCGAGCACCGCGGCGACAACGACTTGATCTTCGCCGACAGCATCGCCCCGGTCGTCGAGGCGCGGCAAGCCGTCTTCGTCGACGATGGCTGGGAGCTCGACGGGACGCTGCGCGTGCAGACCGCCGCCGGGCACACGCCCGGGCACTTCGTCGTTCGGGCAACGAGCCGCGACGCCCGCGCGATCTTCGCCGGCGACGTCATGCACCATCCGATCCAAGTCCCCGAACCGCACGTGAACAGCCGGTACTGCAAGGACCCGGCTGCCGCGCGCGCCGCCCGCCGCCAGGTGCTCGAGACGTGCGCCGCCGACGGCGATTTGCTCTTGCCCGCACACTTCGGCGCGCCGCACCTCGGCCGCGTCGTCGCCAACGGCGCGACGTTTACGTTCTTGCCCGGAGCGTAGCCCACTCTTCGCGGATCCAACGCGCGCAAGCCGCGTTCTGCTCGATCAGCGAAAACTTGCCGCCCATCGCGTAATCCGGTTGCGGGATGACCTCGGTGATCGCGTAGCGCAGCGGGCTCGCGTCGTGCGCGAGGTGGTAGCGCATGATCGTGCGGAAGGCTTCCTTGCACGCGGCGAGCCGGTGCGCGGACCACGGCGCATGCCACTCGCCGGGACCGGGCTCGACGAACGGATAGAAGATCCCGCGCGGGAGGCTGCCGTCGGGGTTGCGACCCCAGACGTTGCGCGGGTTGTTCGGCGCGACCGGACGGAACTGCGCGAAGTCGACGACGTCGAGCGCCAGCCATTGCGCGAGCAAACTGTCGGCGCGGAACGGGTCGAGCTGCTCCGACCGGACGCCGGATTTCGCGAGCTCCTCGTCGTTGTCGATCTTGAAGATGCAGTGGCTGTAGTCGACGGTCAGCCGGAAGCGGACGCCGCGCGCGCGGACGGCAGCGATTACCGGGATGACGCGCGCGAACGATTCGGTCCAGCAGTCGACGTGAATCTCGAAGGCGACCGCTACGCCGACCGCGTCGCCGGCCTCGGCCATCGTGAGATAGCAGCCGACGATCTCATCGTCGGT
>Ga0209415_10012853_pt1 | contig 13894 bp, 10 predicted proteins | sample PeaSoiSIISIP2007_FD_187696 | JGI IMG/M metagenome (GOLD analysis project Ga0209415, IMG submission 187696) | Peat soil microbial communities from Weissenstadt, Germany - SII-SIP-2007 (SPAdes) (version 2) | ecosystem: Environmental > Terrestrial > Soil > Wetlands > Peat | place: Germany... | reverse complement strand
CGGGCGGCCGCCCGCCGATTCGCCGAGGAGATCGTCCGACCCCAGGCCGAGGCGATCGACCGTTCGGACCTATTGCCGGACGAGCTCGTCGGCCGGATGCGGCCGACCGGTTTCTTCGGCCTCGGAGTTGCCCCCGAATGGGGCGGCTCGGGAGGCGACACGAGGGCGATCTCCGCCGTCCTCGCCGAACTCGCCTCCGCGAGTCCCGCCGTCGCCGTCCTCCTGTCCGTCCATCTCTCCGTCTGTACGCATCCGGTGTTCGCTCACGGGACGGAGGAACAGAAGGAACGGATTGGTCGGCCGCTGGCGCAAGGCCGGAGTCTCGGGGCGTTCGCGCTCACCGAACCGTCGGTCGGGTCCGACGCCGCGCGTCTCGGCACACGCTACCGGACGAGCGAACACGGTTTCGTCCTGAACGGGTCGAAGATGTTCATCACGAACGGGGCACGGGCCGACGTGGTGCTCGCCTTCGCGACCCGCGACCCGACCGCGGGCTCCCATGGGATCTCCGCGTTCCTGGTCGAGAAGGGAACGCCGGGGTTCGCCGCGACGAGCAAGCTCGACAAGCTCGGGTTGCGCGGGAGCGAGACCAACGAGCTGGTATTCCAGGACGCCCGGGTCCCGGCGCACAATCTTCTCGGTTCCGAGGGAGAGGGTCTTCGGATCGCGCTCGGGGCGCTCACGGCCGGGCGGGTCGGGATCGCTTCGTGCGCCCTCGGTGTCGCCCGCGCGGCGTTCGACGCCATGCGGACGGCCGCCGTGACCGATCCCTCAGACGCGAAACGAGGGGAAGTGGCGCGGGCGTTCGTCACCCTCAGCGCGGCGCAGGCGCTCGTCGACCACGCCGCGGCGGAGAAGGACGCCGGCCGGCCGTACGTGGACGCGGCGTCGGCCGCGAAGCTGTTCGCGAGCGAGGCCGCGGTCCGGCTCGCCGACCGCGCGGTCGACGTCGCGGGTCCGGCCGGGGGCCGCGTCGGCGCGGCCGCCGAACGAATCCTTCGGGACGCCCGAGTCTTCCCCATCGTCGAGGGCACGACCGAGATCCAGGAGCTGATCCTCGGCCGGAGCCTCGTGGGTCCCTGACGGACGGCGACGTCCGGCCCAAGCGCTTTCTGGTCCCGGGGGTCGGCCGGCCAATGTCCGGGGAGGACGCTGACGCCCGCCGGCCGCTCGACTCGGTCGCGCTTCCCGCCGACGTCCGGGCGATCCTCGAAGCCGATGGGATCACCTCCTTGTACCCGCCCCAGGCCGAGGCGCTCGGCCCCGTCCTGGCCGGCGAGAGCGTCGTCCTCGCGTGCCCGACGGCGAGCGGCAAGTCGCTCGTGGCGTACGTCGCGCTCCTCCGAGCGGCCCGGGCGGGACGAACCGGCCTCTACCTCGTTCCGCTCCGCGCGCTCGCGCAAGAGAAGTACGACGAACTTCGCGCGTTCGAACCCCTCGGCATCCGAGTCGGCCTGTCGATCGGCGACTACGACCTGTCGAACGCCGTGCTCGACAAGCTCGACATCCTCGTCGCGACGAGCGAGAAGGCCGACGGCCTCCTCCGCAAACGAGCGCCCTGGCTCGAGCGCCTCGGCGCCGTCGTTGCCGACGAGGTCCACCTGATGCGAGACCCCGACCGCGGTCCGACGCTCGAGGTTTCGCTCACCCGGCTCCGTCGGCTCCGCCCGGACCTCCAGGTCGTCGCGCTCTCGGCCACCGTCGGGAACTCGGCCGAAATCGCCGACTGGCTGAAGGCCCGGCACGTGGCGAGCGACTTCCGCCCGGTGCCGCTCAAGAGCGGCGTCTACCACGACGGCCGGATCCTGTTCACCGACCTCACGACCCGGGACGTGCCGCCCCCGGGCGACGCGCTCCCGAGGCTCGTCCGCGACGTGATCCGGGGCGGAGGTCAGGCGCTCGTCTTCGTCAACACCCGTCGCGCGAGCGAGCAGACCGCGCAATCGCTCGCGGCGACCGTCCGCTCCACCCTCTCGCCGGAGGAGAAGGCGGCCGCCCGGGGGGCGGCCGAGGCGCTCGGCACCGTTGCCGAGGAGGAGACGGAAGGGATCCGGCGCCTGTCCGGACTGCTCCCGGACGGCGTCGCGTTCCACAACGCGTCGCTCACCAACCCCGAACGGCGGATCGTCGAACGGGCGTTCAAGGAGCGGACGTTGAAGGCGCTCGTCGCGACCCCGACGCTCGCCGCCGGGATCAACCTCCCCGCCCGCCGGGTGATCGTGCGCGACACGACCCGGTACGACGATCACCTCGGGATCCAGGCTCCGATCCCCGCGATGGAGGTGCAGCAGATGTGCGGCCGGGCGGGCCGGCCGAGGTTCGACACGGCCGGCGAGGCGGTCCTGCTCGCCCGGAGCGAGGAGGAGGCGGAGCGGTTCCTCGACGACTACCTCTCCGCGCCCCCCGAGCGGGTGCAGTCGCGGCTCGCCGCCGAGCCCGCGCTCCGCATGCATCTCCTCGCGCTCGTCGCGAGCGGGCAGGTCGGCTCGGAGGCCGAGCTCGAGGAGTTCTTCGCCGCGACGTTCTTCGGCCACACGGTCGAGCTCCGTGAGCTCGCCGTCGTCGTCGAGAACGTCCGACGGTTCCTCGAGCAGCACGAGTTCCTCGAGCCGGTCGCGGAGCTCCGCGCCACCCCTTTCGGGGTCCTGACGAGCGAGCTGTACCTCGACCCGATGAGCTCCGTCGTCCTCCGGCAGGCGCTCGAGCGGGCCCCAATCAATCCGAGCCCGTTCTCCTTGCTCGCCGCGGTCGCGGCGACGCCGGACCTCCCGCCGATGTTCCTGCGGCGCGGCGAGGAGGCGGAACTCCTCGCCCGGTTCACCGACTCGGAGCCCGAGCTGCTGATCAAGCCCGAGGAGGAGCCGCTTCGGCTCGACCTCGACCTGTTCCTCGCCACGCTGAAGACGGCGAGCGTCCTCGAGGCCTGGATCACCGAGACCCCGCTCGTCGAGTTGACGGAACGGTTCGGCATCGGGGCGGGCGACGTCCGGGCGAAGGTCGAGGACGCCGACTGGCTTCTGTTCGGGGCGAGCCGCCTCGCCGTCCGCTTCCAGCGGCGGGCGGCGCGGGCGATCGACGAGCTTTCGCTTCGGGTGCGCTACGGGGTCGCCGAGGAGCTGCTCGACCTCGTGCGGCTGCGGGGAATCGGCCGGGTCCGGGGCCGCGCGCTCTTCCGGGCGGGGTTCGCCGACCGGGATGCGCTGAAGGGCGCCCGGCTCGACCAGCTCGAAACGCTGCTCAAGTCCCGGCCGCTCGCGAAGGCCGTCCTCGCCGAGGTGGGCGGCGGCCGACGCAAGGCGACGGAGCCGAGCGACGCTACGCCGCCGCGGCCCACGGAGCCGACGGTGTCCGCGCCCCGGGTCCGACCGAAGGGGCCGAAGCGGCTCGACGAGTTCGAGCCGAATCCGTGAGCGCGTAGAACGGGATCGGCCCGACGATCTCGATGGTCGAGCGCGTCCCGCCGGGGCCCCCCGGCCGCACGTCCCGACGGATCACCCCGGCCGCCTGAAGCCGGACCATCCGTCGCCAGAGCGTCGTCGCGGGCAGCGGGCGGGCGCCTTCCTCTCCGGCGAGCCGTACCTCCCAGGCCCGGATCTCCCCGAGGGTCGCCGCGCGACCCCGGGTCGCCCGCTCGAGGGCCGCGAGCACGCGGGGTTCGACCGGGGACCGGTCCGATCCGGGGCCTGAGGTCGCGGGCGCCGGACGGCCGTTCGATGGGCCGAGGAGCTCGCGACGGAGCAGGTCGAGCGCCCGCGTCACGCCCCGACCCTCCCGGGCGCACCGTTCGACGAGCCGGTCGACGAGCTCCGCGGGAGGCGCGTGGCCCAGGGCACGGGTCGCGCGGTCGAGCACGATCGCCCGCACGGTCCCGGGACGGAGCGGGGGGAGGGTGAGTCGCGCCGCACGGGGCAAACCGGCGCGATGCACCCGGGCCCACGCGGCCTCCGCCTCGGAGCGGCCGGCGAGGATGGTCCACGTCGTCGGGGGCGATTCCGCTCCTTCCGGAAGGAATCGCGCCGGCGCCGTAAGCGCCCGGACGACGGGGCCGAGGTCGGGGGCGTCCGGTCCGATGTCGTCGAGAACGACCACGGCCGGTCGGTGTTCCCGGGCGAGGCGCCGCAGGAACCCGGCGAGGATCTCGGCGACGGGAAACCCCCTCGGCTCGAATCCGCCGTCGAGGCCCTTCAACAGCCCGGAGGCGACCCCCTGGGTGCCGCTCGCCTCCGCGACCCGAACGCGGACGAGGGCGGGCGTCGCCCCCGGAGCCTCCCGGTGCAATCCCTCGACGATCCGTCGCGCCGCCAGGCGGGCGGTCGCGCTGGTCCCCGAGCCGCTCGGGCCGACGACCGCCGCGATCCACGGGGGCGGAGTCGCGGGGTACGGGTCGCCGAGCGTCTCGGTGAGCTCGGCCAACTCGGCGGCTCGGTCGGGTAGGAACGGCGGCAGCCAGTCCGGCGTCAACACGACGGGATGCGGCGTGGCGTACACGATTCCAAGATTCCTTAGGCATATAAGAAAGCTTAGGAGAGCACCGTTCGGCGGCCCAAACCCCTATGGCCCGAGCCGGTTCCGGCAAACGATGGCGAACGACGAGGTCGAGGGGGGCAACCTCCGGCTGGGTTCCCGCCTCCTGGCGGTCCTCGCGATCGGCATCGCCGTCTACATCGGCCTCCTCGTCGTTTCGCGGGTGTTCGGCGTCATCGACCCGCTCTACTGGAAGGCGCTCGACGTCGGGGCCGCGGTCGTCGTCGGCTACCTCGCGGCCGTCCTGTTCGGCTCGGCGATCCGGATCTACCTGAGGCGGGTCGGCAACCTCGGCCACTCCGCCGGGATCCGGTTCGTCACGAACGTCATCATCGCGATGGTCGTGGTGGCGTCGATCCTCAGCCTGTTCAACGTCTCCCTCTCGAGCCTGCTCCTCTCGAGCGCGTTCGCCGGCATCGTGATCGGCCTCGCCGCGCAGACCGTGCTCGCGAACGTCTTCGCCGGGTTCCTCATCATCCTCGCGACGCCGTTCCACGTAGGCGACCGGATCGCGGTCGTCTCCGCCAATTACGGAGTGATCGCCCCGTCGTACCCCCACGAGATGGGGTACCCGACGTACGTCGGCACCGTCCGGGAGATCGGGTTGAGCTACACGAGGCTCCGCCTCGACAACGGCCGGGTCGCCGAGTTCCCGAACCAGACGCTCGTCACGGCGCTCGTCCTCAACCTGAGCCATCCTTCGCCGAGGATGTACCGGATCCGGATGACGCTCGACCTCAAGGTCCCCGTGGCCCGCGTCGAAGCCGCCCTCGCGGCGTGCACGCGCCAGCAGGCGCCGATCCCGGGGGTACCCGAGCCGCATGTCGAGGTCGCCGACCTCGGGACCGCGACGTGGGATGCGGTGGTCGTCATCTGGTCGAACGAGCCGGACGAGGCCCCGCTCCGCGACGCGATCTTGCGCCAGTTGCTGCCCGGCGGCTCCTCGGGCAGCGCGCCGGCGTCGGCGAAACCGTGACCGGCCCGTTTGCGTTAAAACCCGCCTCGACTCGACGACGCCCGGGAGTCCGTCCGTGGTGAAGGTCACGCTCATTCCGGGCGACGGGATCGGGCCAGAGGTCACCGACGCCGCCCGGCTCGTGACGGCTGCGACCGGCGTCGACATCGAGTGGGAGGTCGTCGTTGCGGGCGAGCGGGCGATCCCGGCGTCCGGCACGCCGCTGCCCGACGCCGTCCTCGAATCGATCCGGCGGAACAAGGTCGCCCTCAAGGGACCGATCACGACCCCGATCGGCTCGGGGTTCCGGTCGGTGAACGTCGCGCTCCGGCAACAGCTCGACCTCTACGCCTCAGTCCGCCCGGCCCGCGCGATCGCCGGGGAGGGGACGAGATTCCCCGAGACCGACCTCGTCGTGGTCCGGGAAGCGACCGAGGGCCTCTACTCCGGCGTCGAACACTGGGTCGACCGCGAGCACTCCGCCGCCGAGACCGTGAACGTCGTCACCCGGAAGGCGTGCGACCGGATCGTCCGGTTCGCCTTCGAGTACGCCCGGGCCCACCGGCGGCGCAAGGTGACGGCCGTCCACAAGGCGAACATCATGAAGACGACCGGGGCGCTGTTCCAGACGTCGTTCCGGGAGCTCGCGGCGAACTATCCCGACGTCCCGAGCGACGAGCGGCTCGTCGACAATATGGCGATGCAGCTCGTGAAGAAGCCGTCGGAGTACGACGTGATCGTCACGACGAACCTGTTCGGGGACATCCTCTCCGACCTGTGCGCGGGCCTCGCCGGCGGCCTCGGGATCGCCCCCGGGGCGCTCTACGGGGAATCGATCGCGCTGTTCGAGCCGGTGCACGGCTCGGCGCCGAAGTACGCCGGCCAGGACAAGGCGAACCCGGTCGCGGAGATCCTCTGCGTCGAGCTGATGCTCCGCCACCTCGGGCACCCGGACGAGGCGGAACGGGTCTACCGGGCCGTCTGGGAGACGATCGCCGAGAAGAAGGTCGTCACCTACGACCTCGCGCTCCCTGGCTATACCGACCGGCCCGTGCCCGCCTCGACCTGCTCCGCGATGGCGCGGGAGATCGCCCGGAAGGTCCCGCTTGTCGACCTGTCGAAACCCCGACCGCAACCGGCCGCTTCGAAGAACCTCGGCACGGCGGACTCGAGCCTCGAAGGGGCCTGACCTTCCCGCCATGGGTCACCGCGGTCCGTTTCCCGTTCGCCACCGGCTCCTTGGCCCGGTCCGGGTCGCCGCCATCCTGGTGCTCCTACTCTCCGCGAGCGGGGTGGTTTCGGCCGAACCTCGCGGCGGTCCCGTCGGCGCCATCGGGGGAACGACCAACACGGGGTTAGTGTCGGCCGGCGGGCCGTCGCATCCGACGGCGGCGCCGGTGCCCCGGGGCGGAACGGGCGAGGTGAGCTGGCCGACGTTCATGGGCTCCCCGGAACACACGGGCGCCAACCTTCTCGAACGGACGATCGCCCCCTCGAACGTCTCGGCACTCCGCCCCGTGTGGAGCATCCCGACGAACGGCTCCGACCTCAGCGCGCCCGTCGTCGCGAACGGCACGGTCTACTGGGGCGCCTGGAACGGGTACGAGTACGCGGCGAGCGCCTCGACCGGGGCGCTCGAGTGGAGCCGGTTCCTTGGCTACGACAGCGACTGCTACGTGCACGGTCTCGAATCGACGCCCGCTCTCTCGAACGGTACGCTGTACCTCGGGGCGCCGAACGGCAGTTGGGACGCGTTGAACGCCTCGACCGGCCACCTCGACTGGTCCCTCGCGCTCGGCGGACCCACCTCGCGAGGCTACTACGACTGGGCCAGCGCGCTCGTGTTCCACCACGAACTCTACGTCGGCGAGGCGAGCTGCGCCGACAACCCCCTCGTCGCCGGCGAGCTGCTGCAGGTCAACTTGACGGGCCCCCCGAGCGTGAACCACATGTGGGTCGCGCCGCCGCCCGGACGGCTCGGCTCCACGATCTGGACGACCCCGACCGCCGATCCGGGGTCGGACACGATCTGGGTCACCACCGGCAACGACGAGGGCTCTCCGCAGCCGTACGCCCAGTCGGTCGTCGGACTCAACGCCTCCACGCTCGCCCTCCGGGGTTCCTGGGAGGTCCCGAACGTCATCGGAACCGACTCCGACTTCGGGTCGACCGCCACCCTCGTGAACCCGGCGAGCGGCTCGCCCCTGGTCCTCGCGTCGAACAAGAACGGCGTCCTGTACGCGTTCAACCGGAGCAACGTCACGTCCCCCGGGTGGGGCCCCGTCTGGCGCGACGTCACCGGCGGAGGATGGTCCGGCGCCGCGTTCGACGGGACCACGGTCTTCGCCGCCGGGGGCAACTCAGTCAACTACTCCGGCACCGTCGAGGCGATTGACCCGTCCGACGGAACGGTACGGTGGAATACCTCGGTCGGCGGCGGCTATCCGTGGGCCTCCTTGACCTACGCGAACGGACTCGTCTTCACCGGCGGCGGGGGTCGCGAGTCGGCTCTGGATGCCGAAACGGGACAGGTGCTCTGGAACTCCACCGCCCCGGGTGCCGACGTGATCGACGGGGAGTCGGTCGTCGTGGACGGCCGCTTGTTCGTGGCGTCCGGCGCACCCAACGGAACCTCCGGCCACCTGACGGCGTTCGGACTCCCGTTCTCGGCCTCGGCGAGCGTCGCTGCGCCGAACGCCTCCGTGCCCTACGGCGCGGCGTTCGAGGCGGCGGCCACGGGCGGGATGCCTCCGTACTCGTACGCGTGGACCTTCGATGACGGCACGAACCAGACCGGGCCGGCGGTCGACCACCTGTTCGCCCATGCGGGGTCGCACTGGGGGAACGTGACGGTCGGGGATGCGGCCGGGGACCGGCAGGCGTTCCACCTTCCGGTCACCACGACCGTTCCCGCCCCGAACCTCGAGGTGAACGCGACCTGGGCCCGCGTCGGGGGCGCCTGCGCTCCGGGGACCACGACCGTCCAGTTCCGCGCCGAGCCGTCGGGGAACGCCGACTCGGATTCGATCGAGTGGCAGTTCGGCGACGGTTCGCCCCCCGCGACCGGCGAGCCGGTCCAGCACGCATACGGCCGCGCGGGTCAGTACGTCGTGAACGTCACTGCGTCCGACCCCGATGGCGCGTCGGGAACCGAACAGCTCGCCGTCGCGCTCTCGGCCGGGCCGTGCGCCCCGGCCTCCTCCGGTCCCCCGCCCGTCGTCCCGGTGCTCGGCGCGCTCGCGATTGCCTCGGCCGTACTCCTCGTATCGAGCCTCGGGGCGATGGGCGCCCTCCCCGGGCCCTGGCGACGGCGGGCGAGCCACCCGGCGACGTCGGCTACTCTCCCAGGACCTTGACGACGACGCGCTTCCGTCGTCGGCCGTCGAACTCAGCGTAGAAGACCTGCTCCCACGGCCCAAGGTCGAGGTCGCCGTTCGTCACGGGTAGGATGACCTGGTGACCGAGCAAGAGGTTCTTCAGGTGGGCGTCGCCGTTCGACTCGCCCGTCCTATGGTGGGCGTAGTCGCCGGGCGGCGCGAGGCGGTCGGCCCAGGCGCCGATGTCCGAGATCACCCCCGGCTCGTCGTCGTTGACGTACACGGCGGCTGTGATGTGCATCGCGGAGACGAGGACGAACCCCTCCCGCACGCCGCTCTTCCGCACGACCTCGCGGACCCGGTCGGTGATCCGGACGAACGCTCGCTCGGTCCTCGTCTCGAACCACAGGTACTCGGTCGCGGTCGTCATCGAGGGCCCAACTGCGTCCCCGTCGTCAAGTTTATCGCCCGCCCCCACCCGTAGAGCCCGTCGGATGGCCGACCCCCGCCCGGTCCGGATCGCACGTCGCCCGGCCGACTCCGGCCGTCGGCGGCCGGAGGACGCCGACCGAAGGTTCTGGGACGGCGAGGGGGGCGGGAGCTCCGGCTACGTCGCGAACGACGCGGGAACCGCGCGCGCCTTCCGGATGTTCGGGCTGTTCGCGCTCACCCTCGTCGTCATCCTCGGGGTGTTCGTCGTCGAGGCCGCGACCTCGCCATCCCCCGGCGTTTCCGACAGCGCCGAGGTGTACGGCCTCCTCGCCGGGTTCACGATCCTCCTCGCCATGGTCGGCGCCTCAATCACGGTCCTGCGCGCCCCGCGCGGGGCCGCCTTCGGGTCCGGCTCGGTGCTCGTCACGGAGCGGTTCGGTCGGCGCCGGCGGTGGCCCGCCCCACCCCAGCTTCGGACGCACGTGCTGCAGCGCTATTCGGGGGGTCTCCTCATGGGTGCCCCGACCGAGCTGATCGAACTTTCCGACGGCGAGGGGCACCGGACGAACTATCTCGTCGGCCGCGGCTTCTTCGACCGGCTCGACGAGACGTCGTAGCCGGGCGGGCCTACTCGAGGAGGTCCTCGAGCTCGCCCGCGACCAGCGTGAGCAGCTGGTCGAGGGCCCGGTTCTTCAGTTCCGTGATCTGGCCCGCGTCCGTCTCGAGGCGGGCAAGGAACTCGTCGCCGTCGCGGAGGAACGAAAGCGACAGCATGTGCCGGCGGCCGTCGCCCCGCAGGGGGATCGGGATCGTCTCGGTCGGGGCCGCAGGCCGCTTCGCGCCGGGCTTGGCCGCGGGCTTTGCGGGGGCCTTCGCGGGGGCCTTCGCGGCGACCTTGGGCGTCGGCTTGGCCGGGAGCTTCGCCGGGGCCTTCTTCACCGGCTTCGCGGCCGGCTTCTTCGCGGCGGTGGGGCGCGGCTTGGCGCGGGAGGGCGCCGTCGAGCGGCGGGCCGGTTTCGATTTGGATGCCATCTCGGCGAGGCCTCGATTCCGCCCCCACCAGCCCCCCCTATTTAGAGGTATGGAAGTTCCACTCGTCGAGAGAGCTCCCGAGGGCCCGGAGCGCGAAGATAATCCGCCGGAGACCGCTCGCGGGGCCTGTAGGATCGGCCCCGGCCAATCCTCCGGACAGCATGGACCGCGCGGAGCTCGCTTGGCTCGGTTCGGCGGTCCTCCTGCTCGTCTTCGTCGCTCTCGAACCGCTCGGAATCTTCCCGGTGTTCGGGAGCGACACGGGCGAGTACTACAATCTCACGAGCACCCTCGCCACGACCGGGCATCTGCCGGGGCTGGGGGCCTACGCCGGTTGGGGATTCTCCTACGGCCAGTTTCCCGGTCTCTTCGAGCTCTCGGCGGCCACGGCGGGAGCCACGGGAGTTGGTGTGCTGCCGGCGCTCCAGGTCGTGGCGCCCGTCCTCGCCGCGCTCGCCGTCGTGCCGCTCTTCCTCCTCGGCCGGCGCTTCATTCCGAACGACACCGTGGCGATCCTCGGCGCCACGCTCGGTGCGGTGTTCATGCCGCGGATGTTCTCCGTCGCCCACCCCGCCCCCCTCGCCCTCGGCGATTTCCTCGTCATCGGAGCGCTCTGGATGTTCCTCGAGACTCGGCGCGACGCCCGTTGGTACGTCCCGCTCGCGCTGACCGGCGCCGCGCTCGTCTTCACGCACCACCTCTCGACGTACTTCTTCGTCGTCAGCGCGCTCGGGCTCGTCGTTCTCACGGAGCTCGTCTGGCCCCGGCGATGGAGCCTCCGCTTCCCGCTCCGGGAGCTCGGATTCCTGTTCGCCTTGCTGACGGGGGCGCTCGCGTTCTGGTTCGGTCGGGGCGCCTTCCAGGCGATCGTGAGCGCGCCGATCCACGGCGTGACCCTCTCGTTCCCCCTCGTCGAGGGGGCGGTGGTCGCGGGCTTCGTCGTCATCCTCGCCCTTCTGAGCTACCGACGGGGCGCGCGTCCGACGCCGCGCTACCGGGTCAAGTTCCCGTCCGACCCGTCGGTCCTCCGCGACGCCGCGATTCTGCTCGTGGGGATCTACGGCGGGCTCGCGCTCCTCATCGTCGTTCCCCTCCCCGGTACGATGGGCCAGCGCACGACGCTCGCGGCCCTCGCGTTCTTCTCCCCCCTGCTCCTGTCGATCGTCGCGACCTCCGGCTCGCGCCGGCTCCTGAGCTTCTCCCGCGAGGGACCGCTGCTCCTGATGTGGGTCGCCGCGGTCGGAGTCTCCGCGATCCTTGCGCTCGCCCTCGGTAACGCCACGATCTCCCCGGCCCGCCACGCCGAGTATCTCGTCCTGCCGCTCGGGCTCGTGGTGGCGGTCTGCCTCGGGCGGCTCGTGGGCCTTGCGCAGGACCGGCGAGGTCGGCCGGCGGCCATCGCCGTCGCCCTCGCCGTGGTGGTGCTCGTCGGGGCGAACGCCGCGATCGCGTACCCACCTCCGGCGCTGATCGGCGGGTTCCAGGAAGGACTGACGAACGCCGATGCGGCCGTGTGGATGTGGACCGGCATCGGGGTCCCGACGAACGACGCCGTCGCGAGCGACCATCCGGTGAGCTCCATGGTGTTCGGGTTCGACGGCAATCCCGCGACGTGGGATTCGACCCCGGCGCTGTTCACCGGATCGAATTGGTCGCAGGCGCTGGCCGAGCTCGGAAGCGCCGACGCGCCCCACCCGCCGCACGAGTATGCCGTGGCCGTCGTCATCGTCGACGGGACGATGCGAACGGTCGGCGTGCCGCTCGACCCGAACGGGCTCGCCCTGCCGATGAGCGGCGCGGCCACCGCGTGGTTCTCGACGGCGCCGTTCGTGCCCGTCTACGAAAATGGGGGGACGACGGTCTACTGGGTCGACCTCGCCGCCGCGCCCGCGCTGTGAAACGGCCGTCGGCTCCCGTCACGACGCCATTCGACGAGCGGGGTCCGAGTCGAGGTGCGGAGCAGCTCGAGGTCCTCCTCCGCGAAGCGCAGCTTCGCGAGCTTGCGGTCCCGGTCCGACGGAGCCGTCTCCCCCACCCGATGAAAGTCGAACCCCCAGAGCAGGATCTCCGACGCGCCGCAGTCGTCCGCGAGGAACGCGGCCCGCTCCCCATCGGTGAACCCGCCGACGTTCAGCAGGGCCTCATGGGGCGGACCGGCCCACGACCCGGCGAGCTCGCCGGAGAACTCCGGGACCCACTCTCGGAGGGCCGGAACGTTGTCCCCGTGGGCGTGCACCACCACGAGCGCTCCCCGTGCGTTCGCGGTCACCTCCGACGCCACCGGGCCGTCGAGGTCCGTCACCACGAGGTCGGGCACGATTCCGGCGCCGAGGCAACGCTCCGCGGCTCCGTCGGCCGCCAGGACGACGCGCCCGCGCATCGACGCGGGTAGCCGGTCGATCGGGGGGGCGCCGGCCTCGGGGGCGAGCCCGACCACGATCGCGACCCGGCCGGCAATCCGGGCCGCGGCGCGTCGGAGCGGCTCCTGCTTCGCCGCGTCCGGAAGGAGCTCGCGGAGGACGGCGGCCGCCTCGCGCTCCCGGCTAATCCGGAAGCCGAATTTCTGCGCGATCCGCTCATATTGCGGCGCCCAGCGAGCGTACTCCACGGACCGGCCGCCCTTGACCCCCTTACGAACATGAACCCTTTATAATCGGACCGCTGCTCGCCCGTCGAGGACGGCCAAAATGCGACCACTCGCGCAGGAGATCCTTGCGCACCTGCCGAACGAGTCGAAGAAAACCCCCGACGCGCGACCTCCCCCGAGCAACGACGACGCCGAACTCGAAGCGGTCCTCGCCTCGCTGAAGACGAACATCAAGGTCGTCGGCTGCGGCGGCGGCGGCTGCAACACGATCAACCGGCTCGCGGAGGAGGGGCTCGCGGGCGCCGACATGATCGCGTGCAACACCGACGCTCAGCACCTCCTCGCGATCCATGCGCCGAAGAAGATCCTCCTCGGCCGTCGTCTGACCCGGGGGCTCGGCGCGGGCGCCCTGCCGCAGGTCGGCGAGCAGGCCGCGCGCGAGGCGGAGGACGAGCTGAAGAAGGCGCTCGCCGACTCGGACATGGTGTTCATCACGCTCGGCCTCGGTGGCGGCACCGGCACCGGCTCCGCCCCCGTCGTCAGCCAGGCTGCGAAGGACGCGAACGGCGGGAACCCGCTCACGATCGCGGTCTGCACGCTCCCGTTCGCCTCCGAGGGGCTCGTCCGGAGCGAGAACGCGATGTGGGGCCTCGAGCGGCTCCGCGCGTCGATCGATACGGTGATCACGATCCCGAACGACCGCCTGCTCGAGCTCGTTCCGAGGCTCCCGATCCAGACCGCGTTCAAGGTCGCGGATTCGGTGCTGGCGCGCGCGATCCGGGGGATCACCGAGATCATCACGCGCCCCGGCCTCGTCAACCTCGACTTCAACGACCTCCGGACGATCATGAAGGGCGGCGGCGTCGCCCTCATCGGGATCGGCGAATCCGAGAGCGAGAACCGCGCCGAGGACGCCGTGCTCGAGGCGATCAACTCTCCCCTGCTCAAGGTCGACATCGGCGGCGCGACGGGGGCGCTCATCAACGTCACCGGAGGCCCCGACATGACCGTCAGCGAGGCCCAGAAGGCCGCCGAGGTCGTCCAGAA
>Ga0209415_10012852_pt1 | contig 13895 bp, 10 predicted proteins | sample PeaSoiSIISIP2007_FD_187696 | JGI IMG/M metagenome (GOLD analysis project Ga0209415, IMG submission 187696) | Peat soil microbial communities from Weissenstadt, Germany - SII-SIP-2007 (SPAdes) (version 2) | ecosystem: Environmental > Terrestrial > Soil > Wetlands > Peat | place: Germany... | reverse complement strand
ACTAGCATTTGGGCACCTGAGAAACCTCAACCCTCCAGTGCAGCACCAAGAAAAGCTGGCCCCACCGCAGGTGGTTTCGTCATTCGCATTTGGGCACTTGAGAAGCCTCAACCCTCCAGTGCAGCACGAAGAAAAGCTGGCCCCACCGCAGGTGGTTTCGTCAGCGGCCGACTTCCTGGAAGAACCCGATGATGGATTCAATGCCCAGCGCGAAGTTCTGCAAATTGAACTTCTCGTTGGGTGCGTGCATATTGTCGTCTGGCAGGCCAAAGCCCATCATCACGCTGGGAATGCCCAGGTAGCGCTGGAAGTCGCCAACGATGGGGATGGAACCGCCGCTGCGGATAAAGACCGTATCGCGGCCCCAGACCTGCCGCAGCGCGCGCGTGGCGGCCTGAATGTACTGGTTGTTGACCGGCACCATGCACGGGTCGCCGGAGTGAATCAGCCGCACCTCGGCGCGCACACCGGGAGGGATGAGGCTCTCGACGTACTGCTTATACTGCTCGAAGGTCTTGGCCGGATTCATGCCGGGCACCAGACGCATGGAAACCTTGGCCGATGCGCGGGCCGGGATCACCGTCTTCGCCCCCGCGCCGGTAAAGCCCCCAGGGATGCCGTGTACGTCCAGCGTGGGACGAGCCCATGTGCGTTCCTGCACACTGTATCCAGCCTCGCCCACCAATCGCGTGGAACCGACTTCCGTGGTGCGATACTGCTCCTCGTCAAAAGGCAGGCTGCGCCACGCGGCCAGTTCCTCTCTGCTGGGCGGAATCACATCGTCGTAGAAGCCCGGGATAAGAATGTGCCCATCCCGATCCTTCAGCGCGGCCAGAATCTGCGCCAGCGACATCAGCGGGTTGGGCGCGGTGCCGCCGTACATGCCCGAGTGCAGATCGGTGCGCGGGCCGCTGACCTCAATCTCCGTATAAATCATGCCGCGCAGGCCAACACACAGCGTGGGCAGGCCAATGGCGAACATCTCGGTATCGGAGACCAGCGCTACGTCCGCCTTCATCTCCGGCGGCTTTGACGAGATATAGCGGTAGATGCCCTCGCCGCCAATCTCTTCCTCGCCCTCGATCAGCACACGCACATTCACCGGCAGCTTGGCGTTCATGGCCATCAGCGATTCCAGCGCCTTGATGTGCATATACATCTGGCCCTTGTCATCCACAGCGCCGCGGGCATAGAGGTTGCCTTCGCGTTCGGTCGGCTCAAACGGCGGCGAATCCCACTCATCCAGCGGATCGGGCGGTTGCACGTCGTAGTGCCCGTAGCAGAGCACCGTGGGCTTGTGGGGCGCGTGCAGCCAATCGGCGTAGACCAGCGGATGCCCGGAAGTCTCGATCAATTGCACGTTTTCCATGCCGATGCGGCCCAATTCCGCAACCAGGGTTTCCGCAACAAGGTGGCAGTCGTTATTATGCTCTGGCAGCGTGGAGACGGAAGGGATACGCAGCAAAGCTTTCAACTCATTCAGAAACCGGGGATAATTTTGGCGTGCATATTCTGCAGGGGTCATGGTCATCGTGATACTCACCTGTTGGGAATTTCTCAGTCAATATGCAAGTATAGGCGTACTGGGGCTGTCCAGTCAGTAGTGGAAAGGATTTTTGTTTTGACAAGAAACCATCGAGCTATCCTGACTGGCTGCCTCAGCGCCTGTCTCCTTGCGGGTTTACCAGTTTTGACGGCATCCGCGCAGGTCGTCGCGGAAACTCCCAGCTATGCGCGTGGCAATAGCTTCGGCATCCTCGCCGCTTACTCCGGCGACTCTAGTCACATGCTGCTCGGCTCGGCGGAAAACCGTCGTCTGCTGGAGTTTGGCGTCAGTTATGAGCGCAGGCTGCTGGCCAGCCGTGTGGTGAACTGGCAATACAGCGGCGAGTTATTGCCGGTAGCGCTGGAAAGCGATCCGAACAGCCTCTTTACCTACCAACAAAGTACGCCTGTCGTGAAAACATGGAGTTATTCGGGGAATCCGCTTCTTACCTGCGCCCCGGTCATAACGCCATACTTTTTGACCACGGAGAGCGGCATCACTTACAGTGGAACGTATTCCCAAACCTGTAGCGGACGAAAATGGACCATCGGCGAAGGCATTTCTCCCGTCGGATTTCAATGGAACTTTCTGCCCCGCCACAAATTGCAGCCGTTTTTCGTAAGCCACGGCGGCTATATGTACTCGAGCAAGCCAATTCCCGTCGCTGCTGCCGGATCGTTCAATTTCACCTTCGACCTGGGCGCGGGCATCGAGCTATATCGCACCAAAACCCGCTCCATTCGCGCCGAATACCGCTATCACCACATCTCAAACCACAACACCGCGCCAGAAAATCCCGGTATCGACAACGGCCTCTTTCAAGTCAGTTATGTCTTCGGGCGATAGAGTACGGCGGATGCCCCCGGCACCGGGAGAAGTGCGCACAACCACGAAGAACGGGTGCCCCCGGTGCCTCGCTGTTGGGCACATGGGAAACCACCGTCGCCAGAGAGTGCGCTGACCTCTTGCCGAATATTCCCCACCCGAAGCGCACAATGAAGGGATGAGGAAAATCTCCTCGGCAGAGTCCAATCTGCCTGAAAAATGCCCTGTTTATCGTGTACCCCCACCCCCTCCCCCTGTGGAAATCTCATTCTGCCCCCTGAAAAACCGCATAAAGCACAAGGAATCAATCGTTTGTAAATATTACATAGTTACCAATCAGTAAACAGAGAGGCCCGTTTTTGGCCATTTTTTACCCCAAAAAGGGCGTTTTTACTCTCAAAAACGCCCTTTTTTCGTCCAATTCGCAAGCCAAAAAACAGTACAGAGTCCACTCGGCGGAATTTCCCTAACGCGCAAAAATCAAACTTTTCCCGACGGCCAGCCGTGACCGATTGGCGATGCTTCCCGTTCCGTCCGCCCTGAAAATCCCCGGCAGGATACTCTAGTAAGAGATGCCCCCAATTTTGAACGCCCAATCCGTCACCAAGCAGTTCGGCGCGAAACCGCTTTTTCGCAATATCTCACTCACCGTCGAGGACGGCGACCGCATCGGGCTGATCGGCCCCAACGGCGCGGGCAAGTCCACGCTGCTGGCGCTTTTGGCCGGGCAGGTCGAGCCGGACTCCGGCGAGCTGGCCGTGCGCAAGCGCGCCCGCGCTGCCTATGTGCCGCAGGATTCACGCTTCGATGCTGGCCTGTCCATCCGCCAGGTGCTGGAGCGCTCGCTGACCGCCGCGCACGTCAACGAGAATGAGCGCGAAGGCCGACTGCGCGAGCTGGCCGGTCGCGCCGGCTTTGACGATCTGAACACCGAGGCCGCCAAGCTCAGCGGCGGCTGGCGCAAGCGGCTGGCCATCACTGAAGCTCTGGTCAGCGATCCCGAAGTTCTGCTCCTCGACGAGCCGACCAACCATCTGGACCTGGCCGGTATCGAGTGGCTGGAGGAGTTGTTGACCTCCTCTTCCTTCGCCGCCGTCACCGTCAGTCACGACCGTTATTTTCTGGAATCGACTTCCAGCCAGATCGTCGAGTTGAACCGCATCTTTGCCGACGGTTTGCTGCGCGTGAAAGGCAATTTCAGCCGCTTTCTGGAAGAGAAGCAGGCCTATCTGGAGTCGCAAAGCAAGCAGCAGGAGAGCCTGCGCAATACGGTGAAAACTGAAATCGAGTGGCTGCGCCGCGGTCCCAAGGCGCGCACCACCAAATCCAAGGCCCGCATCGATTCGGCCAACGAGATGATCGGCCAACTGGCCGAGTTGAACTCCCGCACTGTGGTCAATACGGCCGGCATCGACTTCGAGGCCAGCCAGCGCAAGACCAAGCGACTGGTCGAGTTCAAGGACGTGGCGCTGGAGGTTCCACGAGGCGATTCCGCCGAGGAATCCGGCGCGGAGCCAGGAGCGGAGACTGGAAACCGGCGGCTCATCACCGGTCTGAACTTCATCCTCACCGCAGGCATGAAAGTGGGTCTGGTTGGCCCCAACGGCAGCGGCAAAACCACCCTGCTGCGCCTGCTGCGTGGCGAACTGGAGCCGGCCGAGGGCAGCATTCGCCGCGCCGATGCGTTGCGCCTGGTCTACTTCAGCCAAATGCGCGAGTTGGATGAGACGCTCACCCTGCGCCGCGCACTTGCTCCAGAGGGCGACTCCATTCTGCACCAAGGGCGCGTGGTCCACGTGGCCAGTTGGGCGGCACGGTTTCTGTTTACCGGCGAGCAGCTCAACCAGCCCGTCAAAAACCTCAGCGGCGGCGAGCGGGCGCGTGTGCTGATCGCCAAGCTCATGCTGGAGCCAGCCGACGTTCTGCTGCTGGACGAACCGACAAACGACCTGGATATTCCCACGCTTGAAATTCTGGAAGAAAACCTTCTCGACTTTCCCGGCGCACTGGTGCTGGTCACGCACGACCGCTACCTGCTCAATCGGGTGGCCTCGACGGTTCTGGGCCTGGATGGATGCGGCCACAGCGGCCAGTTTGCCGACTATGCGCAGTGGGAAGACTGGCTCAAGGAGCAGGGCGACAGCCAAAGCGGACGCGATGCGGGAAGGCGAGCCGACGGTTCCAGTTCCGCGCAGCGCGCCAGCACCGCTAACTCCGCTAACAACGCCAACTCCGCCAAAAAGAAGCTCTCCTACCTGGAAGCCCGCGAGTTTTCCGCCATCGAAGCCCGCGTGGAAGTCTCCGATGAGCGGCTGGCCGCAGCGCGCGACCGCGTCGAACTGCCCGAAGTTGCCTGCAATGCGACCGCCCTGCAGGAGGCTCTGGCGGAACTGGACGCGGCGCAGCACGAGAACGATGCCCTCTATGCGCGCTGGGCGGAACTGACGGAAAAGGCCGGATAACCACCTGCGGTGGCGCTATTCTGAACTTGGTTTTACTATTCCGCGCGCTTCGGGGTACACTGCGATTCCCAGTGATCCGAGGCGGCGCAGCTCTCTCTGCGTTCAGGTTGGCCTAAGGCCAGGAGGGTCTGATGAATACGACTGAAACGATTGGGTTGCTACTCAAGCAGCGCGGAGAAAACCGCATTCTGTCGATTGCCCCCGAGCAATCGGTCTATCAGGCCATCGAGAAAATGGCCGAGTTCAACGTGGGCGCGCTGCTGGTCATCTCCGACGAGCGGCTGGTGGGCATCCTTTCCGAACGCGACTATGCGCGCAAAGGCATTCTGGCCGGTCAGGCCTCCAAGAACACCAAGGTCTACCAGATCATGACCACCCCGGTGGTCTACGTGACCCCAGAGCGCACCGTGGATGAATGCATGGCCACCATGACCGAGCGCCACTTCCGCCACCTGCCGGTAATGGAGGGCGAAAGCTTGCTGGGCGTGATCTCCATCGGCGACTTGGTCAAGTGGGTAATCTCCGGCCAGGAGCGCAAGATTCAGGATTTGCAGAGTTATATTACCGGGAGTTATCCAGGTTAGGTCTTTCCCAATTCCCCGCCCACGTTCCTATCGGGATGAGGGTGGGGATTCAGGAGTAAATCGAAACCGCATGAGCTCTATTCGACCATCGGCATAGGCAGATACATGGATTGAATTCCCACGCGTCCGGGACCAGGAAGCGGTTGCATATATCGATGCGAACTACCTTCTGATCAGCTCAGAAACATCGTCCGATACAGCGTATCCCGCTGTACCGGCTTGAAGCCCGCATCCCGAATAATGCGGCGCAGTTCTTCTTCCGTCGTGCAATTCGACGTACCGGCGGCTTTGACTACATTTTCTTCCAGCATGACGGAACCTACGTCGTTGCCGCCGAAGTGCAGCCCTAACTCCAGTACCTTCAAACCCTGCGTGACCCAACTGGCTTGCACATTCTCAATGTTATCGAGATAGAGGCGGCTGAGGGCCAGAGTTTTGAGGTATTCGACGGAGGTGGCTTCTTCCCACCCGTTGCCGCCGAGAGCGGTGTGTTTGGGCTGGAAGGTCCAGGGGATGAAGGCTGTGAATCCGCCAGTTTCGTCTTGCAGTCGGCGGATTTCCTCGAAGTGATTAATGCGCTGCTCGAAGGTCTCGCCCATGCCGAACATCATGGTTGCGGTGGTGCGCATCCCAAGCTGATGGGCGGTGCGATGGACGCTGAGCCAGTCGGCGGTATTGCATTTGAGCCGGGCGACGCGATGGCGGACATCGTCGTCGAGAATCTCCGCGCCGCCGCCGGGGATGGAGTCCAGTCCGGCATCGCGCAGACGGATGATGGTATCGCGCACGGAGAGGTTGGAGAAGTTGGCGATAGCCAGAATCTCGGAAGAGGTGAGGCAGTGCAGCCAAATCTGCGGGAAGCGCTGCTTGATGCCGCTGAAGAGGCTCTCAAACCACTCGATTTTGAGGTCGGGATGCACACCGCCCTGCATGAGGACGCCGGTGCCGCCCATCTCGATGGTCTCGGCGATTTTCTGATAGATGGTCTCGAAGTCGAGGATATAGCCCTCTTCCGAGCGCGCGCCCTTGAGGGGTCGATAAAAGGCGCAGAAGGAGCAGTACTCGGTGCAGAAGTTGGTGTAATTGATGTTGCGGTCAATGATGTAGGTGACCACACCCTCGGGGTGGAGGCGGCGGCGAACGGCGTCAGCCTCGAAACCCAGGCCGATCAGGTCGGGGGAATGGAAGTAGTCGAGAGCCTGTTGGCGGGTCAGCGTCATAGCGCGATTCTACCAACTTGTTGAGTGGTAGCAAAGCCGGTGCGGATTGCGCGCCCCACCGAGGGGCCAGATTTCTGGATTTGTCGCCGATGTAATTCGCCTGCGCGAGTGAACTGCTCCGGCTGACAAGAGTTCGCTGTTCGCTGTGAACTGTCAACGGTTAGCGGACCACTGCCCACTGCGTTACCGGAACATGAGGACCAGGAACCAGGCATTGAGGACGGCGATCAGGAGCGCGGTGAACCAGGCGAGAGCTTTGGTGGAGCGGCTGTTGACGAACTCGCCCATGAGGTTCTTGTTGCCGGTGAAGATGACCAGAGGGATGACGGCGAAGCTGAGTTGCAGGGAGAGGATGACCTGGCTGAGGATGAGGAGTTTTTCGGTTCCGGCCTCGCCGGTGAAGGCGACGACGATGATGGTGGGGATGATGGCCAGAGAGCGTGTGATGAGCCGACGGAGCCAGGGGGCGATGGTGAGGTGGATGAACCCTTCCATGACGACCTGGCCGGCGATAGTGCCGGTAATCGAGGAGTTCTGCCCGCTGGCGAGCAGGGCGACGGCGAACAGCGTGCTGGCCCCGGCCGCGCCGACCAGTGGGCTGAGCAGCTTGTAGGCGTCCTGGATGGCGGCAACGTCATAGTGGCCGGTGCGGTGAAAGACGGCAGCGGCGACGATGAGGATGGCGGCGTTGACGAACAGCGCCAGGGTGAGGGCGGCTGCGGAGTCGATATTGGCCATGGTGATGGCCTCGCGGCGGCCCTGCGGAGTGCGCTCATACTTGCGGCTCTGGACGATGGAGGAGTGCAGATACAGGTTGTGCGGCATGACGGTAGCGCCCAGAATGCCGATGGCGATGAACAGCATCTCGGGGTTGGCGACGATGGCGCGCGAAGGGACGAGGAGGCTATGCAGGGCCGGCCAGCATTCGGGTTTGGAGAGGAAGAGCTGCACACCGAAGAGGGCAACAATGGTACCGATCAGCACGATCACCAAAGCCTCAATATAGCGCAGGCCCCAGCGCTGGAGCAGCAAAATCAAGAGCACGTCCGCGCCGGTGATGAGAGTGCCGTAAATGAGCGGAATGTGGAAGAGGAGTTCGAGGGCGATGGCCGAGCCAATGACCTCGGCCAGATCGCAGGCAGCGATGGCGACCTCGGCGAAGATCCACAGGCCAAAGCTGACGCGGGGGCCGAAGCGCTGATGGCAGAGCTGGGCCAGGTCGTGATCGGTGGCGACGCCAAGCTTGAGGGAAAGGCTCTGGAGCAGGACCGCCGTCAGATTAGAGGCCATGATGACGAACAACAGTGTGTACCCGAAGCGCGCGCCGCCAGCAATGTCGGTGGCCCAGTTGCCGGGGTCCATGTAGCCGACCGAGATCATGAAGCCGGGACCGATGAAGCCAGCCAGACGCCGCCAGAATTTTGGGGAACGTGAGAGTCGGACGGAGTCGTTGACTTCAGGCAGCGAGGGGAGTTCGTGCGCGGGGTCGGGCACTGGGGGAGAGTACATCGGCGGGATGGAGTAGGCCGTTGGGCTCATGAATAGAGTATGCCACAACCAGTTAACCATGGTTAACGTAATTTCTTAAATTTAATTACGAAGGAGGGTCAGCGCGAAGCCAAACGGCCTCTGCGGCGGGGCGTCCAAGGGTGGGGCAAAGCAGAGAATTTCCGCTAAGTAATTCAATGGAAACGGTTTGGTCGTAGTTCTGAGCGAGAACGCGGAGGCGTTTTCCGGGTCCGATGCCGGACTGGTGAAGGAAGAGCAGCAGCTTGGGATCACGCTCATGTAGGCTGACGACGGAGTAACCGCAACCGGGCACGGCCTCGGAGAGGGGGATTTCGCCGTTGAGCTTGTGCTGGGCGGGGCTTTCCGGAAGCACCGAGTTGCCGTGGGGGCACGCGCCGGAGTCGCCTAGCTTTTCCCTGAGTTTGGCCTCAAAGACCGGCGAGACGGCGTGCTCCAGTCGCTCGGCCTCCTCGTGAATCTGGTGCCACTCCATCTGAAAGATTTCGCTCAACATCCGCTCGATCAGGTGATGGCGGAGCGCTGTGCGGTAAGCGATCTCGCGGCCCTGCGCAGTGAGGCGAACGATGCCGTCCTTGCCCACCTCAACGTTGCCGTCGCGCTTCAGGCGCTTGAGGGCCATGGTGACAGCCGGCGCGGAGACCTCCAGCCAATGCGCCAGAAGCGCCGAGATCACCTGGTGCCCCTCGGCCTCGGCTTCAAGAATGGCCTTGAGGTAGTTTTCCTTCGAAACTTGGATCGAGTCTTTCACCGTGCGGGCGCAACCTCTGGCTACTAGCTTATAGCCTGGAGTCAGGGAATAGGGAATAGGAAATAGGACGGCGGGACAGAGACGGGACGAAATGAACCAACCATTCGCGCCGTAGGCGCAGGGTTTGTTAGCCCCGCGCTTCAGCGTGGGGGAAAGGAATATTGTTGTACTCTGGGAGTCCTGTAGAGACGGTGTACCATGGCACATACCTTCGCGAACAATTTCATTCATTGTGTCTTCAGCACCAAAGAACGCCGCTCGACAATTCCTGCCGCCCGCACCTCTGAGCTTTATACATATCTGGGTGGCATTGCACGTGGCGAAGGCTTTTCACTCATTGCCGCGGGCGGAACGGCCAATCATGTTCATCTCTTATTCGATTTGCCTGCCCTTTGCTCTCTGGCCCATGCGGTTCAGAAACTCCAAGGAAGCTCTTCGCGGTGGATGGGGGATGGATTTTGCTGGCAAGAAGGTTATGAATCCTTCAGCGTCAGTCCTTCCCAGATCGAGGTCGTTAAGGAATACATTCAAAATCAGGAAGAGCATCACCGCAAGCGTGATTTCGAGCAGGAATTTGTCGCGCTGTTACGCAATTGCGGAATCGAATTTGATGAGCGCCAACCCCACGCTGAAGCGCGGGGCTAATAAACTCTGCGCCTACGGCGCGAATCGACAGGCAACTGTCGGCACGATACACTCCGGCACAAGCCTCTTTTTGATGGACCTGCAACCGAAAGCCACCGACTCTCCCAAGAAGAATAGTAGGACTATTACTTCCCTTATCGTCCATAACTTTGTAAAGTATCCAACGCCGGAGGATACTTACAATATTGATTTCGCAATCAAACGAAATCTATAGAACAGAACTCGCTTTTTCCTTCTTTCGCAGTGGGTCGTTGTCGCGGTCGGTAACTTCGACCAGGGCGGCCAAGCGGTCGGCTAACTCTTTTGGCCAGGGAGACTCGGGGGCGCGCCAGCTCCAGTTACCGCAGGCTACAGACGGGGTATTCATGCGGTCTTCCGCGCCGAGTTCCAGCAGGTCCTGGGCGGGAACGATGGCGAGTTGGGCGACGGAGGCTTCTGTGGCGCGGATGAGGGGCCAGACGGGGCTGTGGCCGACGGGGCCAACCAGAGCTTCAACGGCGGCACGCTCCACCTTGCTGGCCTCGCGCCACCAGCCAAGGGTGGTGTTGTTGTCGTGGGTGCCTGTATAGGCGACGGTATCCGGGGTGAAGCGCGGGGGCAGGTGAATGTGCGCGCCTTTGTCGCTGAATCCGAACTGGAGAACCTTCATGCCGGGTAACTTGAACGCGTGGCGCAGGGCATCGACTTCCGGTGTGATGAGGCCGAGGTCCTCGGCAACCAGGGGCATGGGGCCGAGCGCGGCTTCGAGTGCCTGGAAGAGCTTGAGTCCAGGTGCCTTGACCCATTTGCCGTTGACGGCAGTCTCCTCAGCGGCGGGAATCTCCCAGTACGCCTCGAAGCCGCGGAAGTGGTCGAGGCGGACCAGATCGAGCAGCTCACGGGAGCGGCGCATGCGCTCGATCCACCAGTCGAAGCCGCGCTGCTCCAGCACATCCCAGCGATAAAGAGGATTGCCCCAGCGCTGGCCAGTGGGAGAGAAGTAATCGGGCGGTACGCCGGCGATGCTGATGGGCTGAAGCGTCTCATCCAGTTCGAAGATCTCCGGATGCACCCAGACGTCGGCCGAGTCCATATTGACGAAGATGGCCACGTCGCCGAGGATGCGAATCGCATGGGCGGCGGCGGTTTTGCGCAGGTGGCTCCACTGCACGGAGAAGGCCATTTGCAGAACCTGCTCCTGGGCAATCTCGCGGGCGTGGGTGGCTGTGGCTTGGGCGATGGCATGGGGCTGGCGGCGGCGCAGCGGCTCAGGCCAGACGGTCCAAGCGCCGGTATTGTAATGGCGGCGGAGAACGGCGTAGAGGGCATAATCAGCCAGCCAGGCTGATTCAATGCGGCAAAATTCCTCGTACTCGGTCCATTGTCCGGCGAGCTTTGGATCGTGATGGGGGCCTTGCGGTCCGCGATCCAGGAAGTTTGCAGCGGCCTCGTAGAGCAGGGGGAGCTTGCGGGCCTCGACTTCATTGAAATCCACATGCCCGCCGCGCCCGGCGAGTCCGGCGATGCGGTCTCCCGTGATCCAGCCCCAATCGCAGAGGAATTCGAGACTGATGAGGAAGGGATTTCCAGCAAAGGCCGAGGTTCCGGCGTAGGGCGAGTTGCCGTAGCCGGTGGGTCCGAGGGGCAGAACCTGCCAGATGTGCTGTTTGGACGCGGCGAGGAAGGTAAGGAACTCATAGGCCGCAGGCCCCAGATCGCCAACGCCTCCGTACGAAGGCAGCGAGCTGATGTGTAACAGCACTCCAGAGGAACGTTGAAAATCCATGCCTCATTATCAACGCAAGCGGCTCAGGATCAAGGGGGTAAACCCAACAAATTCCTCATGCACTGCCAAAAAGGCCCGCCTCATGGTCTGAGGCGGGCCTTTTTGGTGTGCGTGTGGCGATGGGAGGATTACATTCCGGGCAACTGGGCATCCTTGACCTTGGCCTTGAGCTGGATGCGGTTGTGCTTCTTGTAGTCGTCCGTGGCGCTGCTGACGAAGACTTCAAAAGCTTCGTTGCGGCGCTGTTCGAGGATCTGCTCGCGAGCTTTGTCAAGGTTCTTGGCGATCTCGTCGGCGCTGGGTTCCTGCTTGTCGAGGAGCTTGGCAACAACGCCGGTACGCTGGGCATTGACGGGGCCGCTGATTTCGCCGACCTTGAGGTCCATCAACTGCGGAGCGACGCGGGCGATCTGGCCGAGATCGGGAACCTGGCCGGTCTCGCCGACCAAGTCGCTGGTCTTGACGGTTGCGCCAAGTTCCTTGGCGGCCTTGGCCAGGTCGTTTCCGGCCTTGGCCTTGGCGGCCAGTTCAGCAGTCTTCTGGCTGAGCAGGACGGGAAGCTGCTCGTCGCGATAATCATCGGCAACGTGGCTCTTCCAGTCGGCAAAGTTGGGAGCGTGAGCGGCGGCGACTCCGGTGACCTGGAAGACAGCGTAGCCCTCGCCGGTGGGCGCGAACTGGGCGGGATCGCCCTGCTTGGAGGCGAAGGCCTTGGAGATCAACTGCGAGCCGTCAGGCAACGCGGCAATGACGCCACGGCTGCCAACCAAAGGAGTGGTGGCCAACTGGAGGTGATGGGCCGCGGCGGTCTTCTCCAGGCCGTTCTTGATGGCCTCAGAGGTGAGCGACTGGGCGAAGTTCTCTTCGGCCTGAGCCAGCTTCTGGCGGACCAGTGTGGCCTGAATGGTGGGCAGAACCTCGCTGATGTCCTGGGCGTGCGCGGTCTGGCGCTCTTCGACCTGCACAATGTGATAACCGAACTGGGTCTTCACAATCTGCGAGTCGCCGATCTTCTGGGAGAAGATGGCGTTGTCGAACTGCGGAACCATCATTTTGTGGCGGGCAAAACCAAGCTCGCCGCCCTTGTCCTTGCTGCCGGGATCGTCGGAGTTCTTGGCGGCCAGCTCAGCAAAGTTCGCGCCGCCTTGAATCTGCTTGAGCAGAGCTTCGGCCTTGGCCTTGGCGGCGGCATCGGTCTTGGCATCGGCACCGGCGGCAACCTTGATGAGGATGTGCCGCGCGCGAGCCTGATCGGGAACCGAGTAGTCGGCCTTGTGGACGTTGAAGTACTGCTGAATCTCGGGCTGCGTGGCCTGCGGAATGCCGCCGGGAATCTCGTTGGGCGTGAAGGCGAAGTAAGTGATCTTGCGCTCTTCGGGAATCGCCGTGGCGTAACGCGCTGCGTTCTGCTTGAAGAAGCCATCGAGCTGGCTATCGGTGGGATTGATCGACTTGCGCACGTCGTCGGAAGAAATGACTGCGTAGTCGAACTTGATCTTGATGTTCTGCTTGCGATAGCTGTCGCGGGCTTCATTGTCGCTGACGACGACGCCGGCTGTGATCAACGATTCAAGGCGCTGAATCGTGATCTGCTTGCGGACTTCGTCCTCGAACTCGGTGACCGACAGATTGAACTGGCGGGCAATGAAGTCGGCATATTTATCGTCGCCAATGTACTGGCCGTTGGGGAAGAGGAACTCGCCAAACTGCCCCTTGTGCAGGAACTTGATCACATCGTCGTTGGTGGCGTGTACGCCGAGCTTGTCGGCTTCGGCCAACAAGACCTGCTGCTGCACCAACTGCTGACCGACGCGCTGCTCGAACATCTTCACGATCATCGGGTTGTCTGCGTATTGCGGGTTCTGGCGCTGCAACTGACGCCGCGTCGCAACCTCGACCTGCTGCTGGGTAACGGTGGTGCCGGAGGCCAACAGGCGGCTATACCAGTGCGGGTAAATCACCGCAAACGTATCGTTGGACGAGGTTCCCGCGCCCATCAGGCCGGGAATCAGGTAAACCACCATGGACACCGAGGCGGCGGCGATGATGACGACGAAAAAAGCCTTGACTACACGGTTGTCTTTTTGCAGGAAACGGATCATGGGTGGACTTGAGCCTTCAACTCTCTACGCGCTCCGCCGGAACGCCCAAGTGCAGACCCGCACAAAAGTGCAGCCGCAAGGGGGAGTCTTCCATAGGAAGCGCATTTCTCGCTCAACGCGATTCTCAGCAATTATAGACGAGCCGGGACCGGGTTGGCCGAAATACGGCTGGGCAAAACTGGCGGAGGAGGGGCGCGCCTGGGGATGGGCAGGGAAACGGGTTGGAAGTTGCAAGCCAAACCCGCCGAAAATCCCGGCAGTTGGCGAAGATTCGGCAAAGAGAGGAGTGGAGAGAATCCTAGTGCGATGTCGATCCTGGAGCAGAGGGCATTTTTGAGTTTTGAGTATGGATCATGGTGGCTTCGGGGCAGAAGTTGTATATAGAATTTAGTATGAGCCTCTTGCAAAATTCAATTGTGAGGGGCAAGAAGCGTCAGGGCACGACTTCAGTCGTGCCGAAAGATCAGC
>Ga0209415_10012851_pt1 | contig 13895 bp, 11 predicted proteins | sample PeaSoiSIISIP2007_FD_187696 | JGI IMG/M metagenome (GOLD analysis project Ga0209415, IMG submission 187696) | Peat soil microbial communities from Weissenstadt, Germany - SII-SIP-2007 (SPAdes) (version 2) | ecosystem: Environmental > Terrestrial > Soil > Wetlands > Peat | place: Germany... | reverse complement strand
GGTCGGAGCCGGAGCCGCCGAAGGCGCCATCGACGCCTCCAACATGCTGAAACCCGCGCTGGCCCGCGGGGAACTGCGCGCCGTCGGTGCCACCACGCTGAACGAATACCGCAAGTACATCGAGAAAGACACCGCGCTCGAGCGCCGCTTCCAGATCGTCTTTGTCGGGGAGCCCAACGTCGAAGACACCATCGCCATCCTTCGCGGCCTGAAAGAAAAGTACGAGGTGCATCATGGGGTTCGTATAAAAGACTCGGCCATTGTCGCCGCGGCCACACTCTCGCACCGGTACATCAGCGACCGCTTTCTGCCCGACAAGGCCATCGACCTGATCGACGAAGCTGCGTCGTCGCTGCGCATCCAGATTGATTCCCTGCCTACCGACATCGATCAACTCGAGCGCAAAGCCACGCAGCTGGAAATCGAGAAGCAGGCGCTGAAAAAAGAAGATGACTTGAACTCCCGCGAGCGCCTTGCGGTCATAGAAAAGGAACTGGCCGAAATTCGCGAGAAGTCGAACACTCTGAAGGCCAACTGGAAAAAAGAAAAAGACCTCATCGCCCGGGTTCGCGCCCTCAAAGAGCAGATCGAAAAACTGAAGGCCGAAGAGCAGGCCGAGTTGCGCAAAGGCAACAACGAGCGCGTCGCCGAGATTCGCTATGGGCTCATTCCGCAAGCGGAGCAGGAACTCGCCAAACTCAGCAAGCAGATGGAAAGCCAGGGCGGCAAGCGCATGCTCAAGGAAGAAGTCGACGAGGAAGACGTCGCGCGCATCGTCTCCAAGTGGACCGGAATCCCGGTCTCGAAAATGCTTGAAGGAGAAGTCAAGAAGCTGGTCACCATGGAAGACCGCCTGCGCCAGCGCGTCGTGGGCCAGGACGCGGCTCTGGAGCGCGTAGCCAACGCGATTCGCCGTTCGCGCGCCGGCTTGAGCGATCCCAAGCGCCCCATCGGCTCGTTCATATTTTTAGGTCCAACCGGAGTCGGCAAAACCGAACTGGCCCGCGCTCTTGCTGAATTTCTTTTCGACGACGAGCACGCCCTGCTCCGCATCGACATGTCCGAATATATGGAGAAACATTCCGTCGCTCGCCTGATCGGCGCGCCTCCGGGATATGTTGGCTACGAAGAGGGCGGACAGCTCACCGAACAAGTTCGCCGCCGTCCGTACGCGGTCATACTTTTCGACGAAATCGAGAAGGCGCATCCCGACGTGTTCAATGTCCTCTTGCAGACGATGGACGATGGCCGCCTGACCGACGGCAAGGGCCGCGTCGTCGACTTCAAGAACACCATCCTCATCATGACCTCGAACATCGGTTCGTCTTTCTTGCAGTCTGAAACTCCGCGCTCCGAGGAACAGTTTGAAGAGGCCTCGAAGCAGGTACTCAACGCCCTGCACGCGCACTTCAAGCCCGAGTTCCTGAACCGCGTCGATGACATCGTTGTCTTCCGCCCGCTCGGGAAGGAGCAGTTGGTGAAGATCATCGAACTGCGCCTGGAAGATGTTCGCCGCCTGCTCGCCGATCGCAAGATCTCGCTGGAACTCACCGATGGCGCGAAAGATCTTCTTTTCACCCAGGGCTACGACCCGAACTACGGCGCGCGCCCGCTGAAGCGATCGATTCAAAAGCTGGTGCAGGATCCGCTGGCACTCAAGATCCTCGACGGCGAAGTCCTGCACGGCGATCACATCATCGTCGACGCCGACAAGGTAGCCGGCAAGATGACGTTCGAAGTCAGCCAGCGCGTGGGCGAGAAAGAACCGGCGAAGGCAAAATAGAAAGCGCCACGGATTTCACGGATCAAATCGACAGCCATTGGGTTTGATCCGTGAGAATCCGTGCTGGTCCGTGGCAAAGTTCGGTATCATGTTCTCCGGCGCGAGGCCGCCCTTCATGAACCGAAGATACTTGCCATTCCTTGCAACCATTGTGATTTCGCTGGTCCAACTCTGTGCAGCTCAAGCTCCTATCAAGTGGAAGATTCACGACCCCAATCGTCCGGTGCCACCCATCATCGATCCTGGAACGGCGAGCACGCAGGAAACACCCGGACGCGCGCCGTCGGACGCCGTGGTGCTGTTTGATGGCAAGGATCTATCGCACTGGGTTAGCGTCGAAGGCGGCGGGCCGGCGAAATGGAAAGTTGAGAACGGCTACATGGAGGTCGCACCGAAGACTGGCTATATTGCCACGCGCGATGCATTCGGAGATTGCCAGCTGCACGTCGAGTTCGCCGAGCCTTCCCCGGGCGTGGGAGAGAGCCAGGAACGCGGCAATAGCGGCGTCTTTCTGCACGGCCTGTACGAGATTCAGGTGCTCGACTCCTATGAGAACAAAACCTACGCCGACGGCCAGGCCGCGTCGGTGTACGGACAATATCCGCCGCAGGTGAATGCTGCGCGCCCTCCGGCACAGTGGCAGACCTACGACGTCATCTTTCACGGCCCCCGATTTACCGGCGGCAAGTTGCGCAGTCCGGCGCGCATGACCGTCCTGCACAACGGAGTGCTGGTGCAGGACAATGTTGAACTCACCGGACCGACCGCCCACGGCGAGCGCCCTCCGTACAAACCGGGACCTGAGAAGCTAGCTCTGCAGTTGCAGGATCACGGCAATCCCGTGCGTTACCGCAACATTTGGATTCGCGAACTGCACGAAGAATAGAACCGAGCCACGGATCTCACGGATTCACACGGATCAATTCTTAGTTTCCTGGTTTATCTGGGAGAATCCGTGAGATCCGTGGCTAAGGGTGCCGTTTGGCTGCGAAAGCATCAACCACCGCAGGCGCTTGCGCCAGATACCAGCCAACCGCAACGCGCAGAGCGATCTGCAATCCGTACACGAACATGGGCGGGCCGAGCTCGGCCATCGAAATCGCCGGCACCAGCGCTGCGACTCCGGGTACCATCATCAGCATCGCGGACCAACGCGCCCAATTGTGCATGCGGAGCAATCCCCATCCCACGAGGGCATAAGCGGCTCCGACGAGCAGCGCCATGTAAGGTCCGGCCAATTCCAGTCCATACATGAGGTGCCGACCGGCCATCAGCGAGATCGCGTTCGGAGCCAGCAACTTCACCGCGGCAATCGTGCAAAGATAAATGGCGCCCGCGAAGAAGAAATATGCGATGGCGGTGACGCCTGCTGGCCGCTCCATAGGGAAGAGACTAGCAAAACAAGGGTCCGAATCCCGCGGATTTCCACCGAAGCCAGGTTGTGTGGCGCGGGCGCTCCCGCCCGGGTCTAACCCTTACAAAGAACTATCCGTATAAATTCGCAAGCATGGCGGTCACGGATTCCACGAGAACGAACTTCATGAATTCTGATCCGCGCGTAAATCCGCGGCGAAGGCTTTCCCTGTGGCACACTAACTCCATGCACCGGCTCACATTTGGCGACTTCGAACTCAGCGTTTTTTCAGACGGTACTTATCCGCTCGATGGCGGCGCATTTTTTGGCGTCGTGCCGAAGGTGATGTGGTCGCGTAAGGTCGCGGCTGACGACAGGAATTACGTCACTGCCGGACTCAACTCGCTGGTCATTCGTATGGAGGGGCGCATGGATGGGACGCATACGCGCAATCTTACGGTGCTGGTTGAAACCGGCATGGGCAACAAGCTTTCGGACCGCATGATTAAGTTCTACGGCCAGCCCGCGCAGTTGCTCGACAACCTTGCGGCCGGCGGCATCGCCCCCGAGGACGTCGACATCGTCATCAACTCGCACCTGCATTTCGATCATTGCGGGTGGAACACCATACGAGATGAGTCCGGCAAGATCGTTCCCACATTTCCGCGCGCCAAATACTACGCGCCCGAAGGCGAGTGGCAATACGCCCGCCGTCCCAGCGAGCGTGACGCGATCAGCTACATCCCCGAGAACTACGACCCGCTGGTCGAAAGCGGCCAGATGACGCTGCTTAAAGGTGGCGAAGAGATTATTCCCGGCATTTCTGTGGAGACTTTCCCCGGGCACACGGCGCACATGCAGGCCGTGATGGTGCGCAGTCAGGGCAAGACGGCCTGCTACATCTCCGATCTGATTCCTACAGCCGCGCACATCGACATTACCTGGGGCATGGGCTTCGACCTGTATCCTCTGCAGACAATCGAGAGCAAAAAGCAGTACTATGCACAGGCCATCCCCGAGAAGTGGCTGACTGTCTTCACGCATGATGCGAAGACGCCGTGGGCGTATGTGGAGAAGGATGAGTTGGGTAAGATGGTGGCGAAGGGAGTGTGAATCGAAATGTCTGAGAACGTGGCTAAGCCTGGTCGAAGATTCTTGTATGGCTGGTTCATCGCATGCCTGGTGCTTGCAGTGTGCTGCGTGGCACAGGCGCAGAAGGACAAGGGCGCGGCTGCTAAGGCGTCTTTGACGGGCCACTACGAAGGCTCCGCGAAAGACAAAGCGGAGAACGTCATCACTGTGAGCTTCGATCTGACCGAAAAAGACGGCGCGCTCTCTGGCATGATCCACTCTTCGCACGGAGATTTTCCCATCGTCGGTGGTTCTCACCAGGGAGAAACAGTGACCATCGAGTTCGATGCCGGCGGGCCCACCGGCACCATTTCCCTAAAAACAACCGAGGACAGTTTAGTCGGAACGTGGAGCACCGGCGACGATGGCGGGCCGGTGGGTGTCAAGAAAGTTGCTGCGCCAGAGGGCGCCTCGAAAAGCAAACCCTAGGCTCGCGAGCGGTCGTGAACAGATGAATCGAAGCTTTGAATTCAAGCTGTTTGCCGACTACTTCCAGTTCTATCTGCAGGACGAGAGTGTGACGACCGATCTCTCTGAAAGCTGGACACCGGAAGCGGCGCATCGTATGTTGGCGACCGCGCCGGGAATGATCGGCGTCGGGACGGTTCGAAACATGATCGTTCCGGTCGCGGTGGAGATTGCAGACGCCGCCCCAGCCGATGACACGAGCGTATGGGAGCAGGTGAACGAATGCACGCTCGATGTACCATCCGGGCGTGTCGTAATCGCTGGGTGCACTGACTACTTTCCTGACGCTGCGCGAATTGAGTTGCCTCCCGGAACGTATCGAGCACGAATCTATTACGGCCAATTGGATGCCGTGCGCGGTCTGGAGGGGGACGATCACTATAAGGTAGTACTGTGGAGTGCAGCCCCAGAACCCGTTCGGGTGATAAAACAACGGGCGCAGGCGGGCCCTGAATCTCATCCCTAGTGCGATTTCGGGTTAGACGCGGGCGTGGGCGCCCGCGGCACATAATCTGGCTTCGAAGAATTCTTCTACGCGAGCCAGTATCTCCGCCGCGCTCTTCGATTCGTAAATCGCCTTGCGCAGACCAGCGCCGCCTGGAACGCCGTGTGTGAACCACGATGCGAACTGCTTCATCTTGCCGACCGCGTCGGGGAGTTCTTCCTCGATCAGCATCTGGAAGTAGGTGCGGATCATCTGGTAGCGGTCGGCTTCAGAGGGTGAATCGTAGCGCGCAGCTCCAGGCCCGGGCAGGGACCATGTAGGGACAGTCGCCCTCGGCTGTCCGTCGGGCCGAAGGCCCGAGGCCTGTCCACTGACTTCGCTGCCGACATTAACGCCCGTCGAGATCGGCTCGACTGGACAGCCGAAGGCGGCTGTCCCTACATGAGCATCGACGCTGACGGCGCGCATCCCTGCGCAATACTGTTCGATCTGCCGGAAGATCCACGGGTTCGAGGGCGCGGTCCGCCCGATCATAACCGCGTCACATCCCGTCTGCGTCACCATGGCGCAGGCGTCTTCCGGAGTGCGAATGTCACCGTTGCCGATGACCGGAATCTTCACCGCATCTTTTACAGCGGCAATCCACTCCCACCGCGCCTGCCCGCTGTAGCCCATCTCGCGGGTGCGGGCATGCAGCGCGACTGCCGCCAGTCCGCACGACTCCGCTATGCGCGCCAGTTCCACGCAGACAATTTCCTCGTCGTTCCATCCGGCACGAAATTTTACGGTGAAGGGAATTTTCACCGCCGCGCGCACCGCCTCGAAAATCTTTCCGATCGCCGGAAGATCGCGCAGCAGCCCGGAACCTCCGTTGCACTTCACAACTTTTTTCGCTGGACACCCCAGGTTAAGGTCGACCAGGTCGAAGCCCAGCCCCTCAACCATGCGTGCGGCCTCGGCCATCACCTGCGGATCGCTGCCGAAAAGCTGCGCCGAAATCGGGTGCTCGTCTTCGTAGAAATGGAGATAACGCTTGGCCTTCTGATCTTTCTTTCGCAGCACGCCGTCGGCCGAAGTGAACTCGGTCATGATGAGCCCGCAGCCGCCGAGGTTTCGGATGAAGCGGCGGAAGACGGTGTCGGTTACGCCCGCCATCGGAGCGAGCACGGTTGCGGGAGAGATGGTGACGGAGCCGATGGTCAGTGACGCTGGGACAGGCCGCGGTGGCGCTGGCTGGCGGACAAGAGTGTCCGCCCCACACGAGTTGTCCCAGAACTTCTTCACCGTCTTATTCTACCTGCCGTCACAAAGCAAAGCCCCCGCCGGAGCGAGGGCTCGATTTCTGGTTTTGCCTTAAGCGAATCTGCGGCAGAAAGTTACTTCTTCGCCGGTTCGGCCTTGGCGTACTTGCGGCGGAAGCGCTCCACGCGGCCGGCAGTGTCCATCAGCTTCTGCTTGCCGGTAAAGAACGGATGGCACGCCGAGCAAATTTCCACGCCGATGTCGCCCTTATGTGTCGACCTCGTTACAAATGCGTTGCCGCACGCGCAATGCACGCGCACTTCGTTATATGCCGGATGAATGGCTGCTTTCATAGCTGTCCTAACCTCGTTTCAGATCATTAGATTCTACCGGATATCCACAGGATTCGGCAATCCCGAACAGCTCTCAGCCATGAGCTGTCAGCTCTCAGCAAGGCGCCTTGAATCAGATGGTTCCGGCCCCAAGAGGGGAGCTGACACCTTCGTTCAAAACCGGTACAAATAGCTGGCTTTCACGAAAAACTGCCGGCTGTCGTTAATGTAGCCCCGTGGCGTCGGGAACACACCGACGTTTGGCTCCACGTTCAGGTTCTGCAGGTCGCTGTTATAGCCCACGTAAATCGCGGTCCCCGGATGCACCAGGTACGTGATCAGAAAGTCGGCATTGAACTCCTTCTGCGTGGGCAGATAGGTATATGGGGAGCCGATGCCCGGCGTCCCGGCCAGCAGCCCGTTGTATTGCAGGATCACCCGCGCCGAAAGTTGGGGCGTAAACTGCCAGTTCCACTTGCTGCGCACGATGTGATCATTGAAGATTCCCCGGCCCGCGCCGGGAACCTGCGCCAGCTCAAAAAGATAACTGCCGTTGGTGGTGCGCAGGCGTTCAAAAAGATAGGTGTTCTCAATCTTCAATTGCTTGACGGGACGGAATGTCAGCATCGCCGAGCCCGTATTCAGCCGCCCCAAGAGCCATTGCGGCGCTGCGTTCGCTGCCGGCACAAAGTTGGGTCCGTCTCCCCAGTAGTAGCTCGCCCCCAGCGTGACCATGGGAAAATATCCCGTCTGGAACGACGCTCCGCTGCGGTGCTCGTGGTAGTCCTGATTTTGGGTCACGCCCGGCAAACCCAGGAAAAGGAAGTCCTGCGGCCGCAAGCGTTCGCGCGACTCTTCGTATGGCAGGAACCGCACCGTCGTCTGGCCCCGCCCCTGGATGAACAAGTACGGCGTGTAGTCGGTATCGAGCCGGGTTCCTTCGTGATCGAAGGCGTAGTGGTTATAGAACGCTGGCCCCCACGCCACAACCCAACCCTGCTTGGGACGAAAAATGTACCCCGCGTGCTGCTCACTATCGCGAATGTCGACTCGATTCACGAAGCCCGGCACGGTGACAAACCCCGGCGTGATGTCCTGGTAGGAACCGGTGTAGATGAAATGCAACCCGTTGCGCTTCAGGTCCAGCCGATCTGCCGCACCTGCATAGTAGCTGCCATTGCCGGCATTACCCGAACTGAAAGGGAAAAGCCCGGCCTCACACGTATTCTGCAGGTTCGTACTGGTCAGCCCCAGCAGGCTGCTCGAACTCACCACTGCCTGGCCTTCCATCGTCCAGTTGTCATTGAATTTCAATCGCGTGTCGGCTCCGCCCACGCGATTGAACTCACCTGTCGACGGACATTCCCAGTCCGTATAGATCGCGCCCACACTCGACTGCCTGAAAATGTCCCGGTTCACCCGCGCGATCGCAAAGTACGACCGAACGCCGAACAGATCGCTCGAACAAATCGGCGACCACGGCGGGCAATAACTCGGCACTGCCAGCCCCGGACTTCGGTCGTCGGCCGCCATCAACCCGACCGAATACGGGCCTTCCTTGCCGGTCAGCCGGATTCCCGCCGACGGGTCCTCAATATTTCGCGTGAAAAATAAATCGAACGGCGTGCGGAAGTAGTCTTCGTTCTCCAGAAAAAACGGCCGCTTCTCCGGAAAATACACTTCGAACCGCTGGTTCACTGTGATCTGAGGATCTTCCGACTCCACCTGGCTGAAATCCGGATTCGCCGTCATGTCCAGCACAAAGTGATCCTTGATCACGAACTTCGCGTCCATGCCCGGCTGCCCCTGCGCGGTCGCACTTTGGAAAAACGGATTGTAGGGATCGCGAGTGTCCAGCGCCCGAAAACCGCGCATCACCCCATAAGGAATCAGTTCAATGTCGCGCCCCGGCGAGATTCCCTCCAGCCCGAACAGCGTCGCCTCCTGCCCCAGCCGCCCTTCCACTTTCCGCGAAATCTGCGGCCAGAACGTGTCCTCATTTTTGCGATAGATGCCGCGATACAGAATGATTCCCCACTCCTGCTGTTTCGTCGCGGGAAAACGCAGGCTCTTGAATGGAATCGCCAGCCACACGACATAGCCGCGCTTGGTTACTTTGCCTCGCGAATCCCACACCGTATCGAACGACGTATCGAAATTACCCCGGACCTCGGCCCGCGAGGCTTCCGTCCAGATCGCGTCCCACTGCACGCCCAGTGGCGTGGTTTGAAACGCGTAGGCGCGCCGGCGGTCGTGAAACGTGTCGAGCATGATCTCTACCTGATCGTCGTCGTAGATGTCTTCGCGGCGCGACATGCGGGCCCGCACCTGTCGCGGATCATCAAAGCACACGAAAACTACATAAAGATCTTTCTGGTCATACCCCAGATAAGCTTCGGTCGGCTCCGACACATTTTCCCCATCGTGCGGGTTCCGTTGGGTGAAGCCCGTCACCTTCGCCATCTGCTGGGCGATCTCTCCCTGCGGCTGCATGCCGAGGAAGTCTTCCAGCGCTGGCGCACGCTGCAGCCGCGGGATCGTCAATGCGGGCGGCCCCAGCGCTGCCGGAGCCGGCGGGGTTGCGGGGACGTTCTGCTGAGGGACCGTTGGAACTTGTGACTGGACGGTACTCTGCGAGGCGGTGCTTTGCGAGGCGAGCAACGGACAGGACGTCGTCGCGGCCATTACAAGAACCGCCGCAGTCAGAAGTTCCCGCCGAACCTTCAACATGAAACCCCTACCGCGCTCCGGCCGCAAGAACGTCCTCCATCGCCCCTCGCTCAATCGCTATCGCAGGGGCAAACCGAGCACGATACACCAAGACGGGGCAGGCAAAACAGGAAAATGCAGTTCGTGCGGTTTGCCGAACAGGATGCCACCGCCGAAGTGGACGACGGACGCGGGTTTTGCGGATTCGGCGCTGGGTCGCTCGAGCTCAGAACAGCGAACTCTGCCTTCGCGTCGGCGTAATCCCGAAATACTCATACGCCAACTGCGTCGCTACGCGCCCCCGCGGAGTGCGGTTCAAGAATCCCGCCTGCATCAGAAACGGCTCATAGATCTCTTCGATCGCGTCCGGCTCCTCCGCCAGAACGGCAGCCAGAGTGTTCACGCCCACCGGACCACCCTGATATTTCTCGATGATGGTCAACAGCAGGCGGCGGTCGACTTCGTCGAACCCATACTGATCGACTTCCAGCATCCCGAGTGCAGCTTTCGCCGTGGGCTCGTCAATCTTCCCGGCCCCGCGCACCTGCGCGTAGTCGCGGACGCGGCGCAAGAGCCGGTTCGCAATTCGCGGCGTGCCACGGGAACGTCCGGCAATCTCTTTTGCGCCCGCATCATCGACCGCGACTCCCAGGATCTCCGCCGACCGCTCCACAATCACCTGCAAATCGGCGGGCGTATAAAACTCCAGCCGCAGCACGATGCCGAACCGCGACCGCAGCGGCGACGAAATCAGTCCGGCCCGCGTGGTGGCGCCCACAAATGTGAACGGCTTCACTTCCAGCGTATGCGTCCGCGCCGACGGGCCCTGCCCAATAATGATGTCGAGCTTGTAATCTTCCAGCGCCGAATAGAGCAGCTCTTCCAGAACCGGTTGCAGGCGATGAATTTCATCGATGAACAGCACCTGCTTGTCCTGCATGTTGGTGATGATCGCAGTCAGGTCGCCCTTGATCTGCAACAGCGGCGCCGCCGTGGGCTGAAAGTGCACCCCCAGCTCGTTGGCAATGATGTTGGCGAGCGTCGTCTTGCCCAGCCCCGGAGGCCCATACAGCAGCACGTGATCCATGGCCTCCCCGCGCGACCGTGCCGCTTCGATTGCCACCGCCAGGTTTTCTTTGACTTTCTTCTGCCCGATGAATTCGGCCAGCCGCTGCGGACGCAGCTTCAATTCAAACGAAGAATCGTCCTCGACCGGCGCCGCCGAAACCAGGCGTTCGCGGTCCGCGTTCAGGTTGAGATTGTTTTTCGCGGTAGCCACCTTATGGCGATACTAAAGCTCGCCGCACCCCCTTGCAACCGCGACTCCAAATCGGATGCATCCACGGAACCCTCGCCTCCCGGCGCACCCACTCAAGTTCAGTGTCTTATTCTGTTCACATCGAATTTACTGAATCTTAATCTTGCTGTCACGGATGTTTAACAACGGGTCGCTAGTTTCTTCGGGAACGCCACACCCGGCAAACCCTTCTGTCCGCGCGTCACAGCGCATTGTGGCCGAAACGGGGAGGACGACCAGGGGCCGCCGGCTTCCAGAGGTTTCAACACCAGCTCTATCGAGGAGACTATGACAAAGAAGATATTCGTATTAAGCCTGTTCGTCACATTGACGGCCACTATGTTCGCCCAAGAGGGCGCCGTTCCGAAGGGGATTCCACCCCTCAACCACGTATGGGTGATCATGATGGAGAATCATGGTTATGCCCAAGTTCTGAATAACCCAGCCGCTCCGTTCACCACGAAATATGCCAGCTCGGCAAACCTGGCGACGAACTATTTTGCGGTTGCGCATCCCAGCCTCACGAACTATCTGGAAACCAATGCCGGATCGAACTTCGGAGTCCTGGATGACAATTCGCCGGACTGGCACAATCCGTCTTGCTCACCGAACATCGCGTCCGGTGTGATCAATTACGAATCCGATGGGAGTCCGATTTGCCCGATCGCCGGCACCGGCACCGACGCCGCTACCCCGGTCCTGGACTGCTTCAATGAAGTCACGGGGCCGCCCTGCGATGTCGAGATTGACGGCGTGCATTCTTACGCGGCCGATCCGAACATCCTGGGTATCAGCATCGCCGATCAGCTCGTCGCTGCCGGGAAGACCTGGAAGTCTTACCAGGAGAGCCTCCCGCTTGGGGGCGCTGACCTCATCAACTACAGCGACGGCAATTTTAGCAACCTCACGGATTTCACTCTGCTCAACTCGTTGTGGCCTGCGCAACCCCCGACGTTCAGCTCCGGCGAGATTGTGCAGCTATACGCCGTGAAGCACGATCCGTTTGCTTATTTCCAATCCACTCAGGAAGGCGCCAACCCGGCAAACAGTTTGGCCAATATCGCTCCCTTTGACGGAGCTGGAGGTCTTTTTGGAGACCTGGCTTCCGGCAAGGTGCCGAACTACTCTTTCATCGCTCCCAACCAGTGCAACGACCAGCATGGCCGCAATAACAGCACCCAATTCTGCCACGAGGATCCGAATGACAACGGCACGCAGGTGGGCCTGAATCCGGCATTGATGGCGCTGGGCGACCAGGCGCTGCAGAGGATCGTAACCGCGATCCACGCTTCCCCAGCATGGAGCCATGGCCACAACGCCATCGTTACCATCTGGGATGAAGATGACTACAGCGTTGCTCCGACCATCAACCAGGTGGCAGCCATCGTGGATACCAACTATGGCTTCCACGAGATTACGAGCAACCAGTTCTACACCCACTTCTCCCTGCTCCGCTCGATCGAGGGAGGCTTCAAACTGCCCTGCCTGAACCACGCTTGCGACGCCAGCACGCAGGCCATGACCGACCTGTTCGGCGAGCCGTAACCAGAGCGCTGAATCAGGTCTTGTCGGGGCCGGTCCCTCAGGATCGGCCCCGATTGTTTTTCTGCAACATTATGTAGGGACAGCCGCCCTCGGCTGTCCGTCGAGCGAAGCTCGACAGTGTCGACGATTACTTCGGATACCACTCCAGCAGCCGAACCTCGATCCCCGTCCCTTCCAGCGCCTTCTGAAAGACCGTGAGATCCGATCCGCGGTAGTGATAGGGAATCACAATCTTCGGATGAAACGCCTTGACCGCGTCCGCAGCCTCTTCTGGCGGCATGGTGTAGGGCAGGTTCATGCACACAAATGCGACGTCAATGTTCTTGAGCGCGCGCATCTCCGGCACGCCTTCGGTATCGCCCGAAAAATAGAAGCGCTTGCCGCCGTAAGTCAGCACGTAACCGTTCCCGCGTCCCTTATCGTGAAACAGTTTTCCTTCGGCCGGGCCGCGTTTCAGGTTGTATGCCGCGATCGCCTCAATGGTCCAGCCCTGCCAGGTTTTTGTTTCGCCGTTGGCGATGGGCTTGCCGCTGGTCACTGTCTGCACCACAGCCGGCGCGGCAAAAATCTCTGTACCCGCCTTGCTGATGTCCTTGATCGAGTCGGGGTCCATGTGGTCCCCGTGAATGTCAGTGATCAGGATCAGGTCGGCCTTGGGCAGCCCCGCAAGCTTCGTCGGCTTGGCGGGATCCAGATAAATCACCTTCCCACCCGCCTCAATCAACGTGCTGGCGTGGTTCAGCGGCGTGATCTTCACCGGCCCGGCCGATGTGGGAAAGGTTTGAGTCTGGGCCGAAGAGAACTCAGCCCCTGCAAAAAGAAAAGTGAAAACAAAGCAGACCGCAATCAAAACTGCTTTCATAGAAACCCTCGTTAGCTATACCGTCACATTCCCGCTGTCATCCTGAGCGCAGCATGAGCGCCTGAAAGGCGGTCATGCGCAGTCGAAGGACCCCTATAGACCAACCGCACCCGCGTCCGCAAGGCGTTCTCCCCGTGCAGCCTTATGCCTACTCTTCCTCTTCCTTCACCTCGCCTCGCTCCGCCTTCGCCTTCTCGATAATCTTCTCCTGCAACTGCCCCGGAACAACGTCGTAGTGGTGCATCTCCATGTTGAAGCTGCCCCGCCCTTGCGTCATTGACGTCAGCTCCACACCATACGTCAGCATTTCGGACATCGGCACTTCGGCTTTCACCACCGTGTTGCCGCCCTTGTTGTCCATGCCCTGGATGCGGCCGCGGCGGCTGTTCAAGTCGCCCATGATCGATCCCGCAAAATCATCAGGCACCGTGATCTCGACCGCCATAACCGGCTCGAGCAGCGTAGGCTTCGCGACTTCCATCGCTTTCTTGAACGCGATGCGGCCCGCCATCTGGAACGACAAGTCATTCGAGTCCACATCGTGATACGACCCGTCATACAGCACCACGCGAAAATCCACTACCGGGAATCCCGCCAGATATCCGCGCGCGGCCGCGTCCCGAATTCCTTTTTCCACCGGCGGAATATAGTTTTTCGGAATCGCACCGCCAAAAATATCGTTCACAAACTCGAACTCGCCGCCGCGCGGCAGGGGTTCCATCCGAAT
>Ga0209415_10012850_pt1 | contig 13896 bp, 10 predicted proteins | sample PeaSoiSIISIP2007_FD_187696 | JGI IMG/M metagenome (GOLD analysis project Ga0209415, IMG submission 187696) | Peat soil microbial communities from Weissenstadt, Germany - SII-SIP-2007 (SPAdes) (version 2) | ecosystem: Environmental > Terrestrial > Soil > Wetlands > Peat | place: Germany... | reverse complement strand
GAGGCCACCTGCACCCCGCCGATCACGCAGATCGCGACGTAGTTGAGGTTGCCGATGAAGTTCATCGTCGGCTGGATGATCCCCGAGATGAACTGCGCGCGGAAGCTCGCCTGGAAGAGCTGCTCGTTCTCCACGTCGAAGCGACGGATGGCGTCGTTCTGGTGCCCGAACACCTTGACGATGGCGTGGCCGGTGTGGGTCTCCTCCACCCGGCCCGTCAGGGCGCCGGTCCGCTCCCACTGGATGCCGAACTGCTTCTGCGAGCGCCCCGCGATGAGCGCTGTCGCTACGCCGGCCATGGGCAGGACGAGCAGCGAGATCACCGCCAGCACGGGGCTGATGCTCAGCATCATGACGAGTACGCCGATGACGGTGAAGACCGAGGTGAGGATCTGCGTCAGGCTCTGCTGCAGCGTGGTGGAGATGTTGTCGATGTCGTTGGTGACGCGGCTCAACGTGTCGCCGTGGGGGTGGCTGTCGAAGTAGCGCAGGGGCAGGCGGCCGAGCTTCTCCTCGACCTCGCGCCGCAGCCGGTAGACCGTGCGCTGGGAAACTCCGGCCATGATGTAGTACGTCGCCCACTGGAAGAGCGAGCCGAGGATGTAGATCCCGGCCACCACGGCGAGGATGGAGCCCACCGCGCCGAAGTCGACGCCGACGCCGACCGACACGTGCATGCCGGAGAGCATGTCCGCGATCTGCCCCTGGCCGTGCGTGCGCAGAGCCTGTTCGACCTGTGTCTGGGAGGTGCCCACGGGGAAGGACTGCCCCAGGTACTTGCCCAGCACGCCCTGGAAGAGATCGTTGGTGGCGTTGGCCAGGATCCTCGGCGCCAGGACTTGGAAGATCACGCCGATGATCGCGGCCACCATAACGACCGAGATCCAGAGCCCCTCCGGGCGCAGTTCCCCGACCAGCCGCCGCAGGGCGCCCCAGAAGTCGTTGGGCTTGCCTCCCGCCATGCCCCGCCCACCGAACCCGAAGCCACCGCCCATGGGGCCGCGCCGCGGGCCGCCGCCGCCGCCGGGACGCATCATGGCGCTCACGCCACTTCCTCCCGGGTCAGCTGCGAGTACACGATTTCGCGATACGTCTCACAGGTCTCCATGAGTTCCAGATGGGTGCCGATGCCGGCGATCGCGCCCTGGTCGAGCACGATGATCTGGTCGGCGTGCATGATCGTGCCCACGCGTTGCGACACGATGAAGACGGTCGCCGAGCGGGTCTCGGGCTGCAGTGCCATGCGCAGGTCCAGGTCGGTCTTGAAGTCCAGCGCCGAGAACGTGTCGTCGAAGATGTAGATGCGGGGATGTTTGACGATTGCCCGGGCGATGGCCAGGCGCTGGCGCTGGCCGCCCGATACGTTCGTGCCGCCCTGATCGATGGGAGCCTCGAGCTCGCCCGGCATCTCGGCCACGAAGTCGCGCGCTTGGGCGATGGTGAGCGCGCGCCACAAGTCCTCGTCACTGGCGTCTTCGCGGCCGTACCGCAGGTTGCTCGCCACGGTTCCGCCGAACAGGAACGCGTGCTGCGGCACCAGACCCATGAGGCGCCACAGGTCCTCCTGACGGATATCCCGGACATCCACCCCGTCGATCAGGACGCTCCCCGAGGACGCGTCGTAAAAGCGCGGCAGGAGGTTGATGAGCGTGGACTTGCCGCTTCCCGTGCTGCCCACGAGGGCCGTGGTGGTGCCGGGCCGGGCGACGAATGAGATGTCGCACAGGACCGCGTCCTCCGCGCCCGGGTAGCGGAACTCGACGTCGCGGAACTCGACGACCCCGAGGGCGCTCGTCATTGGCGCCGGCTCGAGCGGATCATGCAGGCTGATGTCCGACTCGAGCACCCGGGCGATTCGTTCGGCCGAGACGGCTGCGCGAGGAACCATCACGAACATCACGGTGGCCATCATCACCGAGAAGAGGATCTGCATGACGTACTGGAGGAAGGCCATCAGGTTTCCGATGGGCATGTCGCCGTTGTTGATGCGCTGCCCGCCGAACCACATGATCGCCACGGTCGAGAGGTTCATGATCAGGAAGAGCGAGGGGATCATCAGCGCGAAGAGCCGCTGGACGCGCACCGTGGTGTCGGTCAGGTCCGCGTTGGCGTCGTCGAAGCGGCGCTCCTCGTGCTCGGTCCGCACGAAGGCGCGGATCACGCGCACGCCCTCGAGGTACTCGCGCATGACCCGGTTGATGCGGTCGATCTTGACCTGCATGGCGCGGAAGAGCGGCAGCGCCCGTGAGATCAGGCCGCCCAGGATCAGCGCCATGAGGGGCACGATGATCACGAGCACGCTCGACAACGGCACGTCCTCGCGGAGGGCCATGATCACGCCGCCGACGGCCATGATGGGGGCCAGGATCATGACGGTGAGCGCCATCACGATCACCATCTGCACTTGCTGCACGTCGTTGGTATTGCGCGTGATCAGCGACGGCGTGCCGAAGGCGTTGGTCTCCACCTGCGAGAAGTCCAGCACCTTGCGGAACACGGCCCCACGGACGTCCCGCCCGAAGGCCATCGCCGTCCGCGCCGCGAAGTAGATGCCGACCACGGAGCACACGACCATCAGCAGGGTGACCGCGAGCATCAGCATGCCGGTGTGCACGATGTAGGTCGTATTGCCCACCGCCACGCCGTTGTCGATGATGTCGGCATAGAGGTTGGGCAGGTACAGGTTGGCGATCGCCTGGACGGCCAGCAGCGCGACCACCAGGAGGAGCGGGCGCGAGTATGGCCGAAGGAACCTGGTCAGCAGGCGTATGGTCATCGGGCGACGTCCCTGCTCTCCACTGTTCGCGCCTCCGGTACGTCCGCCGCAGCCACGGCTCCCGGCACCGGGCTGGGATCGTGCAGGGCGCCCTGCTCGTGCGGCTCACCGGCACGTTGCCTGGCCACCCGGATCGCGCGGATGCCGTTGAGCAGGCCTGCCAGCTCGTCCTCGGTGAGTTCCCCGAACATGCGGGCGAGATGTTCGCGCCGGCGGGCCGCCATGTCGCGGAAGATGCCCGCGCTCTTGTCCGTGGGGTAGACCACCACCACGCGGCGGTCGTCGGTAGCGTGTCGGCGCTCGATCAGCCCGCGATGCTCCATGCGGTCCACGATGCCCGTCGCGCTGGCGACCGACACGTCCAGCTCGTCCGCCAGGCGGCCCATCGGCAGCGGGCCCTCCGCTTCGAGGACCGCAACGACGTTCAGCTGGATCAGGCTGAAGGCCCCACGGTGCCAGCTGCGGAGCATGCCGACGCGGTCACTCGGCGACCACGCGGTCAGCTCGTCCAGAAGGTCGTCGCCGATGGTCGCGCGGCGCTGGGACGTCGCGTCGTCGCGCGCCTCGACCCGCAATGCGGTCTCCATGGCAGTGCCTGACCTCTGCAACTAGAACTTGAGATTTCGCATTCCATAGAAAGTACTCCAGATGTCAAGCACATGGGGCGTGCCGGTTGTGAACCTGGGCCTGTCAGTCGGGAACGTGGGCGTCCGGCAGAGTCGAATCAGCCAGTCACCACCCGGGTCGCGCCGCGCCGGGCGCCCCTACAGCGCTCGCCGGTCGACGGGGGCGATCGCGGCAGGGGCCGACGGACGCGTCACCGTCCAGCCCAGCAGTTCGGGCACGGTGACGAAACGGAAGCCCAGGTCCCGGTACTGGGCGATGATGGTCGGTAGGATCAGTGGGGTGAGAGCCGGACCTCCGTGGGTCAGGAGCACGGAGCCGTTCATGCCATGCATCGCCGCATTCACCAGCTGTGCCGGGGTCGCCCGCAGCGACGTGTCCGCATCGCTGGTGTCCCACATGAGGACGGTCGGGAAGCCGCTCGCCTGCGCCACCGCGAGGAGCCCGGCGTCGTACGCGCCGTACGGTGGGCGGAAGACCGGCAGCATGGCCACGCCCGTCATGGCCTCCAGGATGGCGCGGGCCTGCGTGATCTCGGCCGCCTGCGCCGCTGCAGTCAGCTCGGTCATCCAGGGGTGCGTCCGGGTGTGGTTGGCGTAGGGATAGCCGGCCGAGGTGATGGCCCGCCACAAGCCGGGGTCCGAGAGCGTGGCGTTGGCGTAGGGGAAGAAGGTGGCCGCGACTCGCTCGTGGACGAGTGTGTCGAAGATGGTGCCGACGCGCGCGGGCGACCAATCGTCATCGATGGTCAGCGCGATGACGCGTTCTGCGCGAGACCCGTGGAAGACCGGCAGCACCGACGCGGCGCGGGCGACGGGCGCGACGCCGAGCGCGAGCAGCGCCTGACCTGCGAGGGCCAGGAAGCCCCGCCGGCTGAGGAGGCGCATGGGTGGCTGTCGTCCTTTCCTCGAGCGCAGGCCCGGGCCGAAGCGGCGGCTCAGGCCAACAGCGTAGCCGGAACGGACAGAGGGACAATTGCCGAACGTCCCGCTGCGACGAATGTCCCGCCCGAACCCCGCCCGCACGGGCATCGGGGAGGGAGGCCCGACGGCCGAGGCTGCACGCGCGCCCGGCGTGCTCGCTGCCGGCGCAGCGCGGGCGCAGTCAGGCGCGCGGCTCGAACCGCCGCTTGGCCAGCTCCACCAGCGCAAGGTAGGCGGCCACGACCACGGCCAGCAGGACCCAGTAGACCGGCGGCAGAGGGCTGAAGCCCAGGGCGCCCCCGACCGGACTCAGCGGGACGATGACGGCCGCGGCGAGGGCCGCCACGATCGCAGCGAGCAGCTGCGGGCTGGGCCGGCTGCGCCAGAACGGGCTCCGGCGGGTACGGATGACGAGGACGACCAGCACCTGCGTGAACAGCGACTCGATGAACCAGCCCGTATGGAACGCCCGCTCGTTGACCCCCAACACCGTCAGCAGCAGTCCGAACGTCACGTAGTCGAAGACCGATGAGATCGGCCCGAAGATCAGCATGAACCGCTGGATCGCGTGGACGTCCCACTGGGCGGGGACCAGACCCACGTCGGGATCGATCGTGTCGGTCGGGATGGCCGTCTGCGAAGCGTCGTAGATCAGGTTGTTCAGGAGGATCTGCCCGGGCGTCATGGGGAGGAAGGGCAACAGGAGCGCGGCACCCGTCATGCTGAGCATGTTGCCGAAGTTCGAGCTCGTGCCCATGCGGATGTACTTCAGCGTGTTGGCGAACGTGCGCCGACCCTCGATGACCCCCTGGCTGATCGCGGCGAGGCTCGGCTCGAGCAGGATGATGTCGGCTGCCGAGCGCGCGACGTCGGTCGCGTTGTCGACGCTGATCCCGACGTCGGCCGTATGCAGGGCGGGGGCGTCGTTGATGCCGTCGCCGAGGTATCCCACTACGGCGCCGCCGTCATGCAACGCCCGGATGACCTGGAGCTTCTGGTCCGGGTCCACCCGGGCGAAGATCGTCGTGCGCTTCGCTCGCGCCACCAGCGCGGGGTGCGTGAGCGCGCGCAGCTCCTCGCCCGTCAGCACGCCCTCGACCGCCAGGCCGACCTGACCGGCGACATGAAGCGCGACGAGCTCGTTGTCGCCGGTGACCACCTTGAGCGCCACGCCCTGGCGAGCGAGCTCGGCGATCGTGTCGCCGACCCCCGGCTTGGGCGGGTCGCTGAACAGGATCACGCCCTCGAAGACGAGGTCGTGCTCGAGACGGCTCGCGTCGTCGAGGCTGGCCGCCGCGCCTCCCGCCGTTACCGGCCGCAGCTCTTCGGCCGCAAGGGCTCGCGACCCCACCGCCACCAGCCGGAAACCATCGGCGGACGCCTTGTCGACCAGGCGAGCCAGCCGCTCGTGCTCGGCCGCCTCGATGGGCCGCACCGCATGGTCCTCCCGGACGTGGCTCGCCCTCGCGATCACGGATTCGGGCGCCCCCTTGGTCACGAGGAGCGGCGCATCGGAAGCGCCCTGGACGACGACGCTCAGGAGACGGCGCGAAAAGTCGTAGGGAAGCTCGGCGAGCTTGCGGTACGTGGCGAGGTCGGCGGGCGCCGCGGTACCCGAGAGAATGGCGGCGTCGAGGGGGTTCGCGAAGGCGCTCTGGAAGTGGCTGTTGAGATACGCGAACTCGAGCGTCCGGGCCGCCTCGTCCGCATCCTCGCCGTCGATCCCCACCGCGCGCACGTACTCCAGGTGCCCCTGGGTCAGCGTCCCCGTCTTGTCGGTGGCCAGGACCGTGACGCTGCCCAGGTTCTGGATCGCGGGGAGGCGCTTGACGAGCACGCCCCGGGAGGCGAGGGCGTGCGCTCCCTGCGTGAGGTTGAGCGTGACGATCGCGGGCAGCAGCTCGGGCGTGAGGCCCACCGCGAGCGCGATGGCGAAGAGCAGGGAGTCGAGGACCGACCGGTGGAGCGCGACGTTGATGACGAGCACGGCGATCACGAGAATCGCCGTGACGCGGAAGATCAGGGCGCCGAAGGCGCGGACGCCGCGCTGGAAGTCGTTCTCGGGCGCGCGCTCGGCAAGCCGGTGCGCGATCTCGCCGTAGCTCGTGCGCGTCCCAGTCGCCGTGATCACGGCATGACCGGTCCCGCTGACGACGCTGGTGCCGAAGAAGACCAGGCCGTCGCGGTCGTCGTCGCGAGCGGGATCGAGATCGCCGGCGCGCGGCTCCTTGGTGGCCGGCGCGGACTCGCCGGTGAGCGACGCCTCGTCGACATACAGGTGGTTGGAGTCGATGATCCGGCCGTCGGCCGGCACGATGTCTCCCGCTCCCAGGTGCACGAGGTCGCCCCGTACGACATCGTGGATGGGGATCTCCAACTGCTGGCCGTCGCGGACGACGGTCGCACGCAGCGTGAGGCGCGCCTGGAGAGCCGCGACTGCCGCCTCCGAACGTGCCTCCTGGACGAACCCCAGGACGGCGCTCATGACCACGATCGCGAGGATGATCGAGGCGTTGACCTTGTCGCCGACGACCAGGCTCACCAGGCTCGCGCCGACGAGGATGAGGACGAGCGGGCTCGCGACCTGGGCGACGAGGATCGCGAGACGTGTGCGCCGTCCTCCTCCGCCGATCGCATTGGGACCGTCGGAGCGGAGGCGCTCGGCCGCCTCTGCGGAGGTCAGCCCCGGTGTCGCCGGAGGTTCCGGGCCGGGCCCCGTCCCTGCCGGCGGCGACAGTGGGGCTGGTGCGGGCGGGGGTGCGGCGGCGAGTGGGGCTGCGAGTGGGGCTGGTGCGGGCAGGGGTGCGGGTGCGTCGGCGGGCAGCATCGCAACCCAGCGTACACGCCGGGCCGTGTTGGGGGATCATCCGTGAGACATGACGCCCTCATACGGCCCAGCGAGACGGCGCTACGCCTGGGGGCGGTGGCTGCTCGTCCCGCTCGGGGCGGCTCTCCTGGTGTTCGTGCTGGGCCAGTTCCTGTCGGCCAGCGCGCTCGATCTGGACCTGACGAAGGCGGACTGGCGCTGGGCCTCGGTGGCGCTCGCGATGCAGGTGCTGTTCTTCCTCCTGTACGGAGGGCTCTATCGGTACGCGTTCCGCGCCGTCGGGGTGACGAGCGGGTCCCTGCACCTGGTCCCCGTCCTGCTGGCGTCGATCTTCGTGAAGACGGTCCTGCCGCTCACGGCTGCCCCGGCCGCCGCGGTCTTCATCGACGACGCCGCGGCGCGGGGCCAGTCCGGTGCGCGGACGGCGGTGGGGCTCGTCGTGGTGCTGATCGTGGACCTGGTGATGGCGCTGCCGTTCGTCGCCGCTGGCGCCCTGGCGCTCGTCCTGAGCGCGCGGCTCGTCGCGTTCGCGCTGGCGGGCACGGCCCTGTTCGTAGCGTTCATCGCGGCCCTGCTGATCATCCTCGCGCTGGCCGTTCTGCGGCCGGCGGTGCTCGAGAGGCTCCTCGGTACGTGCCGCGCGGTCGTCAACCGCGGCGCGCGCATGGTCGGGCGCCCGGCGCTCCTCGCCGACGATTGGGCAGGACGGACCACCCACCAGCTCGTCGCCGCCGTCACGTCCGTCCCGCGTCACCCGCGCGACATCGCGATCGCGTCCGCCTACAGCCTGCTGCTCCACGTGGCGAACCTCGTGGGCCTCGCCGCCCTGTTCGTCACCTTCGGCCAGCGCCTGGACCCGGCGGCACTCCTCGCGGGCTTCGGGATGAGCATCGTGTTCTTCGTCATCACCGTCGTGCCGGACGGGATCGGGGCGGTCGAGGGCTCGATGGCGCTCGTCTTCGTCCAGCTCGGCATGACGCCCACGGCGGCGATCCTGGTGACGCTGGCGTACCGGGTCCTCAACGTCTGGCTCCCGGTCGCCGTCGGGTTCTGGTGCGCCCGACGGATCCGGCTGTTCGGCGCCGACACGGGCGCGGGGGTTCGGCGGCTCGCGATCGAACCGGAGCCGCTGGAGCCCGTGGAGCCCTGACCGCGCAACCGCCTCCGTGGAGGTCAGGGCCGGGGCGGCTCGCAGGCTCTCGCGCCGAGGCGGCCCGCAGGCCATCGCGCCGTGCCGCGCGCCTTACCGCGCGCGCCCGCCACCTGCGTCCGTGATCGCGCCCTTCGCACCGGATCGTGGGAGGATGGATCCGCAGCTCCTTCGCCTGAACGCCCGAGCAACCCGCCGGACGGCGTCTCCCGCCCGACCGACCACACTACGGAGGCCACGTTCCATGCTCTTCGGCCGCTTCCTGCACCCCGCCCTCGCACCACGACCGGAGGCGCCCGCGGACGAGGATACCGAGGCCGTTCGGCGCATCGTCGCGCAGCTCGAGTCGCTCCCGCCCGAGCAGGCCGCCCACCTGGCAGGGTTCGCGTACATCCTGGCCAGGGTCGTCGCGGCGGACCGCGAGGTAGACCCGGCCGAAGTCCACGAGCTCGAGGCGCTTGTCGCCGACTTCGGTGGGGTGCCCGAGGCGCTGGCCGTGGTGGTCGCGGAGATCGCGCGCAGCGAGTCACGGCTCCTGGGGGCGACAGAGGACTACCTGGTCACCCGCCGGTTCCGCGAGGTCTCCACGGCCGACGAGCGGGCGCGCCTGCTGCACTGCCTCTTCGCCGTCGCCACTCCTGGCGACCGCGCGATCAGCGCGGCGCAGAACGCCGAGATCCACGAGATCGCGGACGAGCTCGGGTTCACGCTCGAAGAGCTCAACGAGGTGCGCCGCGGCTACGCCGACCGGCTCGCGGCGGTCCGCTACGCCCGGGAGGCGGCGGGAGGCTCCTGAGCGGCAGGGGGGCGCCTGAGCGGCGGGAGGCGCCCAAGCGGCGGTGGCGTCGCGGGCAGGGGCGAGGCGGTGACGTCCGTTGTCGTGGCGCGCGTCCCGCCTGGGCCGGCGTCTACCAGGGCGGCCGGTGGCGGACGCGCCGCATCGTATCGGCCAGTTCGCCCTCTCCGGCGGTCTCGAGCCCGGCGATGACGCCCTCGACATCGGCGTCGGACCGGTTCTGGTTCAGCTTGAACTTGCCCTCCACTCGATCGATCAGCACTTCGACGCCGACGATCGCGCGGATCTCCGCGGCAATGTATTCCGTTGGAGCGTCGTCAACCGACCACGGCTCCGAGCGCCGGGCCTCGTGCTCCGCGGTGAGCCGCCGAACGAGCGCCTCGACCCAGGCGGCGTCGTCGTGAACGACCAGCCGGCCGTAGACGTGCGCGGTCACGTAGTTCCACGTCGGCACCACGCGGCCGTGCTCTCGTTTCGACGCATACCAGGCCGGCGAGATGTAGGCGTCGGGGCCCCGGACGATCACGAGCGCGTCGCCCTGTGCCGGTTCGCGCCACTGCTCGTTGTTGCGGGCGAGGTGGCCCAGCAGGGCGCCCCATACTCCGGCGTCGGGCCGGCTGCCGGGCCCGTCGTACGTGAAGGGCAGCAGCGTCCCAAGCAGCCCCCGTGCCGTAGCGGTGACCAGGTCCGCGGCGCCACAGCGGGCCAGGAGTTCGCGGATGGCGGCGTCGGCAGGTCGGAAGTGAGCGGGCACGTACACGCAAGCGGGCCTCAGCGGTTGCGGTTCGGTGCCAGTATGCCGCAGCCTTGCGGGGCGGAGGACGGCACGCCGGTCGCCGTCTGCCGTAGGGCGCGCAGCCCGGGGCCGGCGCGGAGCTGGCGTTTGGCGTGGAAGGAGCGACGCGATGGCATACGGCTTCATCGTCTGGGACACCATCCCCGCGCGTCCAGACGCGGTCTTCGAGGCCTGGATGTCGAGCGGCGGGCACGCCGCAATGACGGGCGCCGAGGCCAAGATCGACCCACGAGTCGGGGGTGCCTTTCGGGCCGGGGACGGGTACATCACCGGGGTGACCCTTGAGCTCGAGTTGGGGCGGCGGATCGTCCAGTCCTGGAGGACGACCGATTTCGGCACGGCCGACCAGGACTCCCGTATCGAAGTGCTCCTCGAGCCGGCCGGGTCGGGGACCCTGCTCACCCTTCGCCACACCGACATCCCGGACGGCCAGAGCGGGTACGAGCAGGGGTGGCGAGACTACTACTTCGCACCCATGCGGGCGTTCTTCGGCAAACCGTGACGCGCGGAGGGACAGAAAGACGCCGGCCGTTGCCGGCCGGCGTCCATGAGACCTCCGAGGTGTCTTCAGGGTGACAGGTTGCCTCCTCGGTCGGCCTGGATTCTGCGCCCCACCCGGAGGATGTCAACGGGCAAGCGAAGGAGGCGGTGCGGGTTGGCACCTCCTCCTTCGCACCGCCCCGCTCAGCTGCCGATCGCGAACGTGACCTGCACGTCGACCTCGACCTGCGTCGTGCCGGCCTGGACCGGGGTCGAGATGGCCATGCCCGCTGCCGGGGCTGCGGCAGCCACGGGCACGGGACCGGGCGCGCTCACCTCGGTGATGGAGATCGCAGCGCCGAGCGTGACGCCGGCGGCCTGCGCGAGCGTCCGCGCACGCTGCTGGGCGTCTGCCACCGCTGCCGCGCGTGCCTGGGTGGTAACGGCGCTCGGGTTCGCCAGCGAGAAGCTCACGCCGCCCACCTGGTTGGCGCCCGCGCCTACAGCAGCATCGATGACGGGTCCGGTCTGGTCGAGATTGCGCACGGTGACCTGGAGCGACTGGCCGGCCTGATAGCCGGTCACTTTGGACGGGCCGTTCCCGTTCGGGCCGTAGTCGTACTGGGGCTGCAACGAGATCCACTGGGTGGCCAGGTCGGCGTCCGCCACGCCGGCTCCCTTGACCGCCGCGATCACTTTGGTCATGGCGGCACTCGCCGCCTGTTGCGCCGCGGACGCCGTGGAGGCCTGTTCCAGAACACCGACGCTGAGGATCGCCTCGTCCGGCGCAACGGTGACGATGCCCGAACCCTCGACCGTAATGCCCGACTGGATGGCGCTGTTCCCGGACTGGCCGGTGGTGATGACCTGGGCCGCCGCTCGCGGTGAGCTCGCGAGTGCGGGACCCAGCGCGACCAGGCCGAGCACGGCCACCGCGGCGACGGCAGCCGTCCGGCCGATGATGACGGAACGAGTACTGGACATGTGCTTTCTCCTGCAAGCTGGGACGATCGGTGGTCAGACGGCCGGCGATCCCGAACGGTTCCCTGCATCCGATCAGGGACGCCCCACGCTCTCTGGTAGGCTGGGTCAGTCCGATAGACTGGGTCAGTCCGACGCCCGAGGTTCCGCCGGGGCGGCCCCGCCGGTCGGCGGGTCGCACGCCCATGCGGGACCGGCTGCCCCTCCCCGATCGCCTCCGTGCCGCTCCGAGGTCGTACGTGTCGTCTCAGTCTCACGCTCCGGATCGCCCGCAGCGGCGCGGAGCCGGCCTCGCGCGCCTTGCCCGCGACTGGAGAACGTTCGCGGGCCCGTCGTACCGTACGTATCTCCTCGTCGGGCTCACCCAGGGCGCGGTACTGGCGCTCTCCGGCACCGCACTGTCGATCCCCTTGCTGCTCACGCTCGGGCTGGGGCCCGGGCTGACCACGCTCGTGGCGTCGCTCGCGCTGATCGGGCCGGCCGCGCAGCTGGCGATGCCCGGCCTGCTCCGGCGCGACGCCGGCAACCTCCGCCGGGTCACCTTGTTGGCGGCGGCCGCGGGAGAGACGCGCGGCCTGTGGCTCGCCGTGCTCACCGTCGTCGGCGCGGCCGGCGGAGCCAACCACGCCGTGCTGGTCGTGGGGCTCGTCCTCGCCACGGCGGCCCTCGGCGTCTTCTCGGGGATCACGGGGGCCAACCTGCAGGCCTGGTTCGCGGCGACACTGCCGCAGGACGAGCGCCGCTTCGTCGCCCCGCGCGTTGTCGGGCTCGGCCTTGGCGTCAGCGCCGTGCTGCTGGCGGGGATCGCGGTCGTCCTCGATCCGGCGGTGCGCACGTATGGGCTGGTCGTGTACGCCGCCCCGTTCTTCCTCGGCGGCCTAGCCGGCGTGATCGAACTGTCGGCGCTCGCCGCGCTGCCGCGTCCGGGTCGCGTACGGGTGGCACGTCTCGCGAGAACGGACCCGCAACCGCCCGGCTGGACCAGCTTCATGGGCGTTGCGGCACTGGCGAGCCTCGGCTCCGGGCTCGCGCCGTACTACGCCGTGTACATCATCAGCGTCCTCCATGCCACGGCATCGGCGGCGGTGGCGCTGTCGGCGCTGACGTCGGCGGCCGCAGTCGCGGCGGCGACACTCGGCGCCGGGCTCCTCGCGCGCCACTCGTCGTCGCGGCTCCTGCGCCTTTCGTATCTCGGCCTGGGCGGCGGCTGGCTGCTGGCCCTGGCCAGCTTCCCAGAGAACGAGGCCGCGCTGCTCTGCTTCATGGCCGTGGCCGTCCTGGTCAGCGCATGCGGGGCGCTGGTCCAGATCGCGACCAACGAGCGGCTGTTCCGTCTCGTGTCGGGGCCGACCGTGTTCACGCAGCAAGGCCGGTTCGTGGGGGCCACGGCGGCCGCCACCGCGGCCGGCCAGGTCGCTGGCGCCGCGCTACTGTCGGTGGCGCCCGTGGGTTACCCGGTGTTCGCAGCTCTGTTCATTGCGTCGGGCGGAACCCGCCTTGTGGCCGCGGCACGCTTCCCCGTGACAGGTGCATGGTCGGACGTCACGCGCGTCGTGACCGCCGCCGAGCTCGGGTACGACGGCCGCCAGTGACCCCAGCGTTGCCGTGGACGCCCGGCCCCACGCCCGCAGCAACGCCGGGCCCGCAGCAGCGCCCGGCCCCACGCCCGCAGCGGCGCGACGCCGCGCTCGACGTCGCGCCGGGCCTCACCCCCGCAGCCGCAGGTCCGCTCGAACGAGGCTCCCATCCGCGATGGGCCGAAGCGTGAAGCCGGCCTTCTCGGCGGTGTGCCGCATGCCGACGTTGTCGGCGAGCATCTCGGCACCGATCCAGTCGAGGGCCTCGTCCCGTCCAATCTGCACGAGGCGGCGGAGAAGCTCCGTGCCCAGACCGGTGCGCTGGCAGCAGTCGGCGACCACGATCGCAAACTCGGCTCCGTTGAGCGCGTGCCGCTTGCTCAGGCGCCCGACGGCCACGATCTCGCGCTCCTCGCCGGCGGCTGCGCGCTCGACGACGAGCGCGATCTCGCGGTCGTAGTCGTTGAAGCAGACCCGCGTGAGCCGCTCGTGCCCCGTCCGCTCGGCCAGGCCGAGCTCGCGCAGGTAGCGCTCGTAGACGGTGCGCTCGGAGAGGCCCCCGTGGAAGCGCACCATCAGCGGCTCGTCCTCGGGCCGGATGGGCCGGATCGTCATCTCGGTCCCGTCGGTGCTTCGCCACGTGCCGACGTACTGGCGCGGGTACGGGCGGATGGCCAGCCGAGGCAGCTGCGCCTCTGGAAGGTCAGGCTCGTGGAGCACGACGCGCGCGTCGAGGGCAATGAGTCGCTCCGGGGACGCGAGCAACGGGTTGATGTCGATCTCCTTGATCCAGGGCTGCTCGACGACGAGCTGGCCGAAGTGGACCAGGAGCTGCTCCAGGGCGGCGACGTCGATGGGCTGGCGCCCACGGATTCCCGCAAACGCGCCATAGATCCGGGTTCGCTCGATCATGCGGCGGGCAAGGGTGGTGGTGAGCGGCGGCAGCGCGAGGGCGCGGTCGCGGAA
>Ga0209415_10012849_pt1 | contig 13896 bp, 17 predicted proteins | sample PeaSoiSIISIP2007_FD_187696 | JGI IMG/M metagenome (GOLD analysis project Ga0209415, IMG submission 187696) | Peat soil microbial communities from Weissenstadt, Germany - SII-SIP-2007 (SPAdes) (version 2) | ecosystem: Environmental > Terrestrial > Soil > Wetlands > Peat | place: Germany... | reverse complement strand
GCGGCGCAAGCACGGCTTTCCCGCCGGACCGATTCTGCTGATGGCGATCGGCGTACTGTTCCTGCTGAACACCATGGACCTGCTGCGTATCCGCGACATCGTGCGCTACTGGCCGCTGATGCTGATTGCTCTGGGTGGGTATCTCCTGTACGAGCGTTTGGTTCCAGCCCGTCCCGCCGAGGGAGAAGCGGAGGAGCACAAATGAACTACCAGGGAGCGACGCTGATGCAGGCCGTGCGGGGGCCGATTCTGCTGATCACGCTGGGTACGCTGCTGGCGGTGGATCACTTCGGTCCGTTTCCCTTCTGGCGCACGTGGCCGGTTCTGATCATCGTGTTTGGCCTGTTGAAACTGCTGGAGCGGGCGGTGCGGCCTGAGGTGACCCAGGACGCGCACTATCCGGGTGGAGGCGCATCATGAGACGGGGTTCGGTGATCGGTCCGCTGATTCTGATCGCCATTGGCGCGCTGTTCCTGATGCGCACGCTGGTGCCGCAGATTCAGATCTGGGACCTGCTGGCGACATGGTGGCCGTTCCTGCTGATCGGCTGGGGCGTGCTGCGGCTGCTGGAAGTAGCCGTACAGGCGGCGGGTGGAAAGCCTCTGACCAGTAACGGGATCTCCGGCGGCGAGTGGGTGCTGATAGTTTTCATTTGCATCATCGGCTCGACGGCCTGGGCGGTGCACCGGCATAGCTGGTGGAGCGGCGGCCCCTGGCGCGGCATCGTGGCCGACATGGGCGAGAACTACGAGTACACCCTGCAGGAGACCACGGCCAGCGCCGGCAAGACGCCGCGGGTAGTGATTGAGGCCTTTCGCGGCAACGTTCGCATCACCGGGTCGGACGACACGGCCATGGTGAGAGTGGACGGCCGCAAATCCGTCCGATCTCTTTCGCAGAAGGAAGCCGACGACGCCAACAAACAGACGCCGATCGAGGTGTTGTCGAATGGCGGACAAATCGTCGTGCGGACCAACCAGGATAAGGCCAACGGCCGGCTGCGGGTGAGCGAAGATCTGGAGATCGTTGTTCCGAAGGGCGCCACCATTGAAGGCCACGGCCTGTACGGCGATTTCGACATCAACGGCATCAACGGCAGCGTGGACATTACCAGCGACAATGCGGGCGTCCGGCTGCAGAACATCGGCGGCGATGTGCGCGTGCAGCTTGACCGAAGCGACATCGTGCGCGCCGTCGGCGTAAAAGGAAAAGCGGAGTTGCGGGCGTCGCGAGGGGACGATCTGGAGCTGGACGATATCGGCGGTGCGGTGACCGCCACAGGCACCTGGTCAGGTGAAGTGGATCTTCGTAATCTCGCGCAGACGGTGAAGTTCGAAGGCCAGAACGTCGAATTCGACGCGGTGAAGATTCCCGGGCAGGTGCGCCTGTCGGGCAGCGACTTCACCGGCAACGATGTGGTCGGCCCGGTTCGCGTGAGCGCGCAGGCCCGCGATATTCAGCTCACGGGCTTTACTCAGGGGCTGGATCTGGATGTGGATCGCGGCGACATCGAGTTGCGCCCGGCGAAGACCGGCGTGTCCAAGATGGAAGTGCGTGTGCGCAGCGGCGACGTGGATCTGGCCCTGCCGCCGCAGGCGAAGTTCGACCTGAAAGCCAGCACGGATCGCGGCGAACTGCGCAACGAGTTCGGTGCGCCGCTGGAAGCTCATGAGACCGACAACGGTAATGCCGGGTCGATCACGGGAGCGGTGGGCAACGGGCCGGAAGTCCACATCACCACGGACCGCGGTACCGTGACCGTGCGCAAAGCCGGTCCGGAGGACGAGAAAGCGGCGAACGAGAAACCCGAGAAGCCTGAAAGAGCCGAGAAGCCCGAAGCGCAGCGGGTGGAGAACTAAGAACTAAGCAGCGGTCAGTCTCGACGCGTTCGATGTCGGCCGCGGATCAGATTCGAATCCAGCATGGGGAGCCGGGGATTTTCACCGAGGTCTTTCTGATCGAGACAGCGCGCTCACCGGAACGGGTTAACTACTGTAAGCCCATCCACTACCTGACCGTCCGTGAGATCCTCCGTGTACAGGCGGTCGCACCCGAGCGTTATAGCGGCAGCGATTACGGTGCTGTCCCAGAAAGACAATCCACACTCCTGGCGAATGCGGAGTGCCGCTCTCAACACGTCAAGCGTCATGTCCTGCACGCGGAAGCGTGTCCATGACTCGATCAACCGAACCGCGAGTTCGTGAGGGATTGCATCGTTGCGGCTGGACCGTGTGGCCTGCACATAAAACTCCTGCAAAACCTGAATCGACACCGCACTCGAGTCGTCATCCAACAACGCGATAGCGCGGTCCCGTTTCCTGGACTCAGCAGGATTCCGGCTGAGCGAATACAGGAGAATATTCGTGTCGAGAAACTGGGGCATCACAGCAACCGATTGTGCGCATCCTCGCGGGGGATCCTGACGGAGGCAGTGAACTCGGTGATCCTGCTCCTGACGTCCCGCTCCTGCCGTTTCAGGCGCTCGGTTTCTGTTTCGCCCGCCAATTGCCGGAGATACCTGCTCACCAGGGCCGACACGGACGTGTCCATGGCCGCGGCAGCCATGCGGGCGCGCCGGTAGACGTCATCATCCACCGCCACTGTGATATTGCGCATATGTCCACAGTATCACAGCTCCCCGTGGGGGTGCGGTGGGAACGGATCGGAAGCGCCGAGCAGGTCACGGTGACCGTGCGCGAGGCCGGACCGGGGCGGCGAACGAGAAACCCGAGAAGCCTGAAAGAGCCGAGAACTAAGGAACCCCGCGCAGAACCGGCACAGACTCCGCGCGGGCGGCGCCGGCAAGATCAGCATCGAGAGTCGCGAGCGGAAGCCCTCCGCGCAGCGCCAGTTCGAGGTATGCGGCGTCATAGACCGAAAGCCGGTAACTCCGCGCCAGCCTGAATATCGTGTGTTCGTCCGGTGAGTGGTCGATCCGAATCGGAAACCGCGCAAGATCGCGCAGAAACCTGGCGGTATCGGCTTCGTTGATTCGCTTTCTGCGCTCCTGGACGATCAGACTGTTTCGGATCTCAAACCACCACAAAGCCGGTACAAGGGCTTCTTCATTTTGCAGCGTCTCCAGCGCCAGAGTCGCGGCCGGGTGATCCTCATCAACGAACGCCCAGCACGCCGTTACCGATGTGTCGAGCACAAAGGCCATCAGTACTTACGGCCTTCGTCTCGCGCGGAGAGCAGTTCTTCCACTGTGATGCGCCCGGTGCGCTTTTGCAGCTCGCGAATGCTTTGGAGAGCACGGCCGATTTCTTCCCGGCGCTGCTCCGATTCAGGAACAATCCTCGCAATGGCTCGGCCGTGGCGCGTGATGATCAGCGTTTCTCCGCGCTCGACGTCATCGAGCAGCCCGGGGAGGTGAGTTTTGGCTTCGGAAGCGGCGATGGATCGCATAGAAACAACTAGTCAATTCGACTAGTCAGATTATAGCATCACTCGCGGATCTCCGAGGCTGGGAGAGGGAGACCCGTTTTCCCCAGGGCTCGATTCGCATACACTCGGGAATGGTATGCACAGACTCCATTTCCTCCCGATTCTCCTTCTGCCTTCGCTCCTCGCCGCCGCCGAACTTGCGGCCACTCCTCCGATGGGCTGGAACAGTTGGAACAAGTTCGCCGAAAAGGTGGATGACAAAACAGTCCGCGAGATCGCCGACGCCATGGTCTCCAGCGGCATGAAAGACGCCGGCTACGTGTACGTCAACATCGACGACACCTGGGAAGGCGAGCGAGACGCCCAGGGGAACATCAAGGCCAACAGCAAGTTTCCTGACATGAAGGCGCTGGCCGACTACGTCCACGGCAAGGGACTGAAGATCGGCATCTACTCATCGCCAGGGCCAAAGACCTGCGCCGGCTTCGAGGGCAGCTATCAACACGAAGCGCAGGACGCGAACACGTGGGCCGCGTGGGGCATCGACTATCTGAAGTACGACTGGTGCAGCGCAGATAAGGTTCACAAGCCCGAGCAGATGCAGGCCGTCTACCAAAAGATGAGCGACGCTCTGAAAGCCACCGGACGGCCGATCGTTTTCAGCCTCTGCCAGTACGGATGGCAGGACGTCTGGAAGTGGGGCGCATCCGTGGGCGGCAATCTCTGGCGGACAACTGGAGATATCCAGGACAACTGGAGAAGCATGTCGATCATCGGATTCGACAAGCAAACGGGTCACGAGCAGTACTCCGGGCCGGGACACTGGAACGATCCGGACATGCTGGAAGTCGGCAACGGCGGCATGAGCCGGATCGAGTACGAGACCCACATGACTCTGTGGGCGCTCCTGGCCGCGCCCCTGCTCGCCGGCAACGATCTGCGCAGCATGGACGACACGACTCGCGACCTTCTGACCAACAAGGAAGTCATCGCGGTGGATCAGGATCCGCTCGGCCAGCAGGGACGGCGAATCTCGAAAACCGGCGTCGCCGAGGTCTGGGCAAGGCAACTGCAAAACGGCGACCTGGCGGTGGCGCTTTTCAATCGCGGTGACGTGATGGCGGAGACGTCGGTAGCCTGGCCCGTGCTGGGGATCGAGGGGAAACACAAGGTGCGGGATCTGTGGCGGCATAACAGTCTCGGCTCCTTGCGCGACCAGTACACGACGGAAGTCGCCGGGCACGGCGTGGTGCTGGTGCGAATCTCCCGGTAGCCATGCGCCGGCGATCGCGCGGTTAGGGCGCAACACCGCCGAAAAATCCCCTGGCTGCAAAGAAGCGCACGAAGGCGAAGCGGACCACGTCAGCCACAAATCCTGGGGGGCGCGATTTAACGCCGCATTAAACCGTGGGTTCAACGGCATGCTGGACGTCTATGAGAAGCGGGTCCGGCGCGCGTTGCGCTGGCCGCCTCTCACGCCGGCCAGTTCACCATCAATCTGGAGGTCACCCAGGCTCAGTTGAACCTGACGCAGGCGCAGATTGAGAACGTGACGGCGCGCTACGATTACCACGTTGCATACGCTCAGTTGCAGTACGCGATCGGAGCGCTTCGGTAACAGTTCCGGCTTCCGCCGCTATACTCGGAGAGATGGATCCGGCTCTCCGCACCGTGCTCGCGCTGCTGATGCGCTGGACACACGTGATTTCCGTTATCGTCCTGCTGGGCGGTTTTGTGTACGCGCGGCTGGTGCTCGCGCCCGCGCTGGCATCGCTTCCGGGCACCGAGCGCCGCGCTTTCGGCGATCGGGCCGCCGCCCGGTTCCGGCCGATTCTGGTCACCGTGGTCTTCACCATTCTCGGCTCGGGGCTCTATAACTATCTGACGAAGCCCTCGTATCCGCCCGGCTATCACATGTGGATGGGCATAAAACTTCTGCTGGTTCTGCACGTGCTCGCGACTGCTCTGTTGTATGCGGGTGCCGGCGGCGATGAGGCGAAGCGCAACCGCCGGGCGGCCGGGATCATCATCTCAGGTGTGGCAATCGTCTTGATCTCGGGATGGTTGCGTTATCTGTCGAGCGGCGCGCCGGTGGTCCGGCTGCCGTGACCGCGCCGGATAACGGAAATGGCTACATGGCGCTTCGCGAGGGCGCCGCGTGGCTGGATGTTTCCGCGCGCGGGCGCATTCGCGTCACCGGAGAAGATCGCGCGCGACTGTTGCATGCGCTGACCACGAATCACATCCAGCAGCTCCAGCCGGGCGAGAGTTGTTATGCGTTCTTCCTTTCCGCCCAGGGGCGCGTGCTGGCCGATGTCAACGTGTTCTGCCAGCCGGACTATCTTATACTCGACACCGAACCGGAGACTGCGCAGAAGGTGCTCGATCATCTGGAACGGTACATCATTGCCGACGACGTGACCGTCGAGGACATCGCGCCAGGCACGGCGGCGATCGCCGTCTCCGGTCCGCGCACCACTGAAGTGGCTCGGGCGGGCGAGGGCTCGCTGGTACTGGAGATGAGCCTCACGGGAGGTCCGGACCGGATGATCATCATGCCGGTCGGCGAACGCGACACCCTGGTTCGACGGCTGGAGTCCGCCGGGGCGGTTGCGGCGACGGCCGAGGATTTTCGCGTGGTGCGCCTCGAAAACGGGCGGCCCCGTTACGGCGACGACATTAGCGAGCGCTATCTCGCGCAGGAAACGAACCAGCTCCGCGCACTGAATTTTCAGAAGGGCTGCTATCTGGGCCAGGAGATTGTGGAACGCGTGCGCTCGCGCGCCCAGATCCACCGCATGCTGATGCCGCTGCGGATCGAGGGGCAGGAGCCGCCGGCGCCGGGAACCAAACTGCAGGCAGAGGGAAAGGACGTGGCCGAGATCACATCGGCGGCCTGGTCGCCCGCGGTTGGCCAGGTGGTCGCGCTGGCTTATGTGCGCACCGAGCATGCGCACGCCGGAACGGTACTCGACCTGTCCGGGAGACGTGCAGTTGTCGGCGGGGCACCGCCCGAAACATAACCGGTGAGGGGGTTTCGCCTCTGCTTGCGCGGTCTGTGTAGCATCATCGCCTTCGATGCCACTGGAAAGAAGCTGGGCACGTACCAGAAGGTGCTGCAGCCGGGCGAGCACTTCGCGGGCAACGCCGGTCCGCTGCTGAACATAAACTTCAGCGGTTCGGTGCAGATTCTGGCCACCAGCCCCGTTGTGGCGGTGCTCCTGAACGCTGAAGCCTATCCTGTTTTCTCGTCGCTGCCGCCCGCGGATTTGCCGAGTGGGACTCCTCTGGCCGGCGCTATAGACTAGCGCTTCTTTCGTGCCAGGAAGCTCTCCACGCCCTGACGGCATTCCTCGGTTGTGCGCGCCAGCGCGTTGGTGTGGATTCCGGCTTCGATGGCCGCCTCGAAGCTCAGGTTGTCGCCCTGATACAGGAGGCTCTTGGTCATGGCCACGGCGCCGGCGGGTTTTTGCGCGAGACGGTTCACCCACGCTTCGACATCGCTTTCGAAGGACGCATCGGGGAAGACCGCGTTAATCATGCCCAGCGTCATTGCTTCACGCGCACCAATGACGCTGCCCAGGGCAAGCAACTCGAAAGCGCGTTTCTCGGAAACCTGGCGCCGAAGGAGCGCCATCACCATGGCCGGTACGAAACCGATGTTCACCTCGGGATAGCCGAATTGCGCGGATTCGGCTGCCAGCACCACGTCGCACGCGGTGGCCAGGCCACATCCGCCAGCCAGCGCGCGCCCCCTTACGGCGGCGATCACCGGACAGCGATGCCGGCGAATTTCGAGAAAGAGATCTCCCAGCGAGCGCGCGTCGGCGATGTTCTCCAGCGGGCCTTTTGCGCCGATTTGGCGCAGTTCCGTGAGGTCGGCACCGGAACAGAAATCCGCGCCCGCGCCCGTCAGCACGACCACCCGGATATCCGTATCGGCGGCGCTTCGCGCAAGATCCTCTTTGATCCCGGCGATCACCGCGGCGTTGAGCGCATTGCGCTTCTCCGGACGGTTGAGAACGATGCGCGCGATCCCGCCGGCCGCCTGATCCAAGACCTCGCTCATGCTCAGCTTCGACTGTACTATAGTGCTCACTTGAGCCCGCCACTCGGACCCGCCGATGTGCACGTCTGGAAGATCGCCCTGGACCAGCCGCCCGAGGAGTTTCGCGCGGTGCTCTCGACCGACGAACGCGAACGCGCATCGCGATTTCGAGTGGAGCGAGGAGCGGACCGATACACGGTAGCCCGCGGCGCCCTGCGTATCATCGTTGGCCGGTATACAGGCACCCCTCCCGAGGCCCTCGTCTTCCAGTACAACGGATTCGGCAAGCCGGAACTTGCGGACTCCAATGTTTGCTTCAATCTTTCGCATTCGCACGACATTGCGCTGGTTGCGGTAGCGCGCGGGCGGGCCGTTGGCGTGGACGTCGAACGAATCCGCGAGCAGGTCATGAGCGAGCGAATCGCCGAGCGCTTCTTTGCTCCGGCGGAAGCGCGCGCCATCGCCGCGCTGTCGCACCATCAACAGGCGCGGGCGTTCTTCATTTGCTGGACGCGAAAAGAGGCGTGGATCAAAGCTCGCGGCGAGGGGCTCTCCATCCCCCTGAACAGTTTCGAGGTGACGGTCGCGCCGGGTGAGCCAGCGCGCCTGGTGGCCACGCGTCCCGATGAGGAAGAAGCGGCGCGGTGGACCCTGCGCGAGCTGGACTGCGGGCCGGAATTCGCGGCCGCGCTGGCCGTCGCCGGGAAATTCGGAAATGAGGTGTACGTCACCGAATTTCGGCGAAGTGATTGAGGGGGCCGGCGCCCAGGCCAAGGCCGGGGCTGGTGCGGATAGCCTCGGTGACCCATAGCTTGGCGCGCGCGACCGCGTCGGGTAGTGAGAGCCCCAGCGCAAGACCGGCGGTGATAGCTGCGGAAAAGGTACAGCCCGTGCCGTGCGTGTGACGCGTGTCGATTCGCTCGGAGGTAAACTCGAACCACTCGCCGCCGCACAGCAGAACGTCGAGCGCGGCTCCTCGCAGGTGTCCGCCTTTGACGAGAACAGCCTTCGCACCCATTCCGGCAATGCATTCCGCCGCGCAACGCATGCCGTCCGGGTCCTCCACCGGAAGACCGCTCAGCGCAGCCGCCTCAGCCAGGTTTGGCGTCACCAGGGTTGCGCGAGGAAGCAGTTCAGCGATCAACACCCGTCGCGCATCCTTCGCCAGCAACGCCCCTCCGCGCGAGCCGGTCATCACGGGATCGACTACAAGCGGAAATGTGAACTCGTGCGCCAGACCGGCGACCGCTCGGACCACCGCGGCTGACCCGAGAACTCCGGTTTTCGCCGCCGCGGGCGGAATGTCCTCGAGCACCGCGCGAATCTGCCGGACCACCAGTTCCGGCGGAAGCGGCTCGACGCGCTCCACACGCACGGTGTTCTGCACTGTAATCGCAGCGATGATGGCTTCGCCATAAACGCCGAATTGATGAAATGTCTTGAGGTCGGCCTGAATGCCGGCGCCGCCGCTCGGGTCGGAACCCGCAATGGTGAGCGCAACCGGTCTGCTACCGGCCATTGCCGAACTTACTTTGCCGGAGCCGGAGCAGGCGTGACTGCCGGGGCGGACCCAGGCGCGGGCTTTGGAGCGCTGCCAGGCTGGGCGAGTGTTGTCGTCGGAGGCGCTTCGGGCTTTCCAAAATACCCCTCCTCGATGGTGATTGGCGTCTGGGTCCGGATTCCTTCGACGTACTTCTTCATCACGTCTGGCCTCAGCTTCTGTTCAATTTCGCGCTTCGCCTCGGCCAGAGGCTTCGGCCCATGTTCGGTGACCAAAATCAGGTGATAGCCGAACTGCGTCTTCACCGGATCGGTGACCTTCCCAATCGGCGCACTGAACGCGGCTTTGTCGAACTCCGGCACCATCCGCCCATGCGAAAAAGACCCGAGCGAGCCACCGTTGCCGGCGTTGCTCGTGTCGTCGGAATTGGCCTTGGCCAGGGTCGCAAAATCGGCGCCGGCATCGAGTTGCTTCTTGAGATCCTGCGCCTTGGCCAGCGCCTCCGCTTCGGTAAGCTCCTTGCGGCCGGCGGGAAGCGGCGGTCCGGCAGAACCCTTAAACCCGATCAGGATATGCCGGGCGGTCACCTGATCGAACTCGGCGGCATGCTGATCGTAGTACGCCTTCACCGCGGCGTCGTCCAGGGGCTTGTTGATCACCTCCTCGGTCACCAGCTCGTTCGCCAGCCACCTGTCGGCCAGAATGTCCATGCTTTCGCGCGCATAAGGGGTCTGATCGAGCGCCTTGCGGCGGGCTTCCGCAGCCAGAGTGATCAGGTCCGCGATCTGTTCCGCCATTCTCCGCCGATCCTGCTGCGAGAGCGTCGTGCGCATCTGCGGCTGGATCAGCAACTCGAACTCTTCACGCGTAAACTTCTTGTCGCCGATCGTGAGGACCACCTTGTCGGGTGGAACCACGGTGGCAGGGGGCACCGGCGCGCCGGGCTTGAGCTCTCTCCCGCTCATCTGATAGGGAACCGCTTGCGCCAGCATGGCCGCGGGCAACAGGATGGAACAAACAAGAATCTTCATATTGTGCTTCGGAAAGAGGTGCAGGCCCCGACACAAGCCGCAGGCCGTCGCCTTGAAATTCGATACTTCTCAGGATAGCATCCGCCCAGGCGGGCACTAGTTCACGGGGATGCGGGGAGGAGTGGTAACGCCGGACGGATTAGTGAAATGCACCTCCACGCCCGCGACCTGGGTGACGTCTCCGGAAACCGGAAAGATCGCCTGCAGCGCAAAGGCGCCGCCCGCAGACGGCCAGGTCTTGTAGTAGGTTGCGAAATCGCCGGCCACGTCGGTCTGAATGAGGCCGGGGGAGATAGCCTTGCCGGAAGTGTCATAGAACGTGAACGCCAGCGTGGAAGCCGCGTGTGTATTGTCGAAACCGGTGAGGCTGACGATGATCTGCGTGACCTCGGCGCTGGCGGTAGCGAGATCCAGCGATACTGGCGCGGCGGCGATGGTGGTGGATGCGGTGGTAGTGGCTTCGCCAAGACTCAGCGAGAAGGTGATGGTGCCTGCTGTCGTGCCCGTCTGAAACGTGCAGGCGTTCTCATCGCCCGTCGTGAAGTGGGCTTCGGTGTCGCCCGGATTCACCTGCACAGGGATGCTGCGTGCGCTGTTCGCGGTGAATTGGATGTTCGGGTCGTCGGGCAGGTTGCCGGCAGGCTGAAAGGCGAGCGAGAGCTGTCCTGTTATGGCCGCCGTCGCCGCGCCAGCCAGGGGAATGGACACTGTGGCCTGACTGCTGCTCTGATCGGCATTGCCGGAGATCTGAAGCGACGGCTGCAACAGAACCGGCTGCACGAAGCCATCGCCATAGAAGTTCCAGGCGAGATCGTTCACGTTGAGCACCGCGGCTTCGCGGTTCGCAACCAACGGGCTGAAACTGATCTGGAACGTCTGCGTGGCGCCGGGCTGTACCGTGAACGTGCCGCCGGTCAACGCAAAACCTGCTCCCGTCAGAGACACCGACGCCATGGTCTGGGTGACATTGTTGAGGGTGAGGCTCATCTGCAACGTGGTGCCCACCTGGGTGCGGCCGATGTCGATGGGGTCGTTCGGCCCTGCGCAGTACTGGTGTCCGGTGCTGTCGCTCAGCATGGGAGCGGCCACTCCCTGCGCGGTGAGCGCCACGTTGAGCGTATACACGGTCTGGGTGACCGTGTCCGTGCCCTGAATCGTCAGAGTTGACAGATACGGACCCACGGCAGCCGGTGTGAAGCTGATCGCCATGGCCTGCAGAGCGCCACTGCCCAGGGGGAAGGGTGGCAGTGGCACAGCGCCGCTGCCCTGGGGGAATGCCGGTAGTGGCGGGCCGGTGACGCGAATGACGCCACTTTGGGGTTCAACAGTGGTCACCTGAATTGTGTTTTGCCCGATGTTGCGCAGGCGAATCTCGGGCGTAAGAAGGGTCTCGCAAACAGCGGCATCGCCGATGTCGTAAGAGGGCCCAATCGGCGTTTCCGTGTTCGACGCGCTGTCGTAGAGCGTCAGCTCGAGTTGCGCCACTGCGGCCAGCGGGAGGGTGACGGCCAGAAGAACGAAGCGAATCATCGCAGACTCGTCTCCGCCGGCTCGGGAAGCTCAAACATAGCGCCGGCGCCGAGGCGCAGCGCGAAATGGGTTTGTGGAGATCCGCTCTCCACCAGAATCCAGTCCTGTCCCAGAAGGGTCAAGGCCGCCGGCGAGCCGGAGAAAGGAACGCTGCGCTCCACCCCCTGCGGATTGCGGATCACGATGTCCTGGCTGGCGCGGGCATATACGATCGTGCCGTCGTTCAGCAGGATGACGGGCACGGCCGCTGCGGGGATCTTCGCGCTTCCGAGCACAGACCCGTCCCGCAACGAGAGATCGACGCGCCAGAGCTGCTCGCTGCGCTGAATGAGAAATGCGGCTCTCCCGGGGTCCGGCGCGGCGAGCGAGACGGCTGTCCCGCCCAGTACGCCGGGGTCAATCGACAGCCGCTCAAATCGCAGACCGTTCCAGCGCAGCAGTTCCTGCGAGTTCGACAGCCATATCAGCGCGGGAGCGCCGGCGGAGCTGAACGCAAACAGAGCAGGACCTTTGGCAGGCCATGTCCGGCCCACAGAATGCCCGGACGCGTCGAGCACGCGGAGCCCGTATCTCGTGATAATCATCGACGCGCGCCCCGAAGACGCCGCGCTGTCCGCCCCCAACGCCACGGTACCCCCGAGCCAGAAGGTGCCGGAGATACCGTGGAGCAGGCGCACGTTACCGGCGCGGTCACGGAGACAGCCGATTTCCGGCGGCTTCAATCCAGACTGCGCCGTCGCGCGCGCACCGAGAACCAGACCGACAGCCAACAAGCTTTTCACGAAACCGCGCACAACGGCCGCGACCGGCCTCCGGTTTCGTGTCTTCAGGGAGGACGCCGCCGCGTCCTGTACGCTCTGTCTCATGGGTGGGTTCCGATGGTGATCGACGGCGCTCCGATCACCGGCGGTCCAGGTACGGCGGTGGAAGCCGACTGCTGACTCCGGCGTGCGACAACGAGCATGCCACCCAGCGCTCCCCCGCCCACGGCGGCGCCCACCATCAGCCATTTCTTATAGGAATGCGAAGAATGAAACTCGCCCGTGCCGCCGGCGCCGGCCGCAGCTCGGTCGCTCAGGAACTGCGAGATCACAATCCCCGCTCGCGCCTGGTCTTTCGCGGCGGTGACGCGGACTTCGAACGGCCCCGGCGTGCGGTTCCAGCGCATCCCCCAGACCGTGGCACGGCCGTCGCCCTTCGTGGTGACAATCTCGGTCCGCAAACCGCTGGCGAACGCTCCTCCCGCGCCCTCCTCGGGCAGACGAAAACTGACGGCGACGCCCTCGAGCGGCTGGCCGGTTTCATCCGTCACCTGAACCGTAATGCCGCGCGTGGCCCGTGAACCGGGCGCGTAGACCGCGCCCTCACCCTCAATCACGCGGAGCTGAATGATGGTGGCTGCCTGCAGGGAAACGAATTGGCCTCCGGCGAGAATCGCCAGCACCACCGCAGCACGATGACAGTATCGAGTTCCCACGTACCTATACGTGGCTTGTCGCGAGGAATACTCTCAGCGCCGGTGCAGTGCACCCGGATGATATGATGGACTCGACTGGAGGTTCTCCGACGCATGGGGCCCATTGGCGTTCAGGAAATGGTGATCATTTTCCTGGTTGCTCTTGTGCTCTTCGGACCGAAGAAGCTTCCGGAACTTGGCCGCACAATCGGCCGCGCCCTCACCGAGTTCCGACGCGCGCAGAACGAGTTGAAAGCCACCCTGCAACACCACATGAGCGAGCTGGAACGGGAAAGCGAGTCGATTCGGGATCTCACCCGCAGCCTGAACAACAACATCTACAACAACTACTACGACAGCCATAGTTACGGCTCATCGTCGTGGGAGCAGCCGTCCAATACCTACGCTCCCCAGCCAGCCATCGAAGCATCCACCACGAGCGTGTCCGCACCAGAGGACGCTCCGTCCAACCCGCCCGGTGAGGCGAACGAGGGCCAGCTTTCCGTGAATGGAACCGTTCCGCGCAGTGCGCCAGGCTCAGCCGAGCCGGCGGCAAGCGAGGCACAACAGGATTCCCCGGTGGAAGGCAGCCCGGTGAAGAGCTAGTCTTTTCGAATCATGGATGAAGAGAAGCCCAGGCCCCCTGAGGCCGATGAACGGGGCGGTGGCGCGTCCGGTGGCGGACGCCGCCGTCTTCTTCCGTCCGGACCGGCACCGGAGGACGGAGAGGAAGAGGGCATGCTGCGCATGTCGTTCCTCGAACATCTCGAGGAGCTGCGCACGCGCATCATCCGGGCGCTCTACGGGCTGCTGCTGGCGTTCGGTGTCAGCCTGTTCTTTGCCGGGCGCCTCTGGACAGTCGTCAGCAATCCGGCCGTCGCGGCTTTGAAGCATCTCGGCGTGGTTCCACCGAGGCTGGTGATGACCGTGCCCATGGAAGGCT
>Ga0209415_10012848_pt1 | contig 13896 bp, 15 predicted proteins | sample PeaSoiSIISIP2007_FD_187696 | JGI IMG/M metagenome (GOLD analysis project Ga0209415, IMG submission 187696) | Peat soil microbial communities from Weissenstadt, Germany - SII-SIP-2007 (SPAdes) (version 2) | ecosystem: Environmental > Terrestrial > Soil > Wetlands > Peat | place: Germany... | reverse complement strand
CCAACCCATCCCGAACCGTCAACCCAACATCCCCAAAGACCCTCCCCAAACCGTTCCGACAGCCCCCGGTGGCGGTGGTCGCCATCGGTGCCGAGAGCAACGGCGGGACAGTCGCGGGGACGGTCGGTGAGGGTCGGTCGGCAGGGGATGTATGACGGAACGGCGACATGATAGCACCGGCTGCTGCCCCTCGCTACAGTCAGCGCATGCAGGTCTACCTGTTCAGATCGTTGAGTAGCAGCCGGCTGTTCGCCTTCGCGCCCGATCCCCTCGGCGTCACGCTGCCACGATTTCTTGGGCCGTGGTTTCCCTATGGAACGCCAGGGAAGCCCATGGAGCACGTGACCGCCGTCTCCGACAAAATCCAAGCGGCGTTCGATGCCCGTGGCTGCTACGTGATGGAGGTGAGCAAGACAGAGTGACCGGGTGCCCTGCACCCCGGATTTGTCCGGCGCCTCGCCCTATGGCCTAGAGTTGGTTCGAGACAGCGGTGAAGGCGTTGTTCAGGCCGTTGCCAAGGGTGGTGAACGCCGTCACCACGACCACTGCCAACACCCCTGCGATTACGCCATATTCCAAGGCCGTCACTGCGCTGCGGTCGGTCTTCAGTTCCAGCCACGTTTTCAGGTACTCGATCATGCTTCTACCTTCCGGAATTGCACTCGTGCGCCCCACCGGACAGAAGCAGCGGAGTGGTTGCAGAGTCCTTTCCGCGAAAGGCGATCGGGCTGATTTTGAGCGGTGACTCCGGCATTGGATTGTCTTCCTTCAAACTGAGACACCACCGTCTGTCCATGGTGGCGATCTGCTGTGCACCGGATCGTCCAGCGAGGATGACCAGGATAGCGGCGCCCGCCAATGCGCAGCGACCGGGATCAGGATCGCGGTGGTGCAAATGGCCGGGACTATGGGGGAAGGCGGCAGGTGGTCATGTAGGAAAGCCGGACGAATGGCCCAACAGAATTTTGACAAGGTACTTTGACAAGGTTTTGCCTCAATGACAGTTGGAAATACGGCGGTTTCTGAGCTACCATCGTGTCCAGCGTCCCCTCCCGCCGGGGACGCCACGCAAATCAATAGGTCGAGAAACTGCGGACCGCCGTTCGCAAGTGATGCCCGCCGACGAAAGCGTTGACTCTTCCAACGCGTTCGTCGGCGGGCATCGCGCGATGCTACGGCTACACAACATCCTCGGCATGGTGACATGCGACCTGGCCGCCCTCCAACGCGCGCAGCATCGAGAACGGCTGCATCGACAGCGACGGCAGCAGCGGCGCCAGCGGCGCCTTGAGCTTGCGGGCGACGGTGTCGGCGTCGATCTTGTCGATCGATTGCAGGTTGGGCGCGACCAGGTCGGCGAATTCCGGGAAGTTGCCGTTGGCGCTCTGGTAGAACGGGTTGGACTTGTCGAGCATGCGCTGGAAACTGAACACCACGGCATCGGCATCAAGGTCGCGCGTGGGCTTGAAGCCGGCGTTCGAGTGGAATTTTACCCCGTGGCGCAACTTGAACGTGTCGGTGAGGCCGTCCGGCGAGACGGTCCAGGACTGCGCCAGGCCGGGCACCAGGGCCGAGCCGCCGACCTGCATCTCCACCAGGCGGTCGGCGACCTGCTCGGAGACGTCGAAGCTGGTGTTGGCAGTGCTGAACTGGGCGTTGAGCGCGCCGGGGCTGGCCTCGGTGCAGACCACCAGCGTCGCCGCCCGTGCCGCCGCCGTGCCAAGTGCGAGCAATAACCCAAGCGCCAGGCGTTTGCTCGCCTGCATGGCTCGCCCCCGTTTGTTTGACCCGGCGGCGTTTTCGCCATGGCGTCAGCAAGGTCAACCAGGAAGCCCAGTGGGAAGCCCAGTGCGGCAGGGCGATCGTAGTTGACCCGGTGGGGGGCCTTTGATGCGCCCGGTTCAGCGCCGCGTGAACGACAAATGACGGCCGCAATTCAGACTGTCGACCTGCGCATCCAGTGTGGCGCCGGCAATATGGCCGACCATCGCCACCTGGGCGAGGGGTCCATGGAAAAGGCCAGGTTCAACTTCGAAATACTCGGCGCGGCCGCTGAACGAGCCGTCTTCATGCAGCCGCGGCTGCACCACGACCGGCGTCAACGTGATGCTTGGAAATGGATAACTGAACCGGCCCGCGCTGACGGTGAGCGAGTCCGCGGCGATATTCGGCCCGCACCATTGATTGCCGCCGCGGGTGACGGTGCTGGTCCCGACATAGGTGCCGTCGAATTGGCTGCCTGCGTCTGGGATGCTGGCGCATCCCGACAACGCCAATAGGCACCCGACCGCCAGACAGGCCCGAACCTTGCGCATGGCGAAGACATAGGTGCGACAGGCCGGCGCACAACCCAGTGCCGCGACGAATTTCGCCAGGCGCTTCGGATCACGCATGGCACGCCATCACGTCCGCGGCGAGCCGCTCGCACTGCCCTTACGGCCGACCACGCCGTGTCTCGTCGGGATTGTCCGATTGACAGGCCAATAGAATGATCGTTCAGTCAGTCGCCGGCTGGACCTGCCGGGCCAGCGTCGCACGGAACAGCGGTGAACCTCCGGGCGTGGACCCGGGGCACGAGGAAGGGAATGTCGGTCCTGCGTATCACGCGACGCGCGTTGTCCGGCGTATTGCCATGGACCGTGGCCGGAGCGGCGGCCCTGCCGGAACCTGCCGTCGCGCAGACCTGGCCGGCCCAGACGATCCGCGTCTATGTCGGGTTTTCGCCGGGCGGTGGCGTGGACCTTACCGCGCGCATTGTCGCGGAAAAGCTGACGCAACGCCTGCATACCCCGGCCGTGGTCGACAACCGCCCCGGCGCCAGCGGCGACATCGCCTCGGCGATCGTCGCGCGCGCGCCGGCTGACGGGTATTCGCTGCTCGTGGTGCCGATCGCCTACGCGGTCGAGCCGGCGATCCGCGCGGACCTGCCATTCGATCCGCTGAAGGATTTCGCGCCGGTGACGATGATCGCATCGGCACCCAACGTCATCATGGTCAACCGCGCGCTCGGCGTTGCCACGGTCAAGGACCTGATCGCGCTGGCCAAAAAGCAACCGGACAAGATCGCCTACGCGTCGAGTGGGGTTGGTACCTCCACCCATCTGGCGACCGAGCTGTTCATGCAGCAGGCCGGCATCCGTCTGGTGCATGTGCCCTATCGCGGCGGCGGCGCAGCGCTGGCGGCGCTGCTGAGCGGCGAGGTCTCGCTCTACATCGCCAGCGTTCCCGCGGCGACCGGCTACATGCAGTCCGACAAGCTGCGCGTGGTCGCGGTGACCGGCCCGACCCGCGTCGCCGCGTTGCCGGACATCCCGACCGTGAGCGAGGCCGGCCTGCCGGGGTACCAGTACATCGGTTGGTACGGGATGCTGGCGCCGGCGCGCACGCCGCGCCCAATCATCGACCGGTTGCGCAACGAGATCGTGGAGATCGTCAAGCTGCCCGACGTGAGCGCGCAACTGCGGCAGGATGGTTCGCAACCGGTGGCCAGCACACCCGAGGCATTCGCCGCGTTCCTGGCCGATCAGATCGAACAGTGGAAGCGGGTTCTGGCACATGCTCATACGGCGGTACAGTAAACCATGACGCACCCGGTTCGGATCCTCCTGTCGGTGCTTGTCGCCGCATGGCTCGGCGTGCTGCCGGCACCGGGCCGGGCCGGCGGCGCATTCCCCGACCACACGATCCGGATCGTCGTGCCGTTCGCACCTGGTGGCGGCACCGACGTGCTGGCCCGCTCGATCGGCCAGGTACTGACGCAGGCCTGGGGCCAGACGGTGATCGTCGACAACCGGCCGGGTGGCGGCACCGTGTCCGGCACCGAAATGGTCGCGCGAGCGGCGCCTGACGGCTACACGTTGCTGTTCACGGCCAATCCGTTCACCGTCAATCCGAGCCTGCTTAGCAGCCTGCCGTTCGATCCGGTGAAGGATTTTGTCCCGGTCACCCTGGTCGCGCGCGCGCCCCTGCTGCTCGTGGTGCATCCGTCCCTGCCGGTCCACAGCGTTGCCGAGCTGATCGCCTTGGCAAAGCGCGAGCCGGGCACACTGAACTATGCATCGTCCGGCATCGGCGGGCCGGAGCACATGGCGGGCGCGCTGTTCGCCAGCATGGCCGGCGTGAGCATCGTGCACGTGCCGTTCAAGGGCAGCGGCCCGGCCCTGACGGCATTGCTGGGCGGCGAGGTGCAGACCTCATTCACCAGCCTCATCACGGTGATGCCGAGCGTGCAGGCCGGCCGGCTGCGCCCCCTCGCCGTCACCTCGGCAGTGCGGTCGGCGGCGCACCCGGAGATCCCGACGGTGGCCGAGGCCGGCAATCTGCCCGGCTACGAAGTGATCACCTGGTACGGCATCGTGGCACCGGCCGCCACGCCGGCGCCGATCGTCGCGCGACTGCGCGCCGGCGTCGTCGCGGCGCTGGCCACACCGGAGATCAAGGCGCGCCTTGCCAACACCGGGGCCGAACCGGTCGGCGACACGCCGGCGGAATTCGCCGCGTTCATCCAGCGTGACATCGCGCGCTATCAGGCTCTCGTCCGCAGCGGCGCGATCCACAAGGACTGAGCCGGACACCAGCCGCACAACCGGGATGGACAGCAACCCCGATGATCTACACTGTGGAAATAATATTCACCGAGCCGAGCCAGGAAGCCGAATGGAATGCCTGGTATTCGTCGCACCTGTTCACCCTGCTGTCGGTGCCCGGCTTCGAGACGGCACAGCGGTTCCGCCGTTCGCTCGGCGCCGGCTTCGCCTATCTTGCCGCCTACACGATCAGCTCGGCCGGCGTTTTCGACAGTGACGCGTATCGCAGCATCGGCGGCGGCGGGGTCGCCAGTGCCCGGTGGAAGGCCGCCATTCGCCGCAAGCGAAACCTGTTCGACGGGCTGGAGCGGTTGGCCGAGGTGTCGGACGACCATCGCCTGGTGCTGCTGGACCAGCCGGCATCGCCGGTCGATCTGGCCAACCTGGCGTTCGTGACGCTGACCGCCGTCGCGCTGGACCGTTCGGTGGAACGCCGGCTGCTGACCATCGCGCATCAACAGGACATCGAGCGGCTCGGCCTGGCGGACGACCCGCGCTGCGCGGTCTACACACCGATGACGGAGCGGCGCCTGGCCGGCGCGACCCGGGCATGATCTACATGGTGGAATGCGCGCTGGGTCCGGAACAAACGGACGAGGCGTGGAACCGGTGGTACGCCGACATGAAGCCTCCGGAACGACTGTTGGCGGTGCCCGGCTTCGGTTCGGCGCAACGGTTTCGCGGCCTCGGCGCGCGGCGCCAGCACTACCTGGCGGTCTACACCGTGGCATCGGCGGCGGTGCTCGCCAGCCCGGCCTATCGCGGCATCGGCGGCGGGAACTTCCTGACCGACCGCTGGAAACCCCTGATCCGCATGTGGCAGCGCAATCTGTTCGAGACGGCCATGCCGGCCCCGGCCGTCGCACCGGGGTCGGCCCTGGTGATGATCGATGCCGCGACGCCCGACCTAGAGCTGAGCGGCTGCACCATCCACTGGATGCAGGCGGTGGGTCTGGACCAATCCACACCGTATCGTGGGCTGGCCGTGGTCGGCCGTGATATGGCCGAATCCGTTGCGCAGGCGGCTTCGCCCGACATCGGCGCCTTCCTGCCGCGCACCGCGTGCCTTCGCGCGGACGGTGCCCCGCCGGCCGCCACCGCCACCTTATTGTGACGCCGGCTTGCCGAGCAGCTTCGACCAGCGGGCAATGTCCTGTTCTATAGTGGCGGTAAAGTGCGCGGGGCTGTCGGCAACCGCGATGAACCCCAGTGCGAGGAGCCGCTCCTGCATATCGGTCTGTTGCAGCACTGTTCCGATGTCGCGGCTCACCTTTTCGGTGATCGCGGCCGGCGTGCCGGCGGGCGCCAGCAGGCCATACCACACGCTGGAATCGAAGCCGGGAAGTTTTGCCGCATCGGCCAGCGTCGGGATGTCCGGTGCGCTCGGCGAATGCACCGCCGTGCTGACCGCCAGGGCGCGCAGCTTCCCGGCGCGTACCTGCGCCAGCGTCGTCGATACGGCCCCGAACATGAGCTGCACCTCGTTGGACAGCAGCGCCGTCATTGCCGGCGCGCTGCCCTTGAACGGCACATGGACCATTTCGATGCCGGTGAGCGAGCAGAACAGCCGCATCTCCAGATAGGGCGACGTGCCGGTGCCGGAGGAGCCGTAGTTCAGGGTCCCCGGCTTCGCACGGGCGAGCGCGATAAGGTCCTGCACGGAGTGGACCGGCAGCGCCGGATTGACCAGCAGGATGTCCGGCACCGAGGCGACCTCGGTGATCGGCGCGAAACTCTTCACCGGGTCATAGGGCAGCTTGTATTCGCTGGGCGTGATGGTGTGCGCGTTGGTGATCACCGCCAGCATCGACCCATCCGGGCTGGCCTGGGCGACCACGGCGGCGGCGATGCTGCCGTCGGCGCCGGCGCGGTTCTCCACGACGACCGCCTGGCCCCACATCGCTGAAAGCCGCGGCGCGATCAGCCGCGCAATCGTATCGGTGCCGCCGCCAGGCGCGAACCCGACGATGAAGCGCACCGGCTTCGTCGGCCAGGTTTCCGCCCATGCACGCTGGCTGCTCGGCAGCAGTGCAAATACCAGCAGCAACGCGGATGCCAGCGTCAGCCGGCCAAGCGTTCGCCATAGATCGGGGCCAGTCATCGTATCCTCCACGCCGCGGCGTTTATTTTGCCGCCCAAACATCCGTGTCGCATGATCGCACGGCAAACACGAAAGCACCATATGCGCACACGGCTTGACAGTGCCCCTGGATAACTGAACAATCATTCATCGAGCCTGCGATAGGCGCTGCGCCTGCATGCATGCTCCCGCGAGTCGCAGCCAGCGGCGGCACGCGCGCCGCCGACGATGCAGCGGAAGTATGCTGGCCGCGGAGTGTCATGATGAGCGCCAGATCGATCCCACCCCGCCCGGCGGCGCAGTTCCTGGAAGCGATGGCAACGCTGTCATTGGCGCAGCTTCCCGCCGCGGTGGCGGCACAGGCGGCACGCTGCCTGCTCGACAATCTGGCCTGCGGACTGTTCGGCGCGCGGTTCCCATGGGGCCACGCGGTCGCCGCGCACGCGCTGGAGGAAGGCGCCGGTGGCAAGGCGACGCTGTTCGGCCACGCCGAGCGCGTATCGCCATCACTGGCGGCGCTGGCCAACGGCACGATGATTCACGGCTTCGAGCTCGACGACATCATCCTCGGCTCGCTGGCCCATCCCGGCACCGTGGTCGTTCCGGCTGCGCTGGCTGTCGCGGAGACGAGCGACGCGCCGATGGAGCGGCTGATCCTGGGGATCGTCGCCGGATATGAAACCATGGCCCGGCTCGGCGCCGCCTTGGGGGAAGATTGCAATACCCGCGGCTTTCATACCACGGGCGTTGCCGGGGCGATCGCCGCGGCGGTGGCCAGCGGCGTGACCCGCGGCATGTCCGCGCTGCAGATACGCAACGCCGTGGGCATCGCCTGCTCGCAGGCGTCCGGCATCAAGGCGTTCACCCAGGGCACTGGTGGCATGGTGAAGCGGCTGCACGGCGGGCATGCGGCGTCCTGCGGTGTCGTCGCGACCTCGCTGGCGGGGCGCGGGTTCAGCGGGCCGCTCGACGCGATCGATGGCCGCTACGGACTGCTCGAGGTGATCGGCGGACCAACCGCGCGCGCCGAGCTGATGACCGAAGGTCTCGGCGAGAACTGGGCCGTCGGGCGGGTCTGGATCAAGGTCTATCCGTGCTGTGGCGTGATCCACAGCGCGGTGCACGCGATCGAGGCACTGCGCGCCGAGCACGGCATCGGCCCCGCTTCGGTGCGCGCGGTCCGGATCGGCGCCGGACGGCGTGCCGTGGACCAAAACGGCGATCCGACCGCGAGCGAGCCGATGACCGCGCAGTACAGCCTGCCATTCTGCGCCGCGGTCGCGCTGACCGGGGACGCGCGCGATCCCGCGGCATTTCTGCCGGACGCCCTGCAGAACCCGGCGGTGCGCGCACAAATTCCGCATGTGGAATTGTACGTCGATCCGGAGATCGATGCCGCCTATCCGGGCCGGTTCGGCGCCAGGGTGGATCTGACGACGACCGCGGGCGAGCACTTCGACAAGCTGGTATGGGAAGCCCATGGCACACCGTCGGACCCGTGTTCCGACGCGGATCTGGTGCGGAAATTCCGCCGCCTGTCCGACGCCTACGCCGACCGGCAGGCGACCGAGCGCGTGCTTGGCGTGGTCGGGCGGATCGCCGAAGGGACGGCCTGCGTGGCCGATCTGTCGGCCGCCTTGCGCCTGCAGCCCGCACCGCCCGCCATCTGAGCCCGGGGGTCGACGATGTCAGGGGATGCCGGGTGGGACGTCATCGTGGTCGGCGGCGGCATCGCCGGCCTGACCGCCGCGAATCGCGCCGCGCAGGCCGGGCTGCGCACCGCCATCCTGGAGCAGAGCACGGCCGAGAAATACCTGTGCAATTCGCGTTTCACCGGCGGAACGTTGCATGTCGGCATGCAGGACATCATGTCCGACAAGGCCCAGTTGGTGCATGTCATCGAGGCGGTGACCGAGGGGTTTGCCCGCCGCGACCTGGCCGAAGCCATTGCCGCGGATGCCGCGCGCGGCGTGCGCTGGCTGCAGCAGGAGGGCGTCCGCTTCATCAAGGCCAGCACGGCGCCGCACCAGCAATGGGTTGTTGCGCCGCCGGGCCGTACGCGGCCGGGCCTGGATTGGGAAGGCCGCGGCGGCGACGTGCTGCTGCGCACGCTCGAAAGCCGCCTGGTCGAGCGCGGCGGACGCGTGCTGCGCGGCGCGCGCGCGGTGCAGTTGCTGATGCAGGACGGGCGGTGCGTCGGCGTCACGACGCGCGATGGCACGCACTATGGCGCCAAGGCGGTGGTCCTGGCGGACGGCGGATTCCAGGGCGACCTGGACCTGGTGCGCGCGCACATCACGCCGGAAGCGCACAAGCTGCGCCAACGCGGCGCGGGAACCGGTCTCGGCGACGGACTGCGCATGGCGCAGGCGGTGGGCGCGGCGCTGGTCGGCCTCGATCGTTTCTACGGCCACCTGCTGAGTGTCGACGCTTTGCGCAATGACCGGCTCTGGCCTTACCCGTATGTCGACGCGGTCGCGGTCGCCGGCATCGTGGTCGACCACGCGGGCCGCCGCTTCGCCGATGAGGGCAAGGGCGGCGTCTTCCTGGCGAATGCGGTGGCGCAGCTCGCCGACCCGCTATCGGCCGTGCTGATCTTCGACCAGGCGATCTGGCAAGGACCGGGACGGCAAGGGCTGATTCCAGCGAACCCGCATCTTCCCAATGAGGGTGGCACGCTGCATCAGGCCAGCGATCTTGCCGCGCTGGCCGGCATGATCGGGATCGCCGGCGCGGCACTGGCGGAGACCGTCGAAGACTATAACGCGGCACTGCGTGATCCCGCCGCGCGAAAACTTCGCCCGTCCCGCTCGGCGACGCGCTACAAGCCAATGCCGATCGCGCAGCCGCCGTTCTTCGCGTTGCCGATATGCGCGGGCATCACCAACACGATGGGCGGCATCGCGATCGATGGCCATGCCAGGGTGCTGACAACCGAGGGAGCGCCGATCGCCGGGCTGTACGCGGCGGGCGCGACCACCGGTGGCCTCGAAGGCGGACCGGCCGTCGGCTATATCGGTGGCTTGGTGAAATCGGTCGTGTTCGGGATTCGTGCCGCCGAGCATATCGCGACCTGCGAGGCGGGCGGCTGAGGAACCGCCATGGCGATCCGCGATCAAAAGGAATTCGTGGCCGGAATGCTGTTCGCGGCGATCGGCGCGGCTGCGCTGATCCAGTCGTTCGCCTACGAGCTCGGCACCATCACGCAGATGGGGCCGGGCTATTATCCTGCCTGCATCGGCATGGCGCTGATCGTCGCGGGAACCTGCTCGATCATCCGCGCGATGTGGCGCGCCCAGCCCGACCGGCTGCAAGGCCTGGCCTGGCGCGACATGATTTTCGTGCTGACCGGGGTGCTGCTGTTTGCGGTGCTGATCGACCGCCTCGGCCTGATCGAGGCGGTGGCGGCGCTGATCGTCATGAGCTGCTTCGGCCGCATCGCCAGACGACCGATCGAGGTGCTGGTGATCGGCGTCGCCTTGGCCGCCCTGTCCGTGGGTGTCTTCGTGTACGGCCTGAACATCCCGATATCGATCTATTAGCGCAAGCCGCCCCGGGCGGATGACGGAACGGACATGATCGAGCACCTGCTTCTGGGTTTCAGCGTCGCCCTGTCGCCGTCCAACCTGCTGTATTGCCTGATCGGCGCGACGCTGGGGACCTTCGTGGGGATCCTGCCGGGCCTCAGCCCGGTGACGGCCATCGCCATGCTGCTGCCGATCACCTTCAAGATGTCCGCGATCTCCTCGCTGATCATGCTGGCGGGCATCTACTATGGCTCGCACCACGCCGGCGCGACGACGGCCATCATGCTCAACATGCCAGGCGAACCATCGTCGGTGGTGATCTGCCTGGACGGGCATCCCATGGCGCAACGCGGCCGCGCCGGTGTCGCGCTGTGCATCTCGGCGCTTTCCTCGTTCTTTGCCGGCTGTGTCTCGGTCCTTGTCGTGGCGCTGTTCTCGCCGCCGCTGGCCGAGGCGGCGCTGAAGTTCATGGCGCCGGACTACGCCTCGGCCATCGTGCTTGCCCTGGTGGCGGTTGCCGTGCTGTCGGGCCGGTCGCTGCCGATGACCATATCGATGGCCTTGCTCGGCCTGTTGCTGGGCACCGTCGGAACCGATGTCAATTCCGGCGCGCAGCGATTCACCTACGGATTCCCGCAGCTCGCCGAGGGTGTCGAATTCGTTGCGGTGGCCGTGGGATTCTTTGCATTCGCCGAGATCATCGCGCACCTGCGCACCTCGGAGGTGAAGCAGATCGTCGACACCAGGGTGAAGGGGCTGATCCCGACGCGCGCGGATTTCGCCTTGGCCTGGAAGCCGGTCCTGCGCGGCACGCTGCTGGGGGGCGCGCTGGGCATCCTGCCGGGCACCGGGCCGCTGCTCAGCTCGTTCGCATCCTACGCCCTGGAGAAACGGCTCGCCCGCAACCCGACGCGGTTCGGCCATGGCGCGATCGAAGGCATCGCCGGGCCCGAGGCGGCGGGCAACGCCGCCGCGCTGACGCATTTCATCCCGATGCTCACCCTGGGCGTGCCGGCCGGCGCGACGATGGCGCTGATGCTCGGCGCCATGCTGATCCAGGGGATCGCGCCCGGCCCACAGGTGATGACGCAACATCCACAACTGTTCTGGGGCCTGATCGCCAGCATGTGGATCGGCAACATGATGTTGCTGGTGCTGAACCTGCCGCTGATCGGCATCTGGGTCCGGCTGCTCAGCATACCCTATCGGTTCCTGTATCCGACGATCCTGGTGTTCTGCTGTGTCGGGGTATACAGCGTCAACAATTCCTATTTCGACGTCGTACTGGCCGCGCTGTGCGGCGGCGCGGGCTACGTGCTGCGGCAACTGGGCTGCAGCCCGGCGCCGCTGGTGCTGGGCCTGGTGCTGGGTCCGATCCTGGAAGAGAATGTTCGCCGCTCGCTGATCCTGTCGCGCGGCGATCTGAGTGTCTTCGTCACGCGTCCCATCAGCCTGGTGCTGCTGCTGCTCGCCGTCGGGATGGTGCTGACGTTTTCGTTGCCCGGATTGCTGCGTTCCCGCGGGTCCGATCCGGACATCGTGCAACCCTGAGCCCGAGAGGCTGTCATGCCGCAGTATCCGATGATTGCCCTGGCGCTTCGGCTGAAGCACGTGCTGGCACCGGCGGTCGCCGTGGCGTTGCTGCTGGCCGGCGTCTGGGCGCTGATTCGCACCGGCATCCCCGAGACCCTGCTGTGCGGGGCGGTGCTAGCCGGCGTTGGTTACGTTGTCGTGCGCATCTCGCTGGAGTTGATCGAGGTCATCGCCGACACGCTGCTGCCGCGATAGGGACGCACTCGGCTGCGCGGTACGGAAATGCCCCCCAGCCTGAAGTCTCGTACCAACGGCCATAACGAACGGCCATTGGTACGACTGGCTTGTCGATGGTTACCGAAAAATTCGGCGGCGTGGAGGCGGCGGGCGGCATTGCCATGGTCTCGGCCCTCGGCAATCTGTCGGGCTTCCTGCCGCCCTATCTGGTCGGCTGGATCAAGGATAGCACCGGCAATTACGGCTACGGTCTGCTGTTCCTGGCGGTGCTGTCGCTGCTTGGTGGCCTGCTGGTGCTGCGCAGCGACGGCTTCGAGCGGCGCATGGTCATGCGTGGCGCCGCCGCCCAGGCCGCCGTCCGCGCTGGCCCCGTCTGAACCGCTGCCGCAACGGACGCGTGGCTTATGAGGCCAGCTCGAATTCCTTGGGCGCCGCGGGCGAGGCGCCATCCTGGTCACGCCGGCGAGCATTGCGCCGCAGCAGCTCGTCGACCGACTCGGCCGACATCGGCAATCCGAGCAGGTTGCCCTGCACGCTGGTGCAGTAGCAGGACCGCAGCATCGTCAGCTGCTGTCGCGTCTCGACGCCCTCGCCGACCACCGCGAGGCCAAGTCTGTGGCACATGCCCAGAATCGACTCCAGGATGACCCGGACGCCCCGATCGGTTGCCTGGCCCTGGACGAAGGTCTTGTCGATCTTGATCTTGTCGAACGAGAAGCGCCGCAGATAGCTGAGGCTGGAATAACCGGTGCCGAAATCATCCAGCACGATACCGACGCCCATCGTCTTCAAAGCGTGCAAGGTCTCCATCACCAGCTTGTTGTCGTCCGCCAGCACGCTCTCGGTGACCTCGATCTCGAGCAGTTCGGCGGGCAGCCCGGTCCGCAGCAGGATGGCGGCGATATCGTGGTGCAGTCCGCCGTCGCGGAGCTGCTGGGTCGACACGTTCACGGCGACTCGATGCGGCGGCTGCCACGTAGCGGCGGTCGTGCAGGCTTGTTCGAGGACCCAGCGACCAAGCCGATTGATCAGGCTGCGCTCCTCGGCGATCCGGATGAAGGTATCCGGCGGAATGTCGCCGCGGGTCGGATGCCGCCACCGCGCCAACGCCTCGAAGCCGACGATATCCAGTGAGCCGCAGTCGAATATCGGCTGGAAATGGACCTGCAAGGCGCCGGCGTCGAGCGCGCTCCGCAGATCCTCCTCGAGCATGACTTCGAGCCGGAGTCGCTCGTCCATCCCAGGCTCGAAAACCCGATAGGTGGCGCGTCCCTCCCACTTCGCGCGATACAGCGCGATATCGGCATTCCGGAACAGGGCGTGGTAATCCAGCCCGTGCTGGGGGAACACCGAGACGCCAATGCTGGCACCAATCCGCACTTCGTGACCGTCGATGATCACGGGAAGGCTGATCCGGTCCATCAGCAAGGGCGCGAGCTGCAGGGCAGCCTCGACGTCCTGGACACTCGATCTGACCACGGTGAACTCGTCACCGCCCAATCGCGCAACGAAATCATGCGGACCAATCGTCGTCTCGATCACTTCGGCGACGTGTTGCAGCAGGCGGTCACCAATGAAATGGCCGAGCGTATCATTCACACTCTTGAATCCGTCCAGATCCATGAACATCACCATGAGCATCTGACCGGTCGACGTGGCATGGCCCAGGGCCGACGAGATTCTCTCCGCCAAAAGGACGCGGTTGGGCAGCCCGGTGAGAACGTCGTGATGGGCAAGATAGCGGATTCTGGCTTGAGCCTTGTGCTGTTCGGTGATGTCGGTGAGCGTATGTACCTTTCCGCCGTCCGGCAGGTGGGTTATGCGCAGTTCGATAGCCTTGCCATCCTCCGTGACCGACTCCAGAATTTGGCTTCCCGTTTCGCGCGAATGGGGCTGCGCGGACAGGCCGGCCAGTGATGGGCTTCCGGCGACC
>Ga0209415_10012847_pt1 | contig 13897 bp, 12 predicted proteins | sample PeaSoiSIISIP2007_FD_187696 | JGI IMG/M metagenome (GOLD analysis project Ga0209415, IMG submission 187696) | Peat soil microbial communities from Weissenstadt, Germany - SII-SIP-2007 (SPAdes) (version 2) | ecosystem: Environmental > Terrestrial > Soil > Wetlands > Peat | place: Germany... | reverse complement strand
GCCAGCATGGGCTGCGCTATCCTTGAAGCGGGAACGATCATCTGCGATACGTGCCTGGACAAACCCCTCGAAGAGCTACCTGCCTCCGCGACGCCCCGAAAGAGCCGGGACGCCGCGCCGGTTAGTCACCTCGCGGAAACCGGGCCCCGAGCGATCGGGGTCTCGGAAAAGCCCGGCTTCACCGAAATCCTCGTTCAAACCGACGTGGACGAGTTCGAGGTCGCCGGCTACTCGCGCGACGAGGATGAAGAGCGCGAAGTGAGCCTGGCCTGCCAGGGCTTCTTCGAATCGGATCGCTACATCGACGGCCAGACTCTGGCCGAATCCCCCGAAGAGGCGCTCTCGCTCGAAATAGAAAGCGCCCCAACCTGCGCGAGCGTGGGCGGCATGATCGTCGACATCGAAACCGGGGAAATCCTGGGCCTGGAAAGCGGCCCCTTCGAAGTCTCCGACGAGGGCTCCGCCGACTGGGTTCTGCGCCTCATCCTCTCGGAAGAAGCCGCTCTGGCCGCGATCGAGTCCACCGCCGCCGTCACCCAGGCAAGGGCGGTTCTTTCCAACGCCGAGGGCCTGAAGAAGGACAGGTCAAAGCGCCTGGACTACCTGCACTACCGCTTCGATAACGAACTCGGCGAGTTCGCACGCCAGCAGCTCAAAGGCTCCAAGGGCCGCACCTACAAGACCTTAAGCGGCTCCATCGCCTTAAAGACGCTCCGGGGCGGCCTGAGAGTCAAGGACGAACTCGCGGCTCTCACCTTCGCTAGGTCCCAAGGCTGGACGGACGCGATCAAAACGAGCGAGAAGTTCCTCATATCGGCCCTGAGCGCCGAGCAAGCGAAAGTCGCGGGGATGGCCGTCCCCTACGCCTTCGTGATCCAGGCCGACCATCAAACCGTGACGGTGAAGACGGGCGTGCCGGGCCCCACGGCAAAGGAGGTGGCCTGATGATCATGGAGCCCTGCGACGTGTCTAAGATCGCCGTTTCGGCAAGCCGCAAGATTTCTGTCGCGTCCACGGCACGATCAAAGGAGCCCCAGCCTTGGCAGGGGGCGTGATGTATCAGGCGTGAACGGTCGCGGACTTGCTGGAGGCGACCCTCTAAAGCCTCGTCCTGTTAAGACAACCCGGTAAATTTCACGAACAACGTGGAATTCCTCGGGCGTCCACTTGTGACAGCAAATAAATACAGACGATAATAGAGACCCAGAAGATGCTGGTTCGCTCTGGTTTTGTCGTCAAAAGCAAGTAGAGATGAGCACTGCCGAGTTCAACACCTTATATGAAAGTTCGGTTGACGCAATCAAGACAGGCGATGTGCCCGAAGGAGTGCGGCAGGGAATTCTGGCGCTTCTGGCACGCATAAAGGGCCTAGCAGATAGCGGCGAAATGCCAGTCGCTGACGCAATGGAGTTGATAAAGAAAGCCGTCGTCGCGGCCTTCTTGTCGTCCGAGGAAAAGGTAAACGTAGGTTAACTATGGCCCCGGACGAGGACAAGCCGCAAAGGGCAAAAAGGGTTCGTCCTCATCCGTTGAATCCATAACCAAGGAAGTCCAGGACTTCATGCAGGCAACGGGTGTGACTCTTGAGCCAACTCATGTTGACAAGCTCTTTGAGCGATTCATCAGCCATCGCGGACTCACACTCCAACTGGCGGATCAGAAGGATCGGCGCGACAACGCGAAGGAACGCGAAAAAGACCGGCAAGACTATAAAGTCAATCTCGCGAAAGTGTATGGCGGCTATGCCGTTGCGCTGGCCGTCCTCACGATTTGCGTATTCATTGCTCCCGGATAACGAGACCAAGAAAACAATCGCACTTGTCGCGATGGGTGGGGTTTTTGGCAGCGGCGGTGGTTACCTCTTGGGAAGGGCTCGAAGTCGAAGAAAGCAAATTAGGACACTGGGCCTTATCGTGGGGGGCCGACCCTCCCACAAAGGAGCATCCCCCCAGGCACTGCCCGGGCACAGCGTTGGCCCAAGTTTGAAGAGGGCGAACCGGCCAACGTGCTCGGGTCGACGGATCCCAACCCTACGCCACTCCTTAAAGACCCGGTCCGGCGGCCCTGCTTTCGCAAAGCCGCCCCCCGTGCGAAAGAAAAGCTCGGGGCGCGAACCACCGGGCCTTTTTGGAAGGCTTCAATACGCGGCCCTCTCCCAAAAGCTCAGCGCCGGCGTCTGCGCAGAGCGGCCAGGGCTAAACCGCTCAAAACGAGCAGCGAAGCCGGTTCCGGAACCGCAAGCTGCTTGTCCTTGCTCATTTGCCATTCCTGACCCGGAGCGAGCACGACGTCCCACTGGAAGGCGAATCCGAGGTGGCCGTCGGTCGAAAACCCCGACGTTGCGTCGGTGAGTTCGCCAGGCCCCAAGATGGCGTTGGCCACATTTGAGGTGGTGTCGATCATCCAATGGGTCGGAATGGGCGTCGCTCCCACCGTGATACTTCCCCCGGGGCTGACGTACTGGATCGTGCTGCTGTTGAGCAGCGTTCCGGTTCCCCCGCTCTGGCCGCCGGGGGTGAAGAAGTCGTATTCGTAAAGCGAGAAGACGAGATCGCTCTGGCCGTTATTGATCAAAGTCGCGACTTCGCCCAGGTCCGAGGAATTCGGGGGGCCGCCGGTTAGCAGGTAGCGAAAATTCAGATCGAAGAGATTCGCCCCGCTCGAATAGCCGATCGACGCCAGGTCCGCGGTCGGCTGGTCGATTTGCGGCGCGGAAATGTCGTTCACGAAGTCCACGGCCTGGGTGCCGACCCGGTACAGATAGAGCTCCTCGCCGACGTTGTTGGGCCCGCCGCCGATCGTCCAATTGTTGAGTCCGAAGGCGCCGTTCTCGCCCGTGCCCACGTTAAGCTGGGCGAGGCTGCCGTTATTAGAGAGCGTCACCAATTGGGCGAGCGAACTCGCGGACACCGCCGCGAAAACCACCACCGAGGCCTTGCGAAGCATGCTAACCATTAAAATCCTCTTCTCCCTTAAAAAGCGGCCTAGCGTCCAATTGCGACACAGGCACTACCGCTCAGTTTATAGCGATTAATGGGCGCTCCGACGCTAGCGGCGCATAACCGGTAGGAATACGGGCGGCGCCGGAGTCCCCCGCAGAGCTGGGAGAGCGCCATGGCCCGATAGCGCGCGCAAGGAGCCACCGGGGGCTCGCCGGCGCCTTGCCGCGCAACCTCGGCCCTTGCGGGGAATCCTCCGACCTGACGGCAATATCGGATATCCTTGCCACAACCAATGCGCATAGCGATCGCCTCGACGCAGAGGCTGTTCCTCGACGGCCTCGTCAAGCTCTTCACGGAAAGTACGTTCCACGTCGTTGCCGCGGGCACCGAGCTCCGCGCCTGCGTCAAGTCCGCTCACCGGGAACGGGCCGATCTGATCGTCTTCGATCTCCACGGCGCCACCGATAGCGACGTTCAGTTTCTGCTGGGAGCCCAGTCGGCAGGAGAACTGCGCGCGATCGTGATCACAGCCGATGGGCCCGCGCCGGAGGGCTTCGATGTCAAGGTGAGCCGCTCCGACACATCGCAGACCCTGCTGGAAACGGCTCAGACTCTCGGCGGCGGCCTGCCTCAAAGCATCGCTGGGGGCCGGGGCCGCCCGCGAACGACGATCGACGGCCACCCGCTCGCTCCTCGCGAGTACGACGTCGCAACCCTCATCGCGAAGGGCTTCACCAATCAGAAGATCGCCGAAACCATGGCCCTAAGGGAGCAGAACGTCAAGAACCTGGTGAGCACCGTCATCCGAAAGCTGCATTGCGAGAACCGCGTCCAAGTCGCACTGCGGCTATCCCGGCAACTGGGAACCCCCTAGTCGGGGGCAAGAGCGGATCCTTGATTGTGACGGCGACCAGGCCCCCGGCCGGGAGCGTGCGCAATTGGAAGCGGACCCTACCGTTTCTATTGCTGTTCTCTGGACAAGAACGGCGAACCCCCTCGGGTGGGCTAAGAAAAAGGCGCGCGAAACGCCGGGCGCGCTTTCACGGCGCGCTCGTTGGACACGGCCCGCCGCGCCATCAGAAAATCAGGGCGATATTCTAGCCTGCCTTTGAGGCTAAGGGCCCCCAAAGGAAAAACGCATGGGCCGCCCGCGTTTAGGTTCAAAAAACGCATTAAGATGCCGCAAGACGCCGCAGGATTCACGCTCGGGGCCCGAAATCCGCCCGCGATCCCGCCGGAGGCCGCAAAGAGCGCTCCCGCCCCGCCGCGCTACGACAACCGCCGCGCCCCGCTACGAGGACGAGCGCCGCGCCGGGACCGGAAAAAGAGCCTAGTCTCCGCCCATCCCGTAGTGAGCCTTGAGGATCCCGAAGTCCGAGAGTCCCACCGAGCCGTTGCCGTCCAGATCCGCGTTCGCGTTCCAGTTCGAATTGCCGGGAACGCTCCCGTAAGCCGCCTTAAGCTGCCCGAAGTCGGCGAGGGAAATCGTGTTGTCCCCGTTGATATCGCCGTTGATCAGGGAAAACGAGAGCCCGCTTACTCCCGAGGCGCCGAACGTCTTGTTCGTGACCTTCTTGCGCAGCCAATGCGGCGCTTTGACGTAGACGTCGTAATTCCCAACCGGCGCCTGGCTCGTCGCCGTGAAGTTCCCGCCCGAGTCGAGCGTGGTCGTCTTCGTATCGACGAGCGTGCTCGTTCCGGCTTGGTAGAGCTGAACGGTTACGCTAACTCCGGCCGGGGAAGGGTTATAGTTCTGAAGGGTCACGGTCCCGGAAACCGGGCGGCTCGAGATCGCCGTGTACCAGCCGTCGAAGTTAGGAGCGCCCCAGCCGGTGACGAAATCCCAACCTACGGCGGGACTCCCGGTTGCACCGTTGGGCAGGGTTCCGTTGCTGCCGCCCGTCGTAATGTCGTACCAGACGTCGGAGCGGCCGTTTTCGGAGTAGACCAGATCGTTGATCCGGCCCAGCCGGGAGGGCAATCCGAGAGCGGCCAGCCGCTGCTCAAGGCTCGCCAGGCCGCTCGCGCAAAACGGCGAGGCGAAGCTGGTCCCGATGTAGCCGTTGTTTTCGGCCCCGTTGATAATGACGATCCAGACGTCGCCTCCTTGCAGGGCGATATCCGGAACGAGGCGGAAGTTGATGTTCGTGGGAACGTTGTTTCCGTGCTGCCAGGAGGGAAGAAGATTAAAGTTGGTCGTTCCCCAACTCGTGGTGCTCCAGCCTCCGCCGCTTCCGCTCCAAGCCACTTCGGAGATGCGCGCACCCGTAGTTCCGTTGACGGTGGCGATCGTGCCCCCCACGTTCGTGATCTCGGGATCGGGATCGGGATAGGGATCGTTGGTCATGTCGCGGGTTCCGTTATCCCCGGAGGCGACGAGGTAGGTCTGGCCGTCGGCCGTCATCGTCAGGTGCTCGTTATGGACCGAGGTCCAGGTCGCCGCGCTATAGTAGTTCTGCGCCCATCCGTAACTCTCGGAAATAATGTCGGCGACGTTATCGCTCGCCTCCTTCGTATTCACCCCGAGCAAGTCCCCAGACACGTCGTCGTAGATGTAGATGTCGGCAAGAGGCGCGGCCGAAAGCTCCATTTGGAGATCGATGTTGCCCTCGGTACCGGCCGTCGTCATGTTGTGGCCGCTTCCGATCACGACGTGGTGAACGTTGGTGCCGATGCCGCCTCCCGGAATGGGCAGGGAGAACGTCGTGACGAACGTGTTCGCGTCCGCTAGACTCACATTGTCGAAGTTCGTGTAGCCGATCTTGCGGCCTTGGCCCTGGATGCCCAACGCGTAGCTCGGCGCCGTATTGTAAAGGCCGCGGGCAAGGGGAGGGGTCAGGGTCGATCTTGGATGGGGATGTCCGTACGTGCTCAGCCCGCTTACGCAGGTCAGCACCTTGCTGATACCGGAAGGAACGGTCAAGGGGGTCGCGTTCGCCCTAAAGGCGACCATCACCCCCGACTCGTCGGGACCCTTGTAGTTTTCGATCTTGGTCCCAAAAGCCTGCTCGAGCTGCGAGACGGTGCCCTGACAGATCATCGCCATCCGGTTCGGGGCGCTCAGCTCGATCTTGATTCCTTCAGATTTTAGGAAGCCCGTTACGTTTGCCACATCGCTCGCCGATGCCCCGAAATTCTCCCCCACCTGCTGGGGCGTCATGAACTGACGGTAGATCGGCGAAGCGGGGTTGCTGACCGAGTCGCAAAAGGCTTGAAGTTCGGCCGGATAGCGGGGCGCTAGGCCGATCGTGAAATGGACGATCTGGCCAGGATCCGGGGCCCCGGTAACGCTCGAACGCGCAAGAACGCTTGGGACGCTGTCGCCCAGCGCCACGCGCTGGAGCGGAGATTTCGCATGGGCGGCGGCCGCGAGCAGACAAGGGCCAAGCAGGCTGAAAACGATCGAACTTTTGCGCATAACACCTTCCCCAACCGGTCCGTTTTTTGAGAAACGGCGATCCGGGCTCCCTCCTCAAGACCAAAGGGGCGAGCCCAGTCCATTATATGACGGGCCCAGCGCCAGGTTCCTCGCATCTTTACCTAAATTGGGCAGTTCTTGATAGCACGCATAGGCCGGGGGTTGCGGAAAACCGGCTCTAGAGTCCGGGCCGCGTTTCCCGCTATTTAGAGGCAAGGAAATTTAAGGGGAGTTCGAAACGTCGGTCGAGCGCTTGGCGCGCCCAGGATGGAAACGGCCCGTAGCAAATCAGCTCAAGACGCTGCTGGCGGATGCAGTTCTGGCCCTCGACTCGCCCGACCGTTCGGAAAAGATCCCGATCCAACTCACCTCCAAGCGGATCGCCGGGCAAATGGCTGGATCGAGGAAACCGTGAGGGAAATCCGTTTAGATAAAAAGGGACGCCGAGCGTAAAGAGGTAGCCATGATCGTGAGCACCGGGTTGAAGCCCCCGTTCGTCACGTGCACCGAGCCGTCGCAGATGAGGAGATTTTCGTGGCCGAAGACCCGGCCATTCGGATCCACGACGCCGAATTCGGGACTCTCCGCCATCCGGCACGTCCCGGCTTGGTGCTGCCCGGCGCTCATCCCGAGCCCAACCGGCTTCGTCCAGACCTGGCGCGCCCCCGTCTCCCGCAGCCACTCCGCCGCTCGCTCCCGCATGAAAAGAGCCGTTCTCACAGTTTCTGGGTGGGTCGTGCCGGAAAGGCGGGCGACCGGCAATCCCAGGCCGTCAACGACGCTTGCGTCGAGGCTCACGCGAGAAGCCGGGCTCGGAATATCCTGGGTGGGACCGAAGATGTGAAAGCACCGCCGGTAGTTCTCGCGGACCCAAGCCTTAAAGGTCGCTCCGTAGCGCGGCACATCGGGAGGGGGGGCTTCGCGCATGAACCAAGCCGGAAGCGGGATGAAGTCGTCGCAGAGCATGCCTCCGCCCACGACTCCTGGATTGCCGTGATTGAACTGGAGCGTGGCCATCGTCGGGCCCGGTCCAATAAGGTCGGCGACGAGATCCTCGAAGATGGCGACGGCGCCCGCGTAGTAATGGCCCTGTAGGTTTCTTCCGACCCAATCGGTATTGTTGCCGATCCCGTTCGGCTCTCTCGAAGTTGTCGAAAGCAGAAGCAGCCGCGCGCTCTCGATCGCCCCGGCCGCGAGAACGATGACCTCGGCCCGCACTTCCTCGGCGCGGCCCTCCCGGAGGATGGCCACACCCGTGACCCGTTCACCGCCGTCGGTCAGAATCCGTGTAACCCGGGTCTCGGGCCAGAGATCGCAGCCGGGTTTCGCAATAACCTTCGGGAGAACCGTGTTGTGGGTCCCGGCCTTGGCCTCGGTGGAACAGCCAAAGCCGACGCAAGTTTGGCCCTGCGCGCATGCCTTGCGCCCGCCGTACGGGCGCGAGTTGATGAGCATGGGGGGCCGCTGGCAGGCCCAGCCGAGGCGCTCAGCGGCTGCTCGGAGCGCACCGGTTCGGTAGGTTTCGGGCAGCGACTCCATCGGGTAGTCGCGGCGGGGCGGCATGTTCGCGGCCGGCTTATCGCCGCTCACCCCGAACTCCCACTCGATAGCCTCGTAGTACGGCTCTAGGTCCTCGTAGCCGATCGGCCAGTCGGCAAGCGAACTGCCGTTCGGCACGCCGTAGGTGCTCGCCATGCGAAAGTCCAGAGGATGGAAACGCCAGGCCTGGGCTCCGTACACCCGCGTGCCTCCTCCTACCGCCATCGCGTTGTTCTGGTAGTCGCCGTCGTTAGGGTTTGCCAGCGTTTCCTGACCGTTTGGCGAAAGGACCACGCGCGAATTGCCGGTAAGCTCCGGGCCCGTGTTGTGGCCGTAGCGGCTGAAGCGGTGGTTGCGCAGGAGGTCGCGGCCGGTCCAGCCCGGCGGATAGATCCGGCCGCGCTCTAGGATGAGGACCCGCTTGCCGCGCTCCGCGAAGCTCCAGGCCGCCACGCCCCCTCCGGCTCCGCTGCCGATCACGATGACGTCGTAATCGCTCATTTAGTCGCTCACCTTAAAGCCGATATCCGCCCAGGAACCGGTCTCGGGAAAGCCGTAGTAGACGTCGCGCACGTGTCCGATAAAGAGTTGGCCAAAGGCGTTGGTTTCGTCCGCCAGATCGGATTCGGACAGATAGGGAATATCGGTCGCGTACATCCTCGCGATCCCCGGCTCGCAGGCGTCGACAAGCTCAATCAGGCGCGCGACGCCGGCCTCCGTGCCCGCTCCGGGCGAGGAGTCGGGAGGGATCACCCAGTCCATCGCTCTCGCCAGCTTGGCCAAACCCTCACCCGCCAGGAATTGCCTCAGTCCGCCCGCCACGGAACCGATCTTACACGTTCGGACCTGGGCCAAGTTCCCCCTAATCCCGGCCCTTATAAGGAAGGGAACGCACCGGCTCAGGGCCTCTCGACTTCCTGCCGGGTCGCGATCGGCACGTAGCCCACTTCCAGCCCCTTCGGGGGCCTTACGATCAGGGCCGGATCGATGTTCGCCAGGGTTCCCCGCTTCGGCGGCGCCAGGTAGTCGCGGTTCTTCGGCCAAGCCCGTTGGAGCTTTGCGACCCTCGCCTGCATCCGCTCGCGCTCGGAGTCGGCGAGGCCCGCGTTCTGCAGGGCCGGCTGATCGGCGAAGCGAAACCAGTAGTAGGTCACGACGGTACCGTCGCCGAGATGGGCTTTGAAAGGCCCAGACGCGGGACCCGGCTTCTTCCAGCAGCTCTTTGGATCGTCGGGCGTCGTGTCGGGCTCGGGGCGCGCTTCCGACGGCCGGCTCCATTTCATCTGTCGAAGGCCGGTTTCCTCGGGAACCTCGTCCGCCTTGACCGGCGCCCACTTCGCTTTCTTCCCGTCTTCGCCCGATTCCAAGCGATAGTACTCCGGGAGGGTGACGAGGCGTCCGTCTATGGCCGCCCTCGCATGGTCCCAGCGATATCCATAAGCCTTGGAATCGAGGGTTACGGCGGTTGCGAACGAACCCCAGTCCAATGGCGCCTTGCCTTGAGTTCCATCCGCCTCCTCCAGCCGGATCTCCCACGTCGCGTATCCAGGGTTGAAGCTTCGCGAGGCGGCTCCGGCGGCATCGATCTTGCCCGTGCTAGGCGACCCACCGGCGAACCAGGCTTTCACCGAATCCCAAAGCGCCTCCTTGCGGTAGGCCGTGTCCTGCTGGACCAGAATCGAATCATCCCCGGAATTGCGAGGAAACGAGGTGGGGGCGATCCGTGCATAGGAATCCCCTTTCGAGTCATGGGCGATCCGGCAGGGGATGTATTGAGTCTCCATCTGCACTTGCCGGTTGGGATCGACGGAGCGGCTGTCGAGAAGCTGTCCGGCCAGGCGAGGGTCTTTCACGGCGCAGTGCGACCAGAAATAGGGCGTGAAGAATGCGACCGGACCTTTGAAGTTGGCCGAGTTCAAAAACAAAGTCCAACAATTCTCGCCGGTTGGAATGTCCTTTCCGTCGGTCGTGGGTTTGGCGTCGCTCAGCGGCAATGTCAGGTATCCGAAGCCAAGAAACTGACCGCACGTTCCTTGCTGAAGGTTGAGGCCGTCGGGGGGGAACAAGAGCCAGGGGCTGAGTTGGGCGACCCCGTACAGGCCGCGGGGCTGATCCCAAGTTCCGGCTCCATGGCCGGGCCCGTTCGCGATCTCCGAAAAGTTCGGCCCGACTCCGCCCATGATGAACTTCGGCGTCTCGGTGGGAAAGCGGGTATCCGTCCACCAGCCCAGACCTCCCTCGACGTCTGAGTACATGTCCTTGGGAGCGGCGCCATCGTATTGGGCGAACATCCAGGTACCGGGAAGTCCGGTCTGAAAGCGGTGCCCTGGGTAAGTCCGCAGAAGCGGCCAGACCGCGACGTACATCGAAAATCCCGCGTTGAAGGACCGGTCGACGCGACCGGCGGTGGGAATGATCAGATAGCCGGCGAGAAGCTCGTTGGAGGGCGGACCTGCCGCGGCAGCCAGGACACTCGACGAAAGCCCGATCGCGATAAGCCGGACGAACTGCGCGCGGAGGATTCTCAAACGACGCAAGAGCTTCATTTTGCTTGAATAGGCAGAGCGGACGGGACACCTAAAGGGGGATTGTCCTGGAGCCCGCCCGACGACATAGGAATTCGATCTCTCGACACTCGAAAATGGGAAAGGCCGGCTTCTTCCGAAAAAGCCGGCCCCAAAACGACGCATCCCCTTACTTGAAGAAGAAGCGAAGACCGAAATCGAGGCTCGTCGTGGTGTCGCTGTCTCCGCTGAAGCGGTAGAACGCGAGCTCCGCAAAGAAAGCCGCATTCGGATGGACGTAATAGTTGAGGCCGGCGCCGCCCTTGAAGGTGGTCGCGGTCTGGCCGCCCGATCCTGTGTTCTCGTAGTACATGCCGGCCAGGACGTAGGGAACGATCTGTCCGGATGTGTTGAACTCGTAGCGAGCGCCGAGGAACCACAGGGTGGCCACCGACCCGCCGTTCACCTTGTTAAGCGTGAGGGCAGTTTCGCCGACGATGTTGTTGGTGAAGTAGTAGCCCACGTCGCCCGTGATGGTGTACGAGTTACTCCCGCTCACCGAGGTCCAGTTACCAGAAATGCCAATTTCCTTGGCCCCTTGGACCGGCCGAATGATGTTCTCTTGCGCGCTGGCAACGCTCGCGACGCAGGCCAACCCTGCTGCGAGCCAGATCTTCTTATCCATGAAACGTTTCCTCCAGAACCCCGTGAGGAGTCAGCGTCATCTAAGCACAGAAACGGCCTCCCTGTCAAGGATGCCTGGGCTCGGCGTGCAGTCTGTGGCTTTTCCGCTTTAGGCTTGTGGACCCGATAGGCTACTTGAAAAAGAACCGAAGTCCAATCTGGAAGTCGGTGCCAGCGGGCTCGTGATTCGTTTTGAACGCGGCAAGCTCGGCGAAGACGGCGGTTTCCCGGCCGACGAAATAGTTGACTCCCACGCCGGCCTCGTAAAACGTCGCGTTAGGGCCCGCCGCGGGATCGAGTATGCGAGGGGAGACTGGTCCGGTCGATGACGCCGAGCCCCTGTGAGATTCGACTCCCGCGAGAAGGTAGGGCACGGTTTGGCCTTTGGTCTGGAATTCGTATTTCGCCCCGATGAAATATTCCAGCACTTGCGGGCTGTGCTTCTCGATCCCGAAGAGGGCGACCGCGGCAAGGCTAGCGGTCACGTAGTAACCTCCTTCGACCACGACGTCGTAGACCCGGGCGGAGCCGGTTTGCGTCCAGTTGCCGGTGATACCGAGCTCCCTGGCCCCGGGCAAGGGCCGAAGGATGTTCTCCTGGGCAAGCGCCCCGAGACTCAGACTTATGCAGCCCACGCCAAACGAAGTGCGCAACGTGGGAAATGTCATATGATTGAGCTAACACGAATCGGCGCGATTTCGTCAAGGGACTTCTTTTTGCACGACGCCCTCGCGAATGCTGCGAAAACACCGGCGATCCGGCGTATCCTGTGGGCATTGATCCCGGGCTGAGGGCCGGTTCTTTGGGGAGTGGGTTGTGATTCAGGATGTCGACGAATCGATTCGAAGGTTGATCATCGGGGAGTTGGTCAACGCCGGCGGGTCCCTTATCAAAGAGGAATCGCAGATCGTGTTCGGTTTGCCCAGCGACGAACCGCCCAAGGATAAGAAGCCGAGGCTGAATATCTACCTGCACGACGTCCGGGAGAACCTGTCGATGCGGGACGAGCAGTTCCACATCAAGAAAACTTCCAGCGAATGGGAAATCGGCAAGCGACCGGGAGCGATCCGGCTGGACCTGTCCTACATCGTTACGGTGACGACGGAGGACCCGCTAGCCGAGCACCGAGTCCTCGGCGAAGTCCTCGCGGCGTTGATCCGAAACGGGGTCGTCCCGGAGAAATATCTCGCCCAGTCGCTCAAGGACGAGATGCCGAATTCGCTGCTGTTGGCAGTGGCGCAGCCGGACCACCCGGCTCACAGCGACCATCCGAAGCTCTGGCAGTCGATCGGCACGACGATCAAGCCGACGATTACGCTCGTCGCGACGGCAAAGTTCAATCCTTACGAGACGAAGTTCGTCAAGGTGGTGCGAGAGGCGATCTTCGCATTGGGACAGGGCGTCCATCCGGAAGGGCCGGACCGGCAGATGGATATCCGAAGTGTGCGTCTTGCGGCGGCCGGGATCGTCTCGGACAAAAAAGAAGACCGTGGTTTGGCCAACGTGACGGTGAGCGTGGTCGGCCGCGTGGAGCAGGCGACGACCGACGAGCGGGGATTCTTCTTCTTTCTAAACCTGCCTCCGGACCGCTACACGCTGCGCTTCAGCCGCCGAGGCTACAAGCCGGTCGAACACGAGACGGTGGCTCCGCCGCCGGGACGGTCCGACACGATCGAGCCGATGGACGTTTCGCTCGTCCGGGTGAGCGACGCCGAAAGGGAGAAGGACGATCTCGCGGCGAGGCAGGAGATTCTCCGCGCCCCTTCCTTTATCGAGACCGGCCGCCGGGTGATGGTCTCGTTGGTCGGGACTTTGCGTTTTCCCGACGGGACGCCGGCGCCATACGTGCCCGTTCGAGTCGGGGGGCGAACGGCGGTAACCGACGAAGACGGGTCCTATCACTTCACGGGCCTAACGCCCGGGGAGCATCAGATCGTTGCCGAGATTCCTGGTCGGGGCGAAGTCCCTGTTCTGCCCAGCGGTGGCACGGCGACCTTGCCGGAGTCGGACGGAAATGGGAAGAAGGTGAAGGCGAAGGGCTGATGGTTGATGCGTGATGCCTGATGCCTGATGCCTGATACGATGCCTCCGCTCCGTTGCCCTCGCGAGGTCGCCGGGGAGCCATATGTAAGGGCTGAAGGCGATCGCAGCCCTTAACCACCTAATCCGCCTCAACCCCTCAGTCGCAACGTCTCATAGACCCGCGCGGGTAACGGGGCCGGAGTGGAGACTCTGAAGATCCCGCCCAAATGGGGTGCCTATAGGGGACGGGATCCTGGGACGTTGAGATCGTGCCGCAGATTCCCCCCAAAAACTCCATGCCCCCTCACGCCCGGCGAGGCGCGGTTGACTCCGCCCGAAGGGAACCGCGCACCGGCTGGAGTTGGCGTTCGTACGAGTAGGAATCCGTAACCCCGCCGAGGGGTCTTCGAGGCCCGGTTTTTCCGTCGCAGGTGGAACGACGGCGACCAAGCTGTCCTCGATCAAGGAGGGGGCACGACCGTCAAGTCCTTCTCCTACGACGCGCAAGGCCGGACCACGGGCGTGACGACTTCGGCGGGTACGACCTCGCTCTCGTACGACTACGAGGACGGGATCACTGGGATCACCTATCCCTCGAGCGCGACCAATTCGTTCGCCTACAACTGCCTGGACACGCGAGTCGGGAAAACCGACTCGTCGGGCACCGCGACCTATCAGCGGGACGGCGTCGGCGTCACGGCTCCGCTCCTAACCGACGGCTCCTCGACCTTCACACCGGGTGTCTCGCAGAACAACGGCTCGACGAGCACGTTCGACTGCGCCGACCG
>Ga0209415_10012846_pt1 | contig 13897 bp, 13 predicted proteins | sample PeaSoiSIISIP2007_FD_187696 | JGI IMG/M metagenome (GOLD analysis project Ga0209415, IMG submission 187696) | Peat soil microbial communities from Weissenstadt, Germany - SII-SIP-2007 (SPAdes) (version 2) | ecosystem: Environmental > Terrestrial > Soil > Wetlands > Peat | place: Germany... | reverse complement strand
GGCCTGGGGCGGCGGCTGGGTCGCGAATTTGTGCGTCGCGCCGTCGTGGTGATCGGGTTCGGGATGGCGGTGTCGCTGTTGTACCGGCGGTAGGTGCGCAGATCGTTCCCGCGTCACACCGCCGCGCTCTGCCGAAGAACAATGTAGCGCCCGCCTTGGGCAATGCGCTATCGAATCAAGTGCGACTTGTTGAAGGTGTCGTCCGGCAGCTGCGCGTTGTACTTGATGTCGCTCATTTCCAGCTTCGACCAGTGCTTCTCCTGCACGTTCTGCATCGTCTGCAGCACCGGCGTCCATATGCCGTCGATCTTCTCCAGCTTGTCGACCGTCCAGACCTTCAGCAACTGGCCCTTGTCGTCGAAGAACTGGGTCCTGACGATGACGAGATCGGCGGGGTCGATCGCGGTCACAGCCTTGGAGTACATCTCGTCGCCCGGCGTCTTCGGCACAGCTTCGACCAGCTTGCAGTGCCGGCCGCCGATGTCTTCCTCGCCGACGAAGCGATAGGTGAAACTGTCGACATCGGGCTGGACGAAGTCGCCAACGTAGAACTCGGAGCCGAGAAACGCCTGCTTGCGCGTCTGCCCACCGACCTGAATGCTGCGTTTGGCCTGCGGGACGAAGATCCATTGTTCATCGCGCCCGACCTTGTGATCGAAGACGAGAAAGCGGGTATCTTTGAGGTCCATAGGTGCGGTGACTTCCATGTAGCTCGCGTCGATGTCGTTGTTCAGGTGCTTGTGACTGAGTTCGAGTTCGCGTGTCCACCCACGATCGGAGGTCATCTTCCCTTTGGCCATGAACGGCACCGTCGGCAGCGCGTCCCGCACCTTCTGCACGAGGTCGCGCGCGGCGCTGTCGTCGGCGCGTGCGCCGGCGGCGGACATCAGCAGGACCACCGTCAGCGCTGCCGCGCCGTGTACGAGTCGCATCTTTACTGTCATCTTCAATGCCTCCCTTAGCACGGCCGTCTTTACCCCGGCCAGGTCGGAGGGTTCAAGAGGGGAAGCGAGACAACAGACCACCAGACAACAGACTACAGACCAACGGACGGCCGATTCACCGCCGACGAATAGCATCGCCTTGCCTGGCGACCCCGCATGTGTCACGTCAGGGCATGCGCTTCGGCATCGCTTTACCCAACTATGGTCCGCTGGCCGCAGCCGACACGTTCGCCCGCTTGGCACGACATGCCGAGGATCTCGGCATCGACTCGATCTGGGTGAGCGATCACCTCGTCGCGCCGGTCGAGGTGACCAGCATCTATCCTTACGATCGCCGCCCGGATGCACGCCCCGGAGACATGGGGGTCATCGAGCAGTTCTACGAGCCGGTGGTGACCCTCGCCTACGTGGCGGGTCACACGACGCGGGTCCGGCTCGGTATCAGCGCCTATGTCATGCCGTATCGGAACCCGGTCCTGACTGCCAAGCACGTGGCGACGCTCGACGTGCTCTCCGGCGGCCGCGTCATTCTCGGCATCGGCACGGGCTGGCTACGCGAGGAGTTCGATGCGTTGGCGGTTCCCTTCGCGCACCGCGGCCGGCGCACCGACGAGTACATCGCCATCTGTAAGGCATTGTGGAGCGGCGGCGAAGCGCGCTTCGAAGGGCGGCATTACCGCTTACCGGCGGTGCGCACCGGGCCATTGCCTGTGCAGCGGCCGCACCCGCCCTTGTGGATCGCCGGCAACTCGCCGGCGGCGATCGATCGGGCGGCGCGTCTCGGTGACGGGTGGCACGCCGTCGATCTCTCGCCCGCCGAGCTCGCCCCGTTGGTCCGCCTGTTACGCGAGCGAGTCGCCGCGCATGATCGCCCGGCCAGTGCCGTGACGGTCACCCTGCGCAAAGGTGTCCTCCTCCGCAACACGCCGACCGCCCCCCGCGCGCTCTACGGTGACCGTGACGCGATCCGGCGTGACCTCGATGCCTATCGCGACGCCGGCCTCGATTACCTCGTCGCCACGCCGCGACAAGCGCGCAGCGTGGACGAACTAGAGCAAGCGGTAACGGAAGTAGCGGGAGCCCTGTCGGGCTGAATGGTGCTCCGGGCGGCAGCTCTTCTTGTACGCCACTTCTTGTACGGCGCCTTGACACCGGAAGCTCACGCTAGTTAACCTCCGCCCGCACCGACATGCAGACCTCTGGCGGCAATTTGGACGGCTACCGTATTCTCGACCTCACGGGTGAGCCCGGTTTTCTCGCCGGCAGGTTGCTCGCCGATCTCGGCGCCGACGTCATCAAGCTCGAGCCACCGGGCGGCGATCCGGCGCGCCGGCGCGGTCCATTCGTCGGCGACAACGCGGACCCGGAGCGTTCCATCCTCTGGCTGGCGCTGAATACCAGCAAGCGTGGCCTCACGTTGGACCTCGCCCACCCCCGGGGTCGCGAGATCTTTCTGTCATTGTGCCGGACAGCCGACGCGGTGATCGAATCGGCCGGCCCGAGGGATCCGGCGTCGCTCGCCACGCGTGGACTCGGCTATGAAGAGCTGCGCGCTACGAATCCGAAACTCGTCGTGTGCAGCATCAGCCCCTTCGGCCAGACCGGCCCGTACAGTAACTATCGCGGCTCCGACCTCACCGCCGTCGCCATGGGCGGCAACATGTATCCGACGGGCAACCCGGAACGGGCGCCGGTGCGCTGCTCAATGCCCGTCGCGTACTATCACGGCGGGATCGAGGCGGCAGTCGGTGTCGTGTTTGCCTTGTGGGGACGTGAGGAGCTGGGCGAAGGGCAGCTGGTCGACGTGTCGCTGCAGGAAGCCATGCTGATGCCCAACATGACCAGCCCGACGCAGTTCCCGCTCACCGGCTTCAAGGGCGGACGCGTGGGCGGCGGCTTTCGCGGCGGACGCGCATTCTTCCACGAGCTGTGGCCCTGCAAGGACGGCTACGTATCGTTCGCGCTGCGTGGCGGTCCGGCGCGCATCCCCGGCATCATCGCACTGGTGCAGTACATGGACGAGAACGCAATGGCGCCGGCATCGCTGAAGAGCCGCGACTGGTCGAAGTACAACCACAACCTGATCACGCAACCGGAGGTCGACGAGATCGAGGCCGCGCTCGGGGCGTTCTTCCGCAGCAAAACGATGAGCGAGTTGTTTGCTGCCGCGTGCGATCGCAATCTGATGCTGGCGCCGGCGAATACAGCGCGCGAGATCCTGGCATCGCGCCAGCTCGCCGCGCGCGAGTTCTTCGTGCAACTCGACGACCCGGGCCGCGGCGTCACGCTGACCTACCCGGGCGCGTTCGCGAAAACCAGCCTTGGCGGCGTCGGGATCCGGCGCCCGGCGCCGCGTCTCGGCGAGCACAACGCTGAGGTATACGGTGCCCTGGGCTTGGATGTCGTCGCGCTGCAGCGCGAGGGTGTGATCTGATGCGGCAATTGTTCACGGGTCTGAAGATCTTGGAGTTCGGCGGCGGTGCCGCCGGCCCGTTCGGCACGCGCTACTTCGCCGACCACGGGGCCACGGTGGTGCGTGTCGAATCGCATCAGCGACCCGACTTCATCCGCCTCCTGCGTTATACGCCGGGCACCGAGGGCGGCGTCGACGCCAGCCACATGTTCGCCATGGTGAACCCCAACAAGTACGGCGTCGCGCTGAACATGAGCCACGCGAAGGGTCCGGAGATCGCGCGCCGTCTCGTTCAGTGGGCCGACGTGGTCGCCGAGAACTTCGCCCCCAAAGCGATGGCCAAGTGGGGATTGGACTATCCATCACTCGCGGCCAGCAAGCCGGAGCTGATCATGATCAGCACGTGTCTGAACGGCCAGACGGGTCCGGACCGCAACTACCCCGGCTTCGGCGGGCAGGGTTCTGCGATCTCCGGGTTCAATCACCTTACTGGCTGGCCGGATCGTGAGCCGCTCGGTCCGTACGGCACGATCACCGATTCGCTGTCGCCGCGCTTCGTGGCGCTGCTGCTGGCCTCGGCTCTCGTGTACCGCCGCCGCACCGGACGTGGGCAGTACATCGATCTCTCACAGGTCGAGGCCGGCGTCACATGCCTCAGCGAGAGCATTCTCACCTACGCCGCGACGGGCGGGGCGCTCGGTCGTCTCGGCAACCGCTCGCGCCACGCCGCTCCGCACGGCGCGTTTCGGTGCGCCGCGCATAAGGACGATGACGACCGCTGGGTAGCCATCGCGGTTCACGATGACCACGATTGGCAGCGGTTTCGCCGCGCCATCGGCGACCCGCCATGGGCGGCGGACGCGCGCTTCGTGACGGCCGCCGGACGGCTCGCCAATGTCGACGCCTTGGAGGTCCAGGTCACGGCATGGACTCGCACGCGCTCGGCCGAGGACATCATGCAGACCTTGCAGGCGGCCGGGGTGGACGCAGGCGTCGTCGCGAACTTCGAAGACCTGACGCGCGACCCGCAGCTCGCGCACCGGCGCCATTTCCGCGCAGTCACGCATCCGGTCATCGGCACGCATCTCTGCGAGACCGACGCGCTGCGCTTCTCCAGCACGCCGGAAGACATTCGCATGCCCGCACCGTGTCTCGGCGAGCACAGCCAATACGTCTACCGTAACCTGCTCGGTATGACTGCGGAGGAATACGCGGTGCTCGAAGCGGACGGCGTGTTTTCGTAGCCGGAACGCTCAGCGCTCGACCCGATGGCGGATTTCCAGCTTGATGCCGACCGCGCCGCGCTGTGCGTCGTCGAGATGCAGAACGACATGGTGCACGAGTCGAACATCGAGAAACGCGGCATCCGCGGCGTGCTCGCGGCGCAGGTACAGAAGCGCGGCGTCATCCCGAAGCTCCAGGCAGTGATGACGGCGGCACGGACTCGTCAGGTACCGATCCTGTACATCAACTTCTGTCTGAAGCCGGGCTTCCCGCGACCGAACACACTGCTGCACCGCCGCTCGCAACGCGAGCCGACGCTCGTCGAGGGCACGTGGGGCGTGCAGATTCACGAGGCACTCACGGCGCGTCCCGAGGACTTCGTCCTCGAGCGTACCGTTGGCATCGACGGATCGTACGGCACGCAACTCTATCCCGTGCTGCGCCAGCTCAAACGGACCACGATGCTGATGGCCGGGGTGTCGACCAACTTGGCCGTCGAAGGCATCGTGCGCGCCTCGGTGAACCGCGGCTTCGACATGGTGGTCATCGAAGACTGCTGCGCCAGCTATCCCGACGAGTGGCACCGTTTCTCGGTCGAGAACATCCTGCCACTGATCGCGACGGTAACTACCTCAGAGACGGTGATTCAGACGCTCACACGATCCGCAGGCGTCGGCACCTGATGCTGGGCCGCCCCGTCACGCACCCCCGCCCGCGGCAATCCGCTGCAGGAAGGCCTGCGTCGCCGCGGCCGCGTTGCCCGCCGCGAAGTGGTAGTAGGCGAAGAACTGCGGCAGGAATCCCTGCAGTCCGAGCGGATCGGGTGAACCGTCCGAGACGGCGCGGAATGCAATGAACCGCACGCCGCGCGCCGCCGCCTCGCGGGCAATCGCCGCGGTCTCCATGTCGTTGGCGACAGGCGTCGGCGTGTCGAGCGGCGAAAGGCTGGCCGCCGCGTGCTCGGCGCCGGACGCAGACGCAGTGTCCGACGACGGCAGGTCGCAGCCGAAGACATCGTCCCCGTCAGGTGTACAGGCAAACGCCATCCCGCCAAAGGGATCAGTGCTCAGACCGATGCCACCCACCACGATGGCGGGTTCATCGAGCATACACACCGGCTGCGCCGAGAGATCGGTCGGCACCACGGCACAGCGCTCCAGCGCGGCGCTGCCAGAGGCTGCGATCTCGCTGGCTAGAGCCAGCCATCCCGGGTCGGCGCCATAGGTCGTATTGTCGGCGAGCTCCCAGGTCGTCGGTACGGCAACGTCGCCGATCTGTAGCGGACTACCGGCAACGGCCGAGACCACGATTCCCGCCACTTGAAACTGATCGAGCAGGGCGTGCGTGGTGGTTTGCGCGTTGACCAGCCCGATGCCCGTGAGCCCGATGACGACGGGCACCCCTGCGAGCGCCCCGATCCGGAAAACGTGTCCATTGACCATCGCGGTGCTTTCGACGGTCGCGTGCTCGAGGACGGGAGCCATCTCCGCCGGAAACGCGCTCAGTACCGCCAGACGCGCGGGTGGGCTCACGTGGAACCCGCTGTCATCATCTCCGCACGCGCACAGCGACACGGCCAACGCAACAACGACCACACCGCTCAACCAAGACGTGTGTGGCAGTGACCGAGCCGACATGACGCAGCCCGCGCTCCTAGTCTCCGAAGCGCGACAGCGCCGCCATGTCAGCGCCCCTTCCACGAAGGTTTGCGTTTTTCGACGAAGGAGCGGGGACCTTCTTTGTGGTCCTCCGACTGCTCGACGACCTCGAGATAGCCGGCAGCGATTTCCTCGGCTTGCGGAATCGGCAACCCGAGCCCTTGCAGGATCGCCATCTTCGTTCCCCACACGGCCAGCGGCGAATTGGTGAGCAGCATGCCGGCGATCTCGCGCGCCCGCTCCATGAGCTTCTCGTGCGGGACGATCTCGGTGACCAGCCCCACCTCATAGGCACGCTGCGCGCTCATACGCTCGCGGCTGCCGAGCAACGCCATGCGCAGACAGACGGCGACCGGAACCCGGCGCGCCATGTTCACCATTTCGTGCGAGGACACGTATCCGATCGAGACATGCGGGTCCACGAAGTACGCCTTTTCCGACGCAATCGGGATGTCGGACTCGGTAACCAGATCGAGCGAAAAGCCGGCGACTACACCGTTCACGGCGGCGATGACCGGTTTGTGGACACGCTGGCGGCGCGGCGTCGGCAGCTCGACGATGCCCTCGATCATCGCCAGCTCGCGCCAGCGGTCCGTCTTCACGAACCCACCGGTGGCGAGCGACTCGACGTCGGCACCGCTCGAAAAGGCTTCGCCGGCGCCCGTGACGATGGCCACCCAGATGTCCGGATCGGCCTTCACCCGTTGCCAGCAGGCGCGCAGCTCGTCCTTGAGCTGCTGGTTCATAGCGTTCTTGCGCTCGGGCCGGTTGAGCGTGATGGTCGCGATCCGATCGTCCACGTCGAAGCGGACGGTAGTGAAGTCGGCCATAATTCTCTTCTACTTTGCGGCGCGCAGTTTCGTTGCCCCGAGTGCTGCAGGCCGGCGCGGGCGCCGGCTGACGGGGTCGATGCGTTCGACGGCCGCTCGAACGATCTTGGGACTCAGGCGCTTTGCGAGGCGCGCCAGGTGCGATTCGTCGAGCGCTTGCACTGCCTCGATCTCCCGAGACGTGATGTCCGGCCATTCCGTGGCGCAGGCCGCCGCTGGCTCGTGATAGAACTCATGCCGAAACTGTGTGTCGGTAATCAATCGACCCAGTAGACCCTCGACTGCACGCTGGCTCATTGAACCGTCCCTCAGGCGGCACTGCGCTGCGCCGCGGTCATTGACTCGCCGCGAGCATAGACCGAGCGCTCGCGCGCTTTCAAGAGCAGGGTGGCGCGACCGGTTCGCCGTCCTGCACAACCAGGAACTGCCGGTCCGGAGCGTTCTGCAACTCGCGTTGCGGTGCGCCAGCGCCCGACTGGCCGCGCATCGCGCAGGCACCGTCGGGCGCGAACTGGACGATGTAGGTCTTGCGTACCGCGCCGGTCAGGTTCGGCCCCGTGCAGTGTGGCGTGAGCGAGGAGAACACGACGATGCTGCCGGCGCGCGCAGGTACGGCGACTGCGCCCTCCGGCTCGTCGAGGCATTGGAAGCCCAGCTCCGTCGTCCAGTGCGCCAGCGTACCCAGGCGATGCAGGCCGGGGACCACTCGCGGGCAGCCGTTTTCCTCGGTGGCATCGGTCAATGCGACCCAGCAGGTCAGATACTGCTGCGGCTCGACGTAGGTGTAGCCATTGTCCTGATGCCACGGGAACGGGCGCGGCTTCTCCGGCTTCTTGTAAACGGCCTGATCCCAGTACAGGCGCACATCGGGGCCGATCAAGTCGGCAACGAGATCCTGGAAGACCGGCCCCGAGCAAAACGCCCGCAAGCGCTGTGACAAGGCGACGAGATGGACGGTGAACGTGATCGTCTTGGCATCGGCGATGAAGAATTTCTCATCCGGTTGCGTGCGCAGGAACGCCGTGGTCCGTTCCTCGAAGGGAGCGATGTCATCGATGACCGCCTGAATCGTCGGCGCGTCGAACGCGTCTTCGAGGACGAAGAAACCCTGCTCGTCGTACGCACGTGCCTGCGCCGCGGTAATCCGCCGGAACGGACCACGCCGCGGCCGCCAGGCGAACGACGTATTCCAGACATGGCGCTGCGGAGATTTCATCGGTCCGGTTCCCAGACCGGGAGCGTGACCAGGTCCGTGAGCGGCTTGAAAACGACGCGCACCCGCATCCCGAAACGCGTGTCCGCGGGCGTGCAGTTCACCATGTAGCCCACGAGGCGCGGACCTTCGTCGAGCTGCACCAGAACCATAACGAGCGGCAGCAGCTCGCGGAACGCCGGCAAGAAGGGCTCGGAGCCGATGACGTACGTATAGATTTCGCCACGGCCGCTCGCCTCGAACCATTCGAGCTTCCCGCCCTTCCAGTAGGCGGGCTTGGGAGGCCAATGCACGATGCCCGTGCCGATCTCGCGTTGCAGCAGCAGCTTGTGGGTACGGCAGCCGTCCCAGAACGGCTTGGTGATCGGATTGTCGATCTCGGGGAGCGGGTAATCGGGATGAAGGGGCATAGTGAAGCTCCAAGCTTCAAGCCACAAGCTACAAGCTACAAGCCGGAAACCAGATGTTCTGGCTTGTAGCTTGAAGCTTGCGACTTGCAGCTATTCTTATTCATTCGCCCCGCAGGACCATCGCACTGGTCGCCACACCGGACGCGCCGGTGATCAGGGTCGCCTTGCAGTTCGGAACCTGATTGCACGATGTCCCGCGGATCTGGCGGACGCCTTCGAGAATCAAGTTGAAACCGTGGACGTAGGCCTCCGAGAGACCGCCGCCGGACGTCAGCACCGGCAGCGCGCCACCCAGCTCGATGCGGCCGCCGTCGGTGAACGGCCCGCCCTCGCCGCGTTTACAAAAGCCGTAGTCTTCCAGGCCCATGATGACCAACGGGGTGAAGGCGTCGTAGATTTGCGCGCAGTCCATATCGTCCGGCTTGAGCTGCGAGCGCGCCCACAGTTGCTTGCCGCAGGGCACCGCCGTGGTCTCCAATCCGGGGGTATTGTAGTTGGCGAGGTGTACGGGGTTGGGACCAGACGCTTGCGCCACAGAATGGACGAGCGCCGGCTTGTGGCGGAGATCGCGTGCCCGTTCGATCGAGGTCACCACGCAGGCCAGCGCGCCGTCGGTCTCTAGACAACAGTCGTAGAGGTGGAGCGGATAGCCGATCACCTTGGCGTTCAGATAGGTCTGCATGTCCAACGTGCGGTCGCGCATCATCGCGTCGGGGTTGCGGTTGGCGTGTTTGCGGGCGGCGATAGCGACGTTGCCGAAGTGCTCGCGCTTCGTGCCGTACTCGTACATGTGCCGGTGGGCCCACATCCCGATGACGTCGACCGGACGGATGAGGCCCCACGGCGTGTGCAACGCCTTATCATCGCGCACCAGCACTTTCTCCTGGGACCACGGGCGTGCGGTCTTCGAGCCGCGGTTGCGGGCGCGATGGCAGACAACGGTCGTGGCCATCCCCGTCGCGATCGCGGCGGCGGCGTGCATGATCGTGGCGCACGAAGCCCCTCCCCCGTACGAAGTCTTGTCCCACCACTGCAGGTTCTTCGCCCCCAAGCAGCGCGCAATACTCACCTCGTGAGTGGACTCCATCTCGAACATGCACATGCCGTCGACGTCCTCGGCGGCGAGTCCCGCATCGTCGAGCGCCAGCTGAATCGCTTCCACGGCGGTGTCGGCGATCGGCCGGCCGATGTCCTTGGCAAACGGCAGGTGGCCGATGCCGACGATCGCCACCTTATCTTGAATGCGCCGAAAGAGGTCGCGGTCAATGTGGTCGGTCATATTCGAACGGCGGTCCCGCGAAACGATACTGCCCATTCTCCCTACGACACCGCAAGAGCCCAATGGCCTCATGCGCGTCCCGCTCGACCTGGGGCGGGACAACGAGTAGCGTATGTCCGACGGCCCCCGGCAGGGAGCAGAGCCATGAGCGGGACGGACGAACTGAAGGAACGCGCGTGTGCGGCGGTCAACGCACAGCAGCACGCGTTGATCGACCTGAGCCAGCGCATCCATTCCAGCCCGGAGCTGAACTTCGAGGAGCATCGGGCCTCCGGCTGGCTGGCGGAATACCTGGAGCACGCCGGCTTGAAGGTCGAACGGGGCGCATATGGACTGCCCACTGCGTTTGCGGCGCGCCTGGGCGACGGGCACCCCCGCGTCGCGGTGCTGTGCGAGTACGATGCGCTGCCGGGTATCGGCCATGCCTGCGGGCATAACATCATCGGCACGGCGGGAGCCGGTGCCGGTGCCGCGCTCGCCGCCGTGGTGCGCGAGACCGGCGGCAGCGTGATCATTCTGGGCACACCGGCGGAGGAAGGCGGCGGCGGCAAGATCATCATGGCGCGCAAGGGCGCATTCGACGGCGTCGATGCGGCGATGATGGTCCACCCCGCGGGTGTCGACCTCGCTGAGATGCATGTGCTGGCCATCACCCAAGTGGAGGTGGAATATCGCGGCCGCGCCGCCCACGCCGCCGCGTTCCCGCATCGCGGCATCAACGCGCTCGACGCGCTGGTCACCGCGTACAGCACCATCGCGCAGCTCCGCCAGCATATTCGTGCCACCGAACGCATTCATGGCATCATCACCGACGGCGGTCAGGCGCCGAACATCGTTCCGGAGCGCGCCGCAGGCCTGTTCTATATCCGGGCCGCGACCGCACAGCGGCTCGCACGATTGAAGGAGCGGGTGGCTGCATGCTTCCGCGCCGGGGCCGAGGCCAGCGGCGCCGAGCTGTCGCTGCGGACACTCGGCGAAGATTACTCGGATATGTGGACCAATCGTCCGCTCGCCGATGCTTACGTCACGAACCTGGAACGGCTCGGCCGCAAGCTGGTACGCGCAGCGGACGTCCCCGCGGAGGTGGCGGGCAGCACCGACATGGGCAACGTCAGCAAGCTGGTGCCCGCCATTCATCCGATGATCGCCGCCGCGCCGCCGCACGTTCCGCTGCATTCGACGGAGTTCGCACAGTGGGCGGCATCGGAGATCGGACAGCGGGCCGTCATCGACGGCGCGAAGGTGCTGGCGATGACGGCGCTCGATGTGCTGTGCCGGCCCGATGTGCGTGCCGCCGTACACGCCGCCTTCACAGCGACGCGTGCGGACCACGACGCCTGACGCTCACGCCACGACGGCGCCGGCGCGCAGCGCCGCGATTTCGGGATCGCTGTAGCCCGCGGCGCGCAACACCTCGTCGGTATGTTCGCCCAGGCGCGGCGGATGGCGCCGCAGCGCCGGCGGCGTGCCGCGCAGGCGGACCGGATTGCGCAAGTAGCGAATGCGTCCGGCCGCCGTATCCTCGGCTTCGAAGACCGTTCGGTTCACTACCACCTGCGGATCCGCGAGGAACTCGCGCACGCCGTTGGCCGGAGCCAAGGGCACGCCGAACTGTCGGGCCCGCTCGACCAGGGTTGCCGTTGGGTACTTGCGCACTGTTTCTTCGAGGAGCGGAAAGAGCTCCTGGCCGTTGACGATGCGCATGAGCAACGACGCGTAGCGCTCGTCGGCGATGAGATCCTCGCGTTCCAGCACGCGGCACATGGCATGGAACTGCGAGTCCTCAATGACCATCATGACGACGTATCCATCGGCGGTTTGCCACGGCCGATGGATGTCCGCGAGGTTGGGCAGGCTCTGCCACTCGTCGCTCGGCAAGAAGGTCTCACGCAGCATCTCCTCGGGAAGGATGAACGCAGCGAAGGCATCGAGCATGGCGAGATCGACGAGCTGGCCGCGGCCATCGCCGCGCTCACGGGCCAGCAACGCCGCCAGAACGCCATAGACGGCGGTCAGTGCCGTTGACTTGTCCGCCACCATGCTCCGAATGAGGGCCGGGCTGCTCGCGCCACCCTGAGTGGGCATGAGCCCGGTCAACCCTTGGATGACCGTGTCGTAGGCGGGCAAATGCGCGTACGGGCCCTCCGCACCGAAGCCGCTGATGGCGAGATAGACGAGCCGGAGATTGAGGGCGGCCAGTGTCGCGTAGTCGATGCCGATCCGCTCCGCAACACCGGGGCGGAAGTTGTGCACCACGACATCGGCGTCGCGCGCCAGCCGGTGCGCAACGGCGCGACCGTCAGCATGCTTGAGATCGATCACGACGCTGCGCTTGTTGCGATTGAAGTGGGTGAACATAGCGCTCAGGTCGCCCTTGAAGGGCGGTCCCATCATGCGCGTACTGTCGCCGCGCGGCGGCTCGACTTTGATCACCTCGGCGCCCAGGTCACCGAGGATCATCGTGCACATGGGTCCGGAGATCACGGTCGAGAAGTCCAGTACCCGAAGTCCGGCACACGGGCCGCGCGGATCGTCGTGCAAACGAACATCCATAATTCGATCGCTCCGGCCACGATTCTTACGTTCGGCGGCGGCACGGGGTCAAGCCCGCGCTCCGATGTTTGCTGGACACTCGCACGGTGAGCGACTAGGGTCGATCGCATGTTCGCGGCGCAATCCGACGAGTCGCAGCAGCGGTCTGCGCAACGGCGGGCGCGCCGCCGTCCGTGGTGGATCCCGCATGTTCTCGGGTCGGTGCCCGACATCGAGCCGCGGCTGCTCAACCTCCTCGGTTTGGTGGCGCTGGCATTGTTCTTCGAGCAGTACGACCTTTCGATGCTCACGGCCGCGTTGCGCTTCATCGCCGAGGACCTTGGCATCGCCGAGTCGGAGCTCGGCGGGTACATGAGCCTGATTCGTCTCGGCTCGCTGCCGGCGTTTGCGGTCATCCCGTTCGCCGATCGCATCGGCCGGCGACGCCTGTTCTTGATCTCGGTGGTGGGCACCAGTGTGGGCACCTTGCTGACCGCGCTCAGCCAGAACGCGTCCCAGTTCGTCGCCGTGCAGCTCGTCACCCGCACGTTTCTGGCGACAGGAATGGCGGTGGCAGTCGTGATCGTGACCGAGGAATTCCCGGCACCGCACCGTGGGTGGGGGATCGGCATGCTCGGCGCGCTGTCGGCGTGCGGCCACGGGTTGGGGGCCGCGCTGTTCGCGGCCATCCACGTGCTGCCGTATGGCTGGCGTGCCTTGTACGCCGTGGGCATTGCTCCGGTCTTGTTGCTGCGGCTGTTTCTGCGCAACGTGCGTGAGACCGAGCGGTTCGAGCGGCATCGCGCGCAACGGGCGGCGCAGGGGGAAGCAGCAACGGGGCTGCGCAGTTGGCTGCGGCCCATGGTGAGTCTGGCACGCACGCATCCGCTGCGCGCACTCGCGGTCGGCTTGGTCGGCGGGCTCGGGTCGTTCGGCTCGATGCCGGTCATGCAATTCATCGGCTACTTCACCCAGGCGGTGCACGGCTGGGCGCCATGGCAGTTTTCGGCGATGGTGTTCTTCGGCGGCGGCATCGGGATCATCGGCAACGTCGCGGCCGGCCGGCTCGGTGACCGGATCGGCCGCCGCGTCGTCGGCGTGACGTGCATGAGCCTGTATCCGGTGTGTGCGTGGATCTTCTACCGCGGCCCCGGATGGAGTCTGCCGTTCGTCTGGATCCTCCTGGTGCTCTGCACGACGGCGAGCGAGGCGATCATTCGGGCGCTCTCGACCGAGCTGTTCCCGACGTCGCACCGCGGGACATCCGCCGGTTGGTTGGCAGCGGTCGCGACTCTGGGAGCTGCCGCCGGTCTCGGCATGGTTGGAGCCGGCACGCGTCAGCCCGGCGACCTCGCGCGCATGATCAGCCTCATGGCGTTCGCCACCGTGGCGGG
>Ga0209415_10012844_pt1 | contig 13898 bp, 8 predicted proteins | sample PeaSoiSIISIP2007_FD_187696 | JGI IMG/M metagenome (GOLD analysis project Ga0209415, IMG submission 187696) | Peat soil microbial communities from Weissenstadt, Germany - SII-SIP-2007 (SPAdes) (version 2) | ecosystem: Environmental > Terrestrial > Soil > Wetlands > Peat | place: Germany... | reverse complement strand
AAGCCGTCGTACACGGAACGTCCTTCCGGAGTCCAGACGGTAATCCCGCCGGTGGAGCATTCCTGGCCCGGCACGTAATACTGTGAAGGCTTACATATCGGAATCACCGGCGACTGAACGCCGTTGATGATCCGCGTGAAGTGGTTCAGGTCCACTTCGCCGAGATTGGTGTTCTCACCCTGGCGGCGCGCCCAGTCTACCGTCAGCACCATGTCGTGGCCAAGATCACGCTGTACGCCGATGGAAGTCTGGTAGCTCCTGAGCAGCGGGAAGTGAGAGGGATAAATCTCGATTCCTTGCTTGGCGAGATCGATGCCCGTGACTGAATACGGCCCGCTAGCCGGGGGCAGTGGCGTAAGTTGCGCTTCAATTCCCGGGAGCTCCTGATTGACGATGCCAAGAAACTGGCCCAGGGTCATGGTGGTCAGCGCGCCCAGCGGGAGGGGTTGTCCGACAGCAACCGGGCAGACAGGCGCGGCAGCGCATCCGAGTTGGAGGATCCCCGGAATCGTGTTGGTGAATGCACTGGCGGCCAGCGTTGACCTGCCGTCGCCCGGAGGTCCAATAGCCGCGCCTTCACGGAAATGTTGCCAGATGGGTTGGGTATCCCAATAGATCCCGCCACCGCCTCGAATCACAGTCTTCTTGTCCTTACCCAAGGCCCAAGCGAAACCTACCATGGGCGAGAAATCTTTTTTGTTGGGCTGGGTCGCGCCTAGGCCATACGGCGCTCCGCCGGTCTGACCTTCCAGGATGGGCGCCAGGTATTGCGGAAGATTGAGATTGGAGTAAAAGAGTCCCGTCTCTAGGTCGTAGCCCAAGCCGAAGTTAATCGTCAAGTTCGGTCGAACCTTCCAGGAATCCTGGACATACGGATGCAGGCGCTGGTTGACCCCTCCTTGGTCGTGTTGATACAGGCCGGGGAAGGTGCCGTTGCCAACGCCGGTTCCGCTATAGATGCTCTGGCCTAAATTCAAGACGGGCAAATTGAGGAGGTCCTGAGTGGTGGTCACTTGGGTAGGAAGGTTGGGGAAGAGGAACGCTTGCGCCGGTCCCAGTCCAAGCCCCTCGATTGTCTCGGGGGCAAAGACGTAGTCGCAACCTGGATTGCAGTATTCCCAGGGCGCGACCTTGGTCTTCATGTGCTCGTAGTCCACGCCGAAGGTGATGTGGTGCGTGCCTTTCTGCCAGCTTAAGTCGTCTTTCAACTCCAGCGCCCGCGCCTGGCGGAATTGGGGAGAATTGACGTTGGTGCCGCCGATGAAAGTTCCCGAAGGAATGGCCGCGAGAATAGAAGGCAGCCCCAGGCCGGTGCAGTTTGGGCATTGAGCGGACGTGACATCCGTCACATTGTTTTCCCAATAGTGATACTGGAAGTGGAATTGATTCACCAGCGCCGGAGTTATCACCGTGGTCAGACCCATAATGCTTTGGTCGGACCAGTTTTGGTTGGTGTTGAATGCCGAGGGCAGCGGTGCGCCGTAGTACGGACCCACGCCTTCGTTGCCGTCGTGCGAATAGCGGACAAACAAACTATTGTTTTGAGAGATACGGTAGTCAAACCGCGCCGTAATCAAATTGTAGTGGTATGGCGTCGGAAACGCACCGTTTAAGCCTTGCAGCGAAGGAAGATCCTGCTGTACCAGGACCACGTTCGTCTGGTCCAAGTGCTCGTAGTTAAAGAAGAAAAATAGCTTGTCCTTCTTGATCGGGCCACCCAGCCAAAACCCGGGGTTGCGGCGTTCAAAGTACGGATTTGGAAATAGAGGATTGTATGCGAGCAGGGGATAGGCCGCCATGTTGTGGTCCCGGAAGAAATAGTAGGCGCTGCCATGCAGGTCGTTGCTGCCGGATCGGGTGACGATGTTCAGCGCTCCGGAGGCTCCGATACCAGTCGACAGATCGAAGGTGTTCTGCTGGAGCTGAAACTCTTGCACCACTTCCTGCGACAGGTTCAGTGAGGTGCCGCCTTCCATCTCGTCGTTGATGGTGCCACCGTCGACGGTCATCAGGATGCCAACTCCGGAGCCCGCTGTTGCGCCCGCGTTGTCTCCGAACACGCTGATATTCACGATGGCATTGAACTGCGAGGTGCTGCCGGGCGCTATGGTGACTCCAGGCTCGAGGCTCGCCAATTGCAGTGCGCTACGGCCATTCAGGGGAAGATCCTCGATGGTCGCGCGATCGATCACTCCCTGGACCGTATTGCTCTCATAGTTAATCTGAGAGGTGGCGCTCTCCACCGTCACCACCTCGGTGGTCTCGCCCAATCGCATCGACATGTCGGCCGTGGTGTTGTTGCCGGCTGTCACCACCGCGTCCCGCACTACCGTGCGGAAGGCCTTCATCTCGGCTCGAACTTCGTATTCGCCTGGTGGCAAGGCAGGAACGCTATAGTTCCCTTCCGCGTTGGTTGCGATGGACCGGACAACATTGGTGGCCTTGTTGGTGATGGTGATCATGGCGTTCGCAATCAACGCGCCGGACTCGTCCTTGACAGTCCCTAGAATGGTTCCCGTCGGCGCTTGGGCATAGGCGATAGCGCCTATCACGAGCGCAATAATCAGCAACATCGACACAGATGCTTTTGACATGTTCCCTGTTCTCCCTTACCTTGCCCTCAGCCAGTTCGGTAAAAACCGATCGACCGGTAGGGAGATGATATGGAAGCTCGATTCCGGTGTCAAGGGGGTCCCGGACCCCTGTGTTTATTGGGCTTCCGCGAGGGGGTGCAAAAGTTAGCGCGGCGTTCGGCCACGCTTTGCCGGACCGCGCTCCGCGTTCATTGTAGGCGTGGGCTCTGAAGCGGTGTTCTCGACAGATGCGAACGAGCTTGCCGCCGCGCCGGTCAAATAGATCGTCGCAAATAAAACTCCGATCTGATCGGGCGACAGCGGGCCGTTGGGCCGGAACCAGACCAGCACGCGGTTGAGGAGGCCCAGGAGGGCCAGGCAAAGGTATTTGACGGGCACATCCTCACGCAGTGCGCCCGTAGTCTGGGCCTCATCCAAAACAGATCGCACCAGGCTTTCATAGGCGTCACGAAGGGCTGTCACCTCATCCAGCCGTTCCCTGGACAAGGCGAACATCTCCGTCAAAGCGGCTGAATGCCTGTCTTGATCCCGCAGCATGCTCTCGATGTGGGTGCGAATCAGTATCCCGGTTCGTTCCAAGGGATTCGAAGCGCCCTGGAGCGCGGCCTCGACGTCGCTTCGGATTTGTTTCAGTGACGACTTACAAATTTCGTAGAGCAGGTCTTCCTTGGTTTCGATGTGATAATACAACGAAGCCTTCTGAATCCCGACGTCCGCGGCGATTTCACGAGTGCTGGTTGAAGCGTAGCCCTTCTTGGCGAACAACGCGGCCGCGGAGTCCAGCAGGCGCGTCGAAATGGGCTCCTTCGACGCTCTGGTACGCTTGTGCCGCCTTGGTGCGACGCTCCGCGCGCCCGCTTGCAGGTCGGGGGGCACCACGGAGAGCCGTCCGGCGGACGCGATCGCACCGTCGATGCAGGTCCGCGCGAAGATCTCCGCGAGTTGGTCCGCCGACAGCGCTTCGTCCCCTCGAAACCAAACCACGGCCCAATTGAGAATGTTGAGCAGGGCTAGACACAGGTATTTCGCCGGAATGTCCGTTCGAACCGAGCCCACACTTTGTCCGGACTTCAGGACCGACAGAACCAGCATCTCGTACCGCTTCCGCAGTCCGAGCACTTGCCGCCGGCGTGTACCCGAGAGCGAGCGCAGCTCGGTTAGCATGAGCGCGTGTCTGGTCCGGTACCTCAGGAGCGTATTGAGATGCGCGCCCACCAGGATCCGGAGCCGTCCCTCTGGACATTCGGACTGATTGACGGCCGACTGCACCTCGTTGAGGAGGTGATCGAGCGACGTCACACACAGCCGGTAGAGTAGATTCTCCTTGCTGGCGACGTGGTGATAGAGCGATGCCTGCCGTATGCCTAAGCTGGCGGCAATTTCACGCGTGGTGGTTGCGGCATACCCCTTCTTCCAAAACAACTCGGCAGCCTGGTCGAGCACTCGCTCCTGTGTCGACGCGTCAGCTTGAACAGGTGGCTTGGAAGTCGGCGGTACAGCGCGGCTCGGAGGCATGGGGGTGAATCGACCATTATCGCGCACGGCGCGGCAGGCTCCAATTGAAGCTAGCGGGGGTTCACGGAAGACGTCGTCGCCTCCGCCTTGAGGAACTTGAGCAGTTCGCGGTTGAAGATCTCGGGCATTTCCAGATGCGGGACGTGACCGGCATTCGGGATCAAGACCAACTCTGCGGCGGGAATCGTGTCGGCGATGTGTTTGGCTCGCGCCGGGAAGTCGGGACCATCCTTGTCGCCACCGAGAACCAAGGTCTTCGCTCGAATCTTCGCCCAGTCGTAGACCACGGGATCCAGGTACGTGATCTGTTGGTAGATGGACCGCACCATCGCCAGCCGCGGCCAGTCGCCGCCCAACGTCGGCGCGTAGAGAATTCTTACGTACTTTTCGTATTCGGGCTTCCAGGCGCCGGGCGTCGGAAAATAGCGCCGGATGTTCGCGTAAAACGCCTGGTAGAGCTGATCGTGAGTTTGCGCCATGGTGGCCTTGTAGGCATCGTCGGCCGTGCGCCACGCGGTCTGATAACGGGGATCGGTCAACCCGATCGGATTGTAAATGACCAGGCGCTCGGTCATATCCGGATAGGAGGCCGCAAAGCGCGCGGCCAACATCCCGCCCATGGAATGCCCGACGATCGCGGCTTGCGTGACGCCCAGTGACAGAAGAAGCCTGCGCGTGTTCAGCGCCATGTCGTTAAAGTTGTACGGAATAATCGGCTTGGACGATCTTCCGAATCCAATCTGATCGGGAACAACAACGCGGAAGCCGGCGTTGCGGAGCAATTCAATGGGTCCGCTAAAATAGAAGCCTCCAAAATTCATTCCATGCAGCAGAACCACGGTGCGCCCGTTCGGTTGGCCCGCGGGCGGTACGTCCATGTAAGCCATTCGGACGTCTTGCCCGTAGAGCGTCAGCGGGAAATAGGCGACCGGATACGGGTAAGGGACTTCGTCGTAGGTGATGCTTCCTGGTTGGATGTCGGTTGGAGCAGTGGGCGCTTGGGCCCAAGCCAACATCGCACAGCACGACGCGACGCTGAAGGCAACGATCGCTTTTGTCATATTCCGCCAACCTCCGTGTTCATCATATGTGTTCTGGACTGCCCTTTTTCTTGGGGACAAAGGCCAGGAAGCGGCGCGGGTTGTCCGTCAGGATGCGGTGCAATATCTCCTCGCTGGCGCCGGCTTCACGCAGCTTCGGCGCGAATACGGTGACTGTCTTGGCGTATCCCGCCCCTCCATTGCGCTTGAGTTGCGCTGCGTTGGAGAAGTCCGAAGCGAAAAGCAGATTGTCGGCGTAGCCAGCTTCGAGTAGCGCCATTACCATGGGGACTTGCCTGGCGTCCCCGGGACCACCCTGGCGATCAAAGCCAACGAATGCGCCGCGCTTGCATATTTCCTTGTGCACACGCACCTCGGAGTCGATGAGGCCGCCCACATGGCCGATCGCAACCCGGTGCGGGTTCACACCCAAGGACTCAAAGAGGTCGAGCTGTTCGAGCGCACCCTTGCCGAAGTTGGTATGCGTGAAGATGGGCAGGTTGGTGGCCAGGTGTGTCCGGGCGACGGCGCGAAATACCTTGCGCTCATTAGGGGTCATCTCGTCCCACGTGCCAATTTCTCCGAGAGCGCCATACGGTTCGGCGCCTACGTCGCGGATCAGATTTTGAGCAATTTGATCTTCACTCAGGGTTGCGATCTCCGGCGGATAGAAAGGTTCGCTGTAATAACCCGCGCCGGAGACAATCGGCATTCCGGAGCGCGTCGAGAGCCGTTTCAGGAACTCCAGGCTCCGTCCCATGTCGGGATGTCCTCCATCCACCAGGCACGCCACGCCTTCTTTGCCGGCTGCGCGCAGTTCCTCGGTCATGAGATCGAGGTCCTGCAGGAAGTATGTTTCGCCGGGCCGTGGCGCGGGCGCGGCAGCTGGGGGCCGCGATGTCAGCAGAGACATGAACTTGCGTAGAAAATCCGGGCTCAACGACATGTGCTCGTGAAAGAGCGTGGCGCCGCCCGCCAGCGCGTCTGGAGACATGTCGCCTAAGACAGTGCGGATAATCGAGCCCTGGGGCGCGTTGACACTTTGCGCTAGAGCTGCTCCGCAGACACCCAGAAGTCCGATCGCCTCGCGGCGGTTGAGGTACCTATTTCTGTTTCCCATCGCCGGGCTTGGTCGCCTCAAACCGGATCTGTTTCAGCACCTCAGCCCGGTGCTCAAGTTCGGACTTGCCTTCCGGAAATTGATTTATGCTGAGCATGAAAGCCAGGATATCGGCGTCCTGCTCGCGAGTGAGCTTGCCTGGATTGTCTGCCGGCATCGATACTCGAATCCGATCGAACAGGTCGCCTACCGTCAGACCGTCCCAGTTGGAGAAAAACTCACCACCGGTGAGCGGAGGCGCCGATTCGCCACCGTTCAGCGCTGAGCCGTGGCACGACGCACATGCATTGGCGTAGAGTGTGCCTCCACGCTTGGCTTGCTCGGGTGTGTAGATGCCGTCCCACACGGAGCGTGAGCTTTGAGCCGACGCGCAGACAGCGAGCAGGAACAGAGTCGCATTTCTCATTCCAAAAATCCTGTCTCGCATAACGCCTACCGTGTGGGGCAGTCCCCCTGGACTGCGCCGGACGCCCACGTCTGGCTTGGGCGGTTCAATGACGGCTCGACCAGGGGGTCGAGCGCGGGCGAGGGCGCCTGCCCCACGTTACTAAGAATCATGCAGGACACTAATTCGCCGATGGCAAGCTGTAGGCGATGTACTCGCCCGAATACGCGCCGCCACTCACAGCCACCACAATATACTGCTTGCCGTCCAGCATGTAAGTCATCGGCGAACCGCTCTGGGGCGCGGGCATGTAGACTGCGCCCACTTCCTTGCCCGTCGCCTTGTCATAGGCTCGGAGCATGGCGCCGCGTGGATGCGATGGCGTGGTGGTGTTCTGGCTGTCGCCCAGGACGACTAAAGTCTTGGTGACGATCAGCCCCACGCTGCCCGGTTGGCCCGTGTTGGGAATGTTCATTCCTTTGAGAGCGGGATGATTGCGAACCGCATCCGGAGTCTCGCCGTAGGGCACCTGCCACTGGAGCTCGCCTCGATCCAGATTGATGGCCGAGATCACTGCGTAGGGCGGCTTGACGATACTCAAACCCTGGACGGTGAGAGCTCCGACAGCCGGCTGAGTTGCCGTGGCTGCTGGTGGGGGCGGAGGAGCGGGCTTGCGTTGCGGAGCGTCGGCCGCGGAACCAAATCCCGGCCCTTCCGAAACCTGAAATCTCGTATCGTTCCTTCCCATGACGTAGCGAATGTCTGAAAATCCTTCGGGCGGCGTGCGCATTGAAATGGGGAAGAGGGCCGATTGATGGGCCTGCGCATAGACGGTGTGCGTTTCCGGATCGTAGGCCGACCCGGGCCAGTTTGTCCCGCCACTGGCATTGCCGAGATTTAGCGCCCCCAGAAATCCCTTGGGATCGCCGACCACCGGCGGAAGGAACATGGGGCCGGTTTTGTAGCGCGCCACCGCATCCTTCGCCTGCGCGCGCATCTCCGGTGTAAAGTCGATCAGATCATCCGGAATGCTCAGGAAATTCCTTCCATACGCGGGCGGCTTGGTGGGAAAGGGCTGCGTGGGCGAGGTCTTTTCTCCAGGTACATCGGATTGGGGAACGGCACGCTCCTCGATCGGCCAGACGGGTTCGCCGGTAACGCGATCGAAGACATAGAGGAACGATTCTTTGCTCGGTAGGGCCACGGCTTTGATGGCTTTCCCACCGACGTTAATGTCCGCCAGAATTGGCGCGGACGACAGATCGTAGTCCCAGATGGGGTGGTGCACAATCTGGAAATGCCACTTGCGCTTGCCAGTCTTGAGATCGACGCAGACCAGGCTCTCCCCAAAAAGATTGTTGCCCGGCCGCTCGCCTCCGTAGAAATCCGAGGTCGGAGACTCCACTGGCAGATACACCAGACCAAGATCTTCGTCCACCGTCATCTGAGTCCACACGCCGGTGTTGCCGTTGGTGGCCCACGAGCCGTTTTCCCAGGTATCGTTGCCAAACTCGCCGGGGCGGGGAATGGTGTTGAATGTCCACAGGAGTTTGCCGCTGCGTGCGTCAAAGGCCCGCACCAGTCCCTTGGTGTTGTTGTGCGTAACGACCGTCATGCCCTCTTTGAACGAAGAGCCGACAATCACGGTGTCTTTCACCACCAGCGGCGTTGAGTGCAGGCCGGCCTCGCCGGTTTCCAGATCGATCTGTTGCCCGGTCCCGGTTACCATCCCTTCCTTCAGGTCGATGATTCCGTTCTTGCCGAACCCGTTGATTGGCTGGCCAGTGTGGGCGTTCAAAGCGATGAGCCGGTAGCCGGTGGTCACGAAGATGACGCGGTCGTCGCCCTTGCCGTCGGTCCAATAGGACACGCCGCGTCCCGACAATTGCCGTGGAGCGATGGCCGCGCGAGTTCCTTCGCGCAGGCTGTAGACCCACATCAGTTCGCCAGTCTTAGCGTCGAGGGCGACTACGTCCCGCCGCGTGCCCGCGGTGGTGTAGATCACGCCCTTCACCATGAGCGGCGTGCCCTCCAGCTTGTATTCCGGCCGCGTGCCCAGGGAATCCGTTTTGAATCGCCAAGCCACTTCGAGCTGGTTGAAATTCGCCGCGTTAATCTGATCGAGCGGCGAATACCGGGTGCCCTTGACATCGCCCGTGTACGTGGGCCATTCGCCGTTCTTGGTGGAAGGCTGCTGTCCCCACGCCGATGCGGCCAGACTAGCGAAGACCGCAAAAAGTAGCGCGTTGCGTCTGTTCATTTGTCCTCTCTTCTCAAGCACTACTGAGCCGGCTTGACAGTGACTTTGACTTGCGCGTTCGACCAGCAACACTGAAATCCGCGGCCTCCGTCGCCGGACCAGTCGTTTGCCTGCGCGCGCAACACATAATCTCCCGGTTCACTAAATGTCGCGGTAGTGGCCGCCTTGCCCTGGAACTTGGTGTTCGGAGGCGCTTGAAAATCCGCGGTTTCCACCAGCGGTTTCTCGTTCGCAAAGGTGACCGCGCCCGGCCCACGGAACTTGCTCCACGTAATCGAGACTGCAGGTGTCTTGGGGGCAGTCGCGCCTGGAACAACGCTGGCATCATCGGCCACCCAAAGGACCAGCGCGACCGGATTTGGCAACACCGTCACAAGGGATGTGCTGTGACCTTTCGGACCTTGAACGAACGGCCCCGCGGCGCTGAACCCAATAAAAGGCGGAGTATTCCCGTTGGCGTCCCGGAACGGCGCAAGCTCCCACAACGGATTGAGGTTGCCGGGAACCGCGGTGGTGACGCCATTGGTCGTCAGGGTCCAGGTTACTTGACCTGATCCGAAATCCTTCGGCACCGATATGGTAAAAATACCCCACTGCCTGCGAGTAAAGAAATGCGTCGGCTGGCCGCGGTCAGGACCGCCGGGTTCGATCCGGTTGGCGGCGCCGATGGGGATATCCAGTTCCTGTTTCAGGTTTCGATTGTAATATCCGAAGAGCAGGCTGAAACTCCCGTCCTCGTTACGAAACCATCCTTCGAAAGCGCCCGTGACGCTTTGGCCGGAATCGTGCCGGGGCCCGATCGACAATTGTTGCGCGGACAGGTCCGCGGAATTCGCCAGGAAGATGGCCGCCAGACATGCCAGCGTAAACCCCGCTAGACCAGCTAGCGCAAAGCGATGACAGCGCATCTGGCGTCTCTTTGCTAGTTTGCGCCGTCGGCGGCGGCTGGCGCGGGCTGCTGCGGATTGTGCTTGGATACCCACTCCTGATAATCCGCGTCGCTGATGTAAGTGACGTTCACCCACGCGTGAGCCATCTCATCTACCGTGCGGTCGCCCCAGCCGACCCATTGATTCGGATCCGGGTTGTTCCGGTTGGAAGCGGTGTTATCGTGCCAGGCGACCACATGGATGATCGTGCCTTTGGGCAGTACGGGCGCCGCGTCGTCGGCGTAGATGTAGTTCGTCATCCAGTTGAAGTTGAAATGGTCGACATAGCTGAGCGTTCGCTTGGTCCCGTCCGGAAGGATCGCCTCAAGCAGCATGGCTTTGCCGCGCAGGTGCATGTGGGGCTGGAAATTCTCCAGCCGGGCTGGCGCCCTCAATGCCGTGTAGCCCTCGGTTTGGACCAGTTGGTTGGGCGGAATATCGAGCTGGCCGAATCCGGCGTTGCCTGGAGTTCCCGGGAAAGGCATGAGGAAAGTCCGGTACTTCGGCACCTCGTCTTTCGGATAAAGATAGACCGCCAACTCGACATGATCGCGGATCTCTTCGCCCGCCGCGTGATAGTGCATTTCCCACCAAATACGTGATCCCGGAAGCAACAGCTTGCCTGTGTTCGGCCGGTAAATGTCGAAGTTCTTGTTGATGGCCCACTCCATCAAAAGGCCTTGCATTGCGAGTCCCGCGCCTGTTCCTGATTCGTCCTGCTGCAGATAGGCGAGAGCGTGGTGAGTGATCCTGCGTCCCGCTGGAGTACTCGGCCGAATCTCGACGGCCCGCACCCATCGCGGCTCGGTAACTGGAATCGGGGTCAGCGGCCTGAACCACTCGTCCTGGCCCTTGGCGGGCATGGTGTACGGTTCTGATTTGAGGATAAAGTCCGGCTTGCCGAATTGTTTCTCGAGTTGCCAGCCGTCGTCGTTCGGCCACTGTTTGGGAGGCGGCATGTCTTTCGGATCGCCCAGAGGCGCGCCCGAATCCACCCAGCGCGCGATCACAGCGATCTGCTCGTCCGAGAGCGACATGTCGTTCTGGAAATGCTGAATGCCAACCGTCTTGTCCAGATGCCAGGGCGGCATGTTGCGGGTTACCACCCGCTCCTTGATCGATTTCGCCCACGGCCGGGTTTCTTCGTAGGTAACCAGCGACATCGGCGCCATGGATCCATTGCGATGGCAATTCTGGCATTTTTCCTGCAGAATCGGCGCAATGTTCTTGGTGAACGTTGGCGGGTTATTGGCCAGGGTCGCCGCCATCGCGCAACCTGAAAAGGCCAGGAAAGTCCCCAGAGCCAGTGTGCGCATACCACCCTCCTGATCTGTACTAAAAACCTGTCGATCGGTAGACAGCTTACTACGCCAGAGTACCGGAGTCAAGCCCGGCCGGGCCTGCTAGCGCTTGGGCCAAACCACGCCTTGGTCCTTCTGCGTGACTGCGGCCAAGCCTTTGTACACGAACTTCTGAACGCGCTGGCCGCGATACGTCTCGGTCGTATAGATATTGCCCTTCGAATCGGAGGCGATGCTGTGCACGGCGTAAAACTCGCCGGGCTGCCGGCCGCCGTCGCCAAAGCTGGTTATGATCTCCAGCGTGTCGCGCAGCATGATGTAGATCTTCTCGTTTGCGCCGTCCGCCAGAAAGATGTACTTCTGCTGCGGATCTTTGGAGAAAACGATGTCCCAAACCGAGCCATCGCCGCGCGTATTTTTCGCGATGATCTGTTCCTTCACAAACGTGCCATCCGGCTTGAACACTTGGATGCGGTCGTTTGGCCGATCGCAGACATACAACAGGTTGTCGTTGGAGAGTTCGGCGCAGTGCACTGGATTCCGGAACTGTTGCGCGGGAGGATCCTCCGGTTTATACGGACCGAGGTTGGTGTCGTCGGGTTTGTTCCCGTAAGCTCCCCAATGCCGTTTGTACTTGCCGGTCTCGGCGTCGAATACGATTACGCGGTGATTGCCGTAGCCGTCGGCGACGTACAATTCATTGGTCTTCGGGTCCACGAACAATTTCGCCGGCCCCTTGAGGTTGTCGACGTCGTTACTGCCCTGGCTCTTTCCGGGGTGGCCGATCTGCATCAGGAATTTGCCACTCTGCGTGAACTTGAGGACCATGTTGTCGTTGAAAGGCGCCGGGCCACGAGGAGCAGTCTCGCTCGGAGCGGCGCCACGAGGCGCTGCACCGCGCCCGTTGCCTCCAATCCAGACATTTCCTTTGTAATCGACCGTGATTCCGTGATTCGAGTCGGGCCAATCGTAGCCTTGGCCGGGGCCGCCCCAGCTTGCGACCAGATTGCCCGCCTGATCGAATGCCAGAACAGGCGGCGCCGGAGTGCAGCATTCCGCGGCGGGCGGATTCGCGGTTGAGTAGATTTCCTTGGCTTCAAGTGAACCTGCGCGATGGATGATCCAGACATGGTCCTGCGCATCCACCGAGACGCCAATGGTGTTGCCGATCACCCAATGGTTCGGCAAGGGCTTTGGCCACATGGGATCGACTTCGAACCTTGGCGCTTGAACAGTTGCTGCGTTGACCGAGGCCTTCTTACCAATCACAACCGAACCGATTGCGAGAATCGCGAGAGTGGCGCAAAAAACCGCTACAGCGCGGAAATTGATCTTCATGGTCTGCCTCCTTCGAGGTCGGTTGTTATTCTATTACGCACCGCGGGACATTTGTCAATGTGTCATCCATGCTGCCTAAGCCGGCCGCGCGCGATCTGGGATAAGATTGCTTCCACGTGCGGCTACCTTTTGCGATTCGCCTGGCAGCGGTGACGTTCGCGTTTTGCGCGCTGCTGCCTCATCTCGCGACGGCTCACAACATCCCAAACGACATCACGGTGCAATTGTTGTTCCGGCCGGAGGGCCGGCATCTGCGTCTGCTGGTTCGCGTGCCGCTGAAAGCCATGCGCGACGTGGATTTTCCGCAGCAAGGCTCCGGCTACCTGGATCTGGAACGGATCAACCCGATTCTTCCGGACGCCGTGAACCTGTGGATCGCGCGCGCCGTGGATGTTTATGAAGATGACACGCGCCTGCCCACGCCCTCCGTGCTGGAAAGCCGCGTCTCACTCGAATCCGACAAATCGTTCGCAACATACGATGCCGCGCTGGCGCACGTGCTTGGCCCAAGACTAACCAACGCCACCAGCGTGGTCTGGGATCAAGTGCTGCTCGACACGCTCTTGGAATACCCCATCCAATCCGATCGAGCCCGCTTTTCGATTCACCCCGGGTTGGCTCGCCTGGGACTGAGAACAGTCACCGTATTGCGATTCCTGCCACCCGGCGGCGCCATCCGGGCTTTCGAGTTCACTGGCGATCCAGGAGTGGTGCAGCTGGATCCGCGCTGGCACCAGGCAGCCTGGCGGTTCGTGAAGCTGGGGTTCATGCACATTCTGGATGGAACGGATCACTTGTTGTTCTTGCTTTGCCTGGTGATTCCGTTCCGTCGCTTCCGCGCGCTCATCCCGATTGTCACTTCGTTTACCGTCGCGCATTCCATCACCTTGATCGCATCCGCCTACAACTTCGCGCCCAGCGCCTTATGGTTTCCGCCGCTGATTGAAACTTTGATTGCGTGCTCGATTGTGTATATGGCGCTCGAGAACATCGTGGGCGGAGCCACCGTGCATCGCCGCTGGATGATCGCGTTCGGGTTCGGACTGGTGCACGGATTCGGCTTCTCGTTCGCGCTGCGGGAGACGCTGCAGTTTGCCGGATCGCATCTGCTGACGTCGCTGCTCGGGTTCAACATCGGCGTGGAACTGGGGCAGCTACTGGTGCTGGCTTTATTGGTGCCGGCGCTGGAGCTGCTCTTCCGTTACGTGGTCGCCGAACGGATGGGGACCATCATCCTGTCCGCGATAGTGGCGCACACCGCCTGGCATTGGATGACGGACCGCGCGGATCAGTTGAAGCAGTTCCGGTTCGAGTGGCCGGCGCTGGACGCGGCTATGGCCGCAGGCGCTTTGCGAGTCCTCATGATCATCGTGCTTCTGGCTGGGCTGGCGTGGGCTGCGCGCGCGTTGCTTCGCA
>Ga0209415_10012843_pt1 | contig 13898 bp, 8 predicted proteins | sample PeaSoiSIISIP2007_FD_187696 | JGI IMG/M metagenome (GOLD analysis project Ga0209415, IMG submission 187696) | Peat soil microbial communities from Weissenstadt, Germany - SII-SIP-2007 (SPAdes) (version 2) | ecosystem: Environmental > Terrestrial > Soil > Wetlands > Peat | place: Germany... | reverse complement strand
AAGAGCTGCGCTTCAAGCGCGGAGAGGCCCTTCTTCACCTCTTCACCCGCGCGCGCCTTCACCTCTTCCAGTCCGCCACGCACTTCCGCGAGGCTGGCGTTCACCTGATCCCGCGCGCCTGCAGCCGCGGAAACCTCAGCCTGCCATCCCGCCAGGAGGCCGGCCGCTATCTCCTTCATCTGTGCACGGACCCCGCCGGCCGTTTTTTCCAGGGCAGCCGCGTCCGCATTGAACTTCTCCGCGAGGCGGCCGAAAACCTCCGCGTTCAGGGTCTCCCCTTCCTGGAAAGCGCGCGACACCCTGTCATTCAGCTCCGCTTCCAGGGAAGATATCCGATCCCGCAGCCCCTGCATGGCTTCATCCGAGGCCGCCATGCGCGCTGTGAGCTCGCCATCGAAGCCCTGGACCCTGTCCAGCGCCTGCTCCGCCCGCTGTCGAAGGTCGGCAAAGAACTCATCCTCGAAGACAGACAGCCCCTTCTCGACGTCCTGATAGGCGCCCTTCTTGAGCTCTTCCAACCCGGCGTGCACTTCGGCAAGGCCGGCGTGAATCTGCTCCTGGGTGCGGGTGGCTGCCGCTATCTCTGCCTGCCATCCGGCGATGAGGCTGGCCCCCATTTCCTTCATTTCGCCGCGGACGCCCTCCGCAACCTTCGCAATGCTTTCCCCCAGGGAGGCGCGCAGGGCGTCCAGGTCTGTGGAATCCTCCAGCGCCTTCACGCGATAATCCACGTCTCCCTGGTAGTCCGCGAGGCGCATCTCGATTGCCTGGACGCTCCTGGCAAAGGCGGCCTCGTCCTCCTTGATCCTGGCCGCAAGCTTGCCGAAGACCTCGTCCTCCAGCGTCTCCCCGCGCTCACGCGCCCGGGAGAGCCTGCCGCTCAGGTCCGCTTCGAAGGCCTCCAGGGAGCGCGACAGGTATGCCGCTCTTTCTTTCTCAGCCTCTTCCTCCCGCGCCTCCAGGCGCGCTATGTAGGCTGAGAAATCCTTCAGTCTCTTCTCGGAGACCTCGACGTTCTCAGAAAGGGTCGAGACCTTGCCGGAAACGGCGGAAACCAGCTCCGCCCGAACGGCCTCCAGGGCCTGGCGGGAGCGGGCGGCGGCGCCGGCCTCCATCTCGGGGAGTCTCTTCTCCAGTTTTTCCAGGCGCGCTGCTGCCTCGCCGATTCTCTTCACCACGGAGTCTCCGACCCCCGCTTCCTCACGAAGCTTCTTCAGGGCCTGATCCAGGCGTGTCGAAACGGAGGCGATTTCCGTGAAGCTCTTCTCGTAGTCCAGGAGCCTCTTGCGGATCCCGTCCACCTCCTCGGACCTGGCCTGGAGCGCTTCCTCCACGGTTCGGGCCCTGGCAATCAGATCCTTGCCGGCGTGGACGCTTCCCTGGAGGTCGACCGTGAGCTCGCGGAGCTGGGCGGTCTTCTCTTCCATGAGAGCCGAGATGTTTGCCGTGATCTTGTCGCTGAACCTTTTGAGCTTTTCCAGGGATCTGTTGTTGCGGTCAAGTGCTCGAAGGATGACCAGGATAAGAAGGACAGCAAGAAAGGTAATCAAATTACCAATTGAGAAAATTGGTAGCATTGTCCCCCTCCCAGAGGTTTTGTAAATAGTAAACCTATCCGGAAGGGCTGTCAATTGCGTAAAGGGGTATTGCGTAAAGGGGTATGCGACCACGCGCTCCGCAGGTCGTCGAGGCCTCCCTTGGCATGCCGCGGGACGGGGGGGCAAGGGCCGGCCGTTGGCCCCTTACTGGCGAAGCTCCGGCGGGACAAACTGGCCCGTGGAGTCGACCCTCACGAGGTTGATGTACTCCGTACCATATCGCCTGACAAGGGATGCGACGCTGGTTTCCTTGTTTCTCTCCATGACAACGGGATGGAAATCCCCGGCCTGATCGAAATACGGAAGAAGCACGACCACGTGGTGATGCTGACGAAGAAGCATGCTGGCGCCCTGCGGAGCCCCCTTCGAGCGCGCGTTCACGGAGCCAAGGTAAATTGTGCCGGGACGATCCCGCGCCAGCAGGTACAGCAGCCCGGGGAGGCGATCCACAGGATACCCGACATCCTTCACGTGCTCGAACCAGCGGCTTCCCTTGACGTCCAGCGAGTCGGGGGACGGCATCTCGCCCGTGCGGGCAGCGGCGAGCGCGCGGGCAAGGCCGCGCGACCAGTCCAGACCGAAGTAAGGGTCCTGCTCCTCCTCGAACCGTGCGCTCCATGCCTTTCCCAGAAGGTCGGAGTCCCTCGACTTCAAAGCATTTATGTCGGTCAGGGAGCCGGTGAGCGGAAGGTAGAAGCCGTCTATGACCCACTTGGCAAAACCTGAGCAGTTGAAGCCGCCGAGCCCGGAGGGAGCCGGATTTCCCGTGGCGATGAAAACCAGCTTGCCGGAAGCGTCCATCGCGCCGTCATCCATGTCCCGAAGCTTCCCCAGGCGGCTTCGAAGCGTTTGAACGATCCCTTCCACGCGGTCATCACCGGGACCCCGCTCAGGGGCAATCACGAGCGACCAGTCTACAGAGGGCCTGCTGAGCTCCACGATCCTGGAAAAGGGGGACGTCATGAGGTCCTGAAAGGGGACGGGGAGGATGACATGAGTCTGGAAGCTCTCGTTGTAGAGAACGATGTCCATGGCCGTCCGTTCGCCATCAGGGAAAAGCCGCAGATAGCAGCCGGGATCGTTCTGCACGAATATCTTCGCCTGGAGAAAGCTCCCGTCCAGGAGGCTTCGCTTGATGATGAAGGTGCCTGTGTCCGCGAGGGGGAAGGCATTCGCCTTTCTGTTGGCAAACACCAGGTACACGGCATCCTCCTGGACCTCGGCCGTAAAGGAGACATCATCCCCGGCCTCTGTCTGGGGCACGATCCTTCGAGGGGCAGCGGCTGCGTCCCGCACGGAGGCGAAGATGGTCTCCCGCAGCAGCGTCCGCGCTTCCCAGTTCTCGGGAACCGGCCGCAGCGCGCCATCGTCGCCAATCGGGGCCCAGGCGCCGGCGAGCGGCGCCAGCCCGACGGCGAGCACGAATGAAATGATGCCTTCTCTACGCAAGCAGAGTGTCTTCATCTATCCTGTCCCCGATGCTGCCGCGTTTTGCGGCAAGCACCTCCCTGTCCAGCGCAAAGAGCGCGCTGATCTCGATGGCGTGCGCGGACCTGCCTTCACCGTCCCGGGGCACCTCCACGCCGCACGCGGACAGCCACCGCGCAGCTTTCTCGATCTGTCCGCGGACGCATGTCTCAATGGAATCCAGCCCCTCGCGATTCTTGAGCGGCGCGAACTCCTCCACCCGCTCGGTCTCGAAGAAGATTGCACTGGCCGCCCTTGGTATCGCGTCGAAAATAAACCTTTCCATCTTGATTGCGTCTTCCTCTCCAATTTCGGCTCCCTGGCGAGTCGGTTTGAGAGCCTTCACTTTCTTTCGCGCAAGGTGGAGGGGAAGAGTCAGGCCCTCGCTGCCGAGGAAATCCACGTTGAGAGCGTGGATTGCGATGGAGCCCTGGGAGAAGGCGAGCTTTCCGTCCGGAGCCCTGGCCTGCATGAGCCGCTCGTCGAAGTCTGAATACTCGATCACGCACGGTCTGTCCGCAACGATGGCTATGACGCCCAACTTCTCCTCAGCGTATGCTTTCTCGATCACCTTTGAGGAGATCTGAGAGCCTTCTCTCCGATGGAATCCGAGGAAAAGCGGATCCGGCGCGCGCACGAGCGGGTTGTCGACCTGGAAGTAGAACAGCTCCTCGATTCCCCTGTCGCGGGCTTCCGGGAGTACCCCTGACGCCGTCAGGGCGCTGATCACACCGCCGTGGCCGTCAGGATTGACGAACAATCCTCCGTCAGGAGCCATCAACAGCCCGCCGTCCGGAGAGAGAGAAGGAAGGGTGCCCTGGGAAAAGAAAAGGACCGAGCCGCTGCCAAGGCCGAACCAGCTCTCCCGCCGGAAATACTCTTCCGTTGCCTGGCGATTGGACGGGCTTGTCATGATGAGCCATGGCATATCCGCCCCGTACCACCGGCGCGCCGCAAGCAGCTTCTCCGCGTGCAGGGCAAAGAGAGTCAGCTTCCGCAGGGGGCTGATGGGGAACATCCCCTTGGGGCCGTCGAAGCCCAGGCGCGAGCCCTGTCCCCCCGCCACGGTGAGAAAGGCGGTCTTTCCGCGCCGGATGAGGTCCTCTCCGATCTCCCGCGCGGCGGTGTCGGGCGCGCTCCGGGAAAGCTCGACGTACGGCGCGGGGATTGGGTTGTCCGGAATGGCAGCTGCCGGTTCGCGCAGCCGAGCCCGCAGCTCCTCCAGCCTGCCCGGGTCCAGGGCCGCGAGGTCCGAAAGCAGGCGCTGTTTCATCCCCGACGGACGACGGTCCCAGTGCGCAAACAGGTGCTCCTGACCGCGCGCCCCGAACGCCTCCCTGATCTCCTTCTCAGACATCGCTTTTCCCCCGGAAACGATTTCGTATCTGCCGGCAGCCCCGGATGCCCCGGACTGCGGCGCCTCGGGTTCTGGTCCGGCAGACCCGATCGATTCAATTTCGGCCGCTGCATCGGCTGCGGCATCCGCTCCGGCGTCAACTGCCGCATCAGCATCTGCGTCGGCCGCCACTTCGGCTGCGGCGTCAACTGCCGCTTGAGTTGCCGCTGTTCCCGCGGCCGCGTTCCGGCCGCGCTGAAGCGTCATGAGAGCCTCCACAAGGTCAGCGCGCATCTCGTCGAATCGCGCGGTCACGTTCTGCTCCCCCGACCCGAGCTCCTCCCACATGCGCCGCTTGGCCCCCTCTATCGTGAACTTCTTTTCGTGCAGGAGATAGCGGAACCTCATGAGGAGCCGGATGTCGCGGCTGGAGTACTCGCGCCGGCCCGACAAGCCCTTGCGCGGGGAAAGCAGGGGCAGCTCGCTTTCCCAGTACCGGATGATGTAGGGCTTGACCCCGAGGAAGCGAGCCACCTCTCCGATGCTCCAGGATTTCATCCCGCATCACCTGCCGCGCGTATCAGTTTTCCCGCTTTTGCGAACCTCGATGGTAATGGGCACCTGAGGGAAGCCCAGGTCCCGCCGGATGCAGTTCTCCAGGTAGGACACGTATGAGGCGGGAAAACCGCTGGCCCTGTTGACGAAGATCACGAACCGCACCGGGTTCGAGCCGACCTGTGTCGCGAAGCGAATCTTGTGCGTTCCCCGTCCCGGGAGAGGATAGTGGTCGGTCCAGGTCTCGAGGGCGGCATTCAGGCGCCCGGTCCCGACGCGTCGGCGGAGCTGCTCCCACATGGACAGCGACGTGTCCAGGAGGTCGCGGATGCCGTGCCCGGTGAGGGAGGAAACCGGCGAGATGGGGGCAAAGCCAACCACGGGGAACTGGAACCGGACGCGGTCACTGACCTGGGCCGCCAGGCCGGGCGCCTTGCCAAGGAGGTCCCACTTGCTCGGAACTATCACGAGGCCTCGGCCTTCCTTCAGCGCCTGGCCGGCTATCTTCTTGTCCTGGTCCACAAGACCCTCGGTGGCATCTATCATCAGGAAGACCAGGTCCGCGCGCTGGATGCTCTCTATGGCGCGGTTCACGCTGTAATATTCGACGTCATCCGTGACCCGGCTCTTGCGCCGGATGCCCGCCGTGTCCAGGACCTCGAAGGCGCGGCTGCGGTACTCGAAGCGGCCCTCCACGACGTCCCGTGTCGTTCCCGGCACCGCCGACACGATGGACCCGTTGTCGCCGGTCAGGCGGTTGGCCAGGCTCGACTTTCCCGTGTTGGGTTTGCCCAGGATCGCAATCCGAACGGCATCATCATCCGTCCGTTGTCGTCTTCCGCTGTCTTTCCCGGCCGCAGGCGCCTGTTCCTCGAGGAGAAGGGCAATGAGCTCCTTGAGCTCCGGCAGGTTCCGGCCATGCGCCGCCGACACGCCGATGACCCGCGGGAACCCGTGGGAGTAGGCGTTCCATACCAGGGAGTCCTTGTCCGGCGTGTCCACCTTGTTGACGACAAGGAGGAGCCGGTCCGTGAAGGGGCGCAGCTTGTTCATGAAGTCCTGGTCCTCGGGCGTCGTCTCCGCGGCGTCAAGCACGAGAATGATGAGCTCGGAGTCGCGCGCGGTCGCGAGGCTTCGCTCCGACACCACGCGGTCAATCGCCTCTCCCTCAGGCGCGAACCCGCCGGTGTCAACGAGGAGCAGGGACAGTCCGCCCAGCGTGCACGCGGCTTCCACGGGGTCCCGCGTCACGCCCGGTTGCGAATGCGTGATTGACCTCCGCCTGCCGATCAAGGCGTTGAAAAGAGATGACTTGCCCACGTTGGGCCTGCCGAGGATGGCGACGCGAGGCAGGGTGGCCCCCGGGCGGCGCGGGCTACCAGGAGAAGAAGTCAAGCCGCTCCTCCATCCACTTCCGCACGGCCTGCTCGATCTGCGCCGCGGAGCTCATGGGCACCAGGCTGCGCGCAAAGGCCTCCGCTTCCATGACTCCCACCGATCGTATGATCCTCTTGACCAGGGGGATGGCGATGGGGCCCATGGAGAAGCTGTCCAAACCGAGCCCGAGCAGGACGACCGTGGCCAGGGGGTCACCCGCCATCTCTCCGCACATCCCCACGGGGAGCCCGTTCGCATGGGCATTTTCGATGGTGGTGCGGATGAGACGCAGCACGCCGGGATGAAAGGGCTGGTACAGGTACGCCACCCGCTCGTTGCCCCTGTCCACGGCAAGGGTGTACTGGATCAGGTCGTTCGTTCCGATGGAGAAGAAGTCCGCGTGCGCGGCAAGGATATCCGAGGAGAGCGCGGCTGAGGGGACCTCGATCATTATCCCGATGGGAATGTCCTCCCGAAACTGCGCATTCTCCCGGCGCAGCTCTTCCTTGACCTCGGAAAGAGTTTCCGCTATCCGGGAAAGCTCCTCCGCCGCCGAGATGAGCGGGAACATGATGCGGAGGCTTCCGTTCACCGAGGACCGCAGGAGGGCGCGCAGCTGCGTGCGGAAGATCTCCGGCTTCGCGAGGCAGAAGCGGATGGCGCGCCATCCCAGAAGGGGGTTGGCGTCGGCATCCAGGGAAAAGCCCGCCATGATCTTGTCCCCGCCCAGGTCCAGTGTCCTGATCGTCACGCTCCTGCCGCGCATTGCCTTCAGCACCGAGCTGTATGCGTGGTACTGGTCCTCTTCCGAGGGGAAGCGATTCGGCTGCATGAACAGGAACTCGGAGCGGAAGAGACCGATCCCGTCCCCCCCGTGGGTCAGGACCGAATCCACTTCCTCGGGGAGCTCGATGTTCGCTTCCGTTGAGACGAGCTTCCCGTCCATGGTCTCCGCCGGGAGCTCGCGCAGCTCCTTCAGAATGACGTACCTGCCCTGCCATTCCTTTCTGCGCTCATCGTAGAGGTCCCGTGTCAGCTCGTCCGGTTCCACGATGACGGTCCCTCGGATGCCGTCCACAATCACCTCGTCCCCGGATTTCACGTGGCGGCTGATGTCGGAAAGCCCGAGCACGGCCGGGATCTCACTGGACCTCGCCAGGATGGCCGTGTGGGAGGTCTTTCCGCCGACATCAGCGGCAATTCCGAGCACGAGCCTCGGGTCCAGCCCCAGGGTGTCGGAGGGCATCAGGTTGTGCGTGACCAGGATGACTTCGCTCTTGACGTCTGAAAGACGCGCCTTGGGTCGAAAGAGAAGGTGCCCCAGTATCCTGTTGCCGGCATCGCTGAAATCCACCGTCCGTTCCCGCAGGTACTGGCTGTCCGCCTCTTCCATCTTCTTGGACATTTCCTCGATGATCTGGAGCAGCACCCACTCCACGTTGCGCTGCGTGTCTTCCAGGGCGGCGTGAACGCTGCTTTTGAGCTCCGGGTCATCGAACATGAGTATCTGAGCATCGAAGAGCTTCGCGTTGCGTCCCCGAGCCAGGCCCTTCACCTCGTCAGACGCTTTCCCGAGCGCCGTGAGGAACCTTCCATACTCGTATTCGACCTGCGAAGCTTCGATGTGGTGCCGAGGTACCGTGGGCTTGTCGTCAAGGAACAGGAACGCCCTGCCCCGGGCGATGCCGGGTGAAGCGCTGATCCCCGCGAACTCCATCATGCGGCGAGAGTATAGCGTTATTCAATGGGCCTGTCAAACAAACCGATCATAAAGGGAAGGCAAAAATGGCACAGAAGAGAACTTCGCGCGCTCGCTCCTCATCACTTCGCAGCCGCAGCATCGGCTGCCTCTTCTGGCTCTGCCTTATCGCCGTCATCGTCGCCGTCGGGTATGCAACGCGCGCGCAGTTGGCGGACACCTTCAGCCGCCTGGCGGGAGGCGGCGGCAAGCCCGGCGCGGCCACCTCCGCCCCGAAAGTCACGATGCGTCAGCTTCCCGAGACGAGCGTCCCTCCGGCCACGGACACCGGGAGTCAGCCGCCAAACGCGCCGGCCGCGCAGCCCCCTGGCAAGCCGCCCGCCGCGTCCCCAGACCGCGTGGTGACAGTGACCCGGCCGGCCGCTCCCGCGCAGACCCCGGAAAGGCCGATCCTGAGGAAGACCCGGCTTTTCTTTCTATCGGTGGACCAGAACGGGAACATCCTCATGAAAGGGGTCATTCGTCCCATCCCCCAGAGCGACTCGCCGCTGAAGGACGCGCTGGAGACGCTCCTCAAAGGCCCGACATCGCAGGAGATCAACCTCGGGCTTCTCACAATGATCCCAACGGGGACGCTGCTTCGCGGAGTCACCGTCAAGGATGACATCGCCTACCTGGATTTCAGCGAGAGCTTCCGATTCAACACGCTTGGCGTCGATGGCATGAAAGCGCAGCTTCGCCAGGTGGTGTACGCCGCCACCGAGTTCCCGACGGTGAGGAAGGTCCAGTTCCTGATCGAAGGGAAAAAGGTCGACTATCTCGGCACCGAAGGCGTGAAGATCAACGAGCCCCTTTCCAGGAGCTCATTCTAGACCCAGCCCTCCGTGATGATATTCTGCAGCGCGCGAGGGGAGACCTCACGTGCGCCTCCCTTTCCAGCCCGCAGGAGAAACAGGAGCTCCCTGTTTCCTTTCCTTCCCCGAATGGGAGAGAGGAGCGCCTTTTCCACACTGACATCCTCCGCTGCGAGCCCGTGGAGAAGGTCTTCGACTATCGCCAGGACGGTGCCAGGATCCCGGACCACGCCACGAAACTCGCTGGACGGAGATGTCCATTCGAACTGCGGCTTGACCAGGAAAATGCCCCATGCTTCACGGGCAAGGGACAGCAGCTGCGCAGCGGCGCGGCGAAGGGAACGGAACGAAAGGTCCGCTGCAACGCTGTACGGGGCCGGGTCCAGATCACCGGGCCGAAGGTGCATGACGTTTGTGCCTTCCATCACGCGCACGCGCGGATCCTGCCGGAGTCTCCAGTCCAGCTGGTTGACGCCGACATCCACCGCATGGACGAGGGAGGCCCCGTGAGACAGGAGGCAATCGGTAAACCCTCCCGTCGAACAGCCGGCATCCAGCCAGACCGTGTCCTTGCACTCGATCTGCCATGCCTCCAGGGCGTGAGCCAGCTTCTCCCCGCCTCGTGAGACATAGGGCGATTTCTGCCGCACGCTGATCCGGCAGGTGGGGTCCACACGCGTACCGGGTTTTTCCACCCGCTCGCCGTCGACGCTGACGTCCCCGCGAAGGACCAGGGCAAAGAGCTCACTTTCGGGCTTCTCGGGATATGAACCTTTGAGAAGGTCGATGAGAGGGACGCGTCGGGAAGGCATCTCAGACGGCGGAGAGCTGGCGCACTCTTTCTATGCTCACCGCTTTTCCGCTCGACGGATCCAGCTCGATCAGCACCCCCGTTATTTCCGCGGCGGAGTTCTGCACTTCCATCTTGAGCGGCATTTGCGTGAGGCTGCGCGCCACGGCCGTTTCCTTTTTCATGCCAATGACGCTGTCCGTTGGACCGCTCATGCCGATGTCGGTAATATACGCTGTCCCCCCGGAAAGGATCCTCTCGTCAGCGGTCTGCACGTGGGTGTGCGTCCCGACCACCGCGGAGGCCTCCCCGTCCAGGTAGAGGCCCAGCGCTTCCTTCTCGTCCACCGACTCCGCATGAAAATCCACGATGGAGAGGCGCGTCTTGCCTCGAAACTGCTTCAGGAGGGACTTGCCCACCAGGAGCGGATCACGGAGAGGGGACAGGTTGACCCGTCCCTCCAGGTTCACAACGAGCACGGGAAGGTCGCGCGCCATGACGATGCAGTGTCCCTTGCCCGGGATGGCATCAGCGCCGGGCAGGACCGGATAGTTCTCGGGACGCAGGAGAACGTCGTTGGTTTTCAGGACAGGGAATATCTCCCGCTTCTGCCAGATGTGGTTGCCGGACGTTATGACGTGGACACCGGACTTGAACATGCGCTCCGCGATATCCGGCGTCAGCCCGAACCCATCAGCGGCATTCTCCCCGTTGGCAATCACGAGGTCCGCCCCGAGCCTGCGAACCAGCTCGGGAAGTCCGACAAAGAGGGCCCTGCATCCGGGCTGACCGACGACGTCTCCCACGACGAGGACCCTCAGGTTTGCACCCACTCTAGAGCACACCGCGCGCGGCGGGGTATCCGGTACGGGAGTCCCCGTTCGGCGAGTGCGTGAGTACACGCTCGCCGAGTACGGCGTACGCCGTAGTCGCGTCCGCAGGAATCAGTCGTGCCATGCCCGAACCATTCCCGCCTCGCAATCAGCGCGCGTACTCGACGACGCGCATCTCCCGGATGATCGTGACCTTGATCCGGCCCGGGTACTTGAGCTCGTTCTCGATGCGCTTGGCAATGCCCTTGGCAAGCTCCTTGGCTGCCTCGTCCGTCACTTTCTCGTTGTTCACGAGAATGCGCAGCTCCCGCCCGGCCTGAATGGCATATGCCTTGTCCACGCCATCGAAATCCTCCGCAATCGACTCGAGGTTCTCCAGCCGCTTGAGGTAGTTGTCCAGCGTTTCCTTGCGGGCGCCGGGCCGCGCCGCGGAGATGGCGTCTGCGATCTGCACGATGACCGCCTCGACGCTCTCCGGCTCCACGTCTCCGTGGTGAGCGCCGATTGCGTTGATGACGCGCGCGTCTTCCCCAAGCTTGCGCGCCAGGTCCATGCCTACCTCGATGTGGTTGCCGTCCCCGTCCGCTTCCACCCCCTTGCCGATGTCGTGCAGGAGCGCCGCTCGCTTTGCGAGATCCACGTTCCCCCCCACTTCAGCGGCAAGCATGCCGGCCAGCAGCGCGACCTCTTTCGAGTGCGCCAGCACGTTCTGCCCGTAGCTGGTTCGGTAGTGCAGCCGCCCGAGGGTCCTGATGGCCTCGGGGCTCATCGTATGGATTCCAACCTCGAACAGGACGCGCTCCCCTTCCTCGTAGATGGTCTGGGCGATCTCCTTGCTGACCTTCTGGACGATCTCCTCGATGCGAGCCGGATGGATCCGTCCGTCGGAAATCAGCCGGCTGAGGGCCGTCTTGGCGATCTCCCGCCTGATGGGATCAAAACATGAAATGACCACGGCCTCCGGGGTGTCGTCGATGATGATGTCGACACCCGTCAGGGTCTCCAGCGTGCGTATGTTCCTGCCTTCCCGGCCGATGATGCGACCCTTCATCTCATCGTTGGGAAGCGCTACGGTAGTGACAGTGACTTCGGAGGCGACGTCAGTTGCCAGTCGTTGGATGGTTGTGACCAGGATGTCCCGCGCCTTGCGGTCCGCGGCCAGCCTGGCCTCCTGCTCGATGACGTTGATCGTCACCTGAGCGTCATGCCGTGCCTCGTTCTCGAGGCTCTGCACGAGAAGCTTTTTGGCCTCCGCTCTCGTGAGGCCCGATATCCTTTCCAGCTCAGCGGCTATCCGCTCGCCTTCGGTCTGCAGTGCCGCTTCTTTCTCAGCGGCTCCCCTCTCCCGGTTGCTGACTACCCTCTCCTGCTTCTCGAGGGACTCAAAGCGTTTTTCTAGGTTTTCTTCCTTCTGAAGGAGGCGCCTTTCAACTCGCTGGAGCTCGATTCTGCGCTCCCGCGTCTCTTTTTCCAGCTGGTTGCGTTCCCGCAGGAGCTGGTCTTTACTCTCAAGTATCGCCTCTTTCTTCTTTGCTTCCGCCTCTCTTAAGGCCTCCGTGACAATCCTTGCTGCCCTTTGCTCTGCCGATGAAAGCTGAAAACGTGCGTAAAGCCATCGAATTAGCCAACCTAGAAATAAACCGGCGAGAGGAAGAATGAAGTACGCCAGTGTGCTCATATCTTCCTCCACCCGCGTGCACTAAGTAATTAAAAGCTTAAGTCAGATTGGTTGGTTTGTCAAGGGTAACGGGAAACGGAGCCCCTGGTGACCGAATTGCTACTCTCCCTGTGTCGTTGTGACACACGGCGGACAACCGGTCTTACCTCACCAGGAGCCGGGAGAAGATGGCCTTCAGAATGAGGTCCTGGTCCGCGGCAAAAGCCAGCAGGAGGTAGGAGTCCTGGGCATGGAAAGTCGCCGGCAGGAGCAGGATCCTCTTGATATAGCGGAGATCCTCCTGGTCTACCAGCGCCTTCCAGAGGGCGATTTCCGACGGGTTGCGATCAATGACCACGGCCTTTCGGCTTGTGAAAAACTGCTCATAGTAGGGATCGTCCAGGTTGAAGTGGAGCCGCTGGCGGCTCATCTCGTTGAAGCCGACAGTCAGCTCGACGGAGTGCCCACTGGCCTTGCGGACCAGCAGGGCGGCGCTGACCGCGGAGACGCGCCGGGAAACCTCGACCAGGGACTTCATCTGCGCCGTCTGGGTGACGGATCGAGGATAGAAGGAAAGGAACGTGTCGTAGTCGATGCCGTTCCGCGTGAGCTTGATGGGGGACGTTTTCTCCTGGCCGCCCAGGAGCGCGTCCTCCTTGCTCTCGTTTTCCGACCGCGGGACGCCTCCGGGGATATCAAAGACCGCGGCACCGCCAATGAGGTCCCCGATCCCGGAGAAGGAGTCTTCCGGGCCGGAGGCAGGCTGCGACGCGTGCGCGACCACCTCCTGGGCAATCTCCCGCAGCCCTCCGCCGCGCGTGGATTCGCGCGGTTTCTCTTCCCCCGGAGCGCCGGCTTCGTAGACTTCCTCTTTTATCCTGAAGACCCCGTCCTCCATGACGATGGCAGACCTGCTTTCCTCAACGACACGGAGCATTTCGCCGATCGTCCAGCTCTTGACCGCGCCGGATGCAACGAGCTTCGTGAGCTCGGTCTCCCTGTCCTCTCGGGTGAGCTCCTTGACTTTCTGCGCGCCTGCGGCCTCATCGAGAGCTTCGAGCTCCCCGAGGTCCTCCAGAGCGCTTTCCGGCTGAGCCCCCGAAAAATGTTCGATGCTGGTCTCCTCGAGCTGGGTCTCGTCAAAGGCCGAGAGCTCTTCCGCGTCCGCGGTGTCTTCAGCCTCCGAGAGACCTTCTGCGTCCGAGAGCTCCTCAACCTCTGAGAGCTCTTCGAGCCGTCGCAGGTCGGGGCCATCCCCGTGACCCGGTTCGTCGCCTTCGGTACTGGACAATTGAATCCCTCTGCCGGGAAACTGCTCGGCGGATTCGCGCTCATCGGCTGCGGGAAGGAACTCCAGCCCCTCCTCATAAGGCTCGAGGGGCAACGGGCGGATGTCAGGAAGGGCCTCGAGCTCCTCCAGGATCTCACCCGGTGAATCGATCGGATATGCCTTCTGTCCGTCCTCTTCGACGGCGAGGGGTGACTCGGATGCAGCGGCAGCGGACATCGGGTCGTCTCCGTACGTGCGGCCGCTTTCCAATGCGCCCAGAGGAGCAAGCTCAATGGACGGAGCACGCGGTGACTGCTCCTCTTCGACTGTCTCGAAGTTGCTGAGCTCCCTCTCGCCAGTTTCATCCGAATCCGGGACCGCCTCTGCGTCTTCCACCAACTCGGCCTCGTCTGCGTCTTCGACCGCAACGGCCTCTTCGACAGCTTCTGCTTCTTCGACCGC
>Ga0209415_10012842_pt1 | contig 13898 bp, 9 predicted proteins | sample PeaSoiSIISIP2007_FD_187696 | JGI IMG/M metagenome (GOLD analysis project Ga0209415, IMG submission 187696) | Peat soil microbial communities from Weissenstadt, Germany - SII-SIP-2007 (SPAdes) (version 2) | ecosystem: Environmental > Terrestrial > Soil > Wetlands > Peat | place: Germany... | reverse complement strand
CAACAGCACATCTTCCCGGGCCGGAAACGCGCCGCTTCGCTCGGGGATCGGGTGTCCGTGCGGATCGGTCTCCGGGTCTCCCAATTTCGCCGCGATGCGATCTTCGAGCCGCTCCGAGATGAAATGTTCCAGCCGTTCCGCCTCATCGTGAACCTCGTCCCACGAGTAGTCGAGAAAATCATGGAGGAAGCGCTCCAGCAAACGATGGTGGCGAAGAACCTCCAGGGCCCGCAACTTCCCGGCCGCGGTCAACCGCACGCCGCGATGCTTTTCGTACTTCACAAAGGGCGGCTTTTGTGCCGCCAGCTTTTGCAGCATTCCCGTCACGGAAGCGGGGCGGATACCGAGATGATGAGCGAGAGCGTTGCCGGTCACTTGTTCCTCTTCAGCGCCGCCCAACTCCAGTATGGCCTTCAAATAGTCGTCTACGGATTCCGTATTGTACGGCCCATGCTTTCTCGGTTGCACTAAATGTGAGAATACCCCGGTTGACGCGGACCCTACAAATATGGTCAAATTTAGGCATGCCTAAAATCTGGGTGCTGGCGGCCTTCACCCTGGCGATGCGGGTTCCGGCGCTGGCGCAGGGCGAGACGACCAGCGCGATCGCCGGGTCGGTTACCGACCCGAGTGGCGCGGCGATCCCCGGCGCGGCCGTGACCGTCACCAACGTTGAGACCGGCCTGAAGCGATCCGTGAAAACGGACGACTCCGGGCGGTTCGGCTTTCCGCAGCTCAGGCCCGGCACGTACTCGGTGAAAGTCGATGCGGACCGCTTTCGAACTCAGCAGAATCACTCCGTGTCCGCGGGACTGGGCCAAAAGCAAACGGTCGATTTCACTCTCAGCATCGCATCCGCCATCGAAAGCATCGAGGTGCGGGAGCAGGCGCCGCTGATTAACCAGGAGAATCCCAATACCTCGACCACCCTGACTGCCCGATCGATCGAAGACCTTCCGAATCCGGGCGGGGATATGACGTATCCTCTGCAATTTGCCGCCGGCGCTCTCATCAACACGGCCGGGAGCGGGAACGACTTCGTCGGCGGCACAAACGGGTACGGCAACGTGCAGTTCAATGGCCTGCCATCTCTTTCGAACGGCTATATTGTGGATGGCCTGGAGACCAACGATCCGCTGACTAACCTGAATAGCGGCCTTTCCACGAACCTGGTCCTGGGATTGAATTCGATCGCGGAGGTGACTGTCAACACGGTTTCTTACGCCGTCGATCAGGGCAGGTACGGCGCTGCCCAGGTCAACTACGTCACGAAATCCGGCGCCAACCGGTTTCATGGAAACCTGTACGAGTTGTGGAACGGCTCAAAGTTCGACGCCGCCGATTTCTTTACGAACGCCACCGCCGGAAACCACCAGCCGCGCTCCACGGTGAATCACTTCGGGGGAAGCGTGGGAGGCCCGATCCTGCACGACATGCTGTTTTTCTTCTTCGATTCCGAATGGGTTCGGATCGCGCTTCCGATTGTCAGTGCCACGACAGTGCCGACCGCCGCATTTCAGGATTATGTGCTACAACAGCTTCCGCGCGGGGGCGTGGACTCCGTAACCGGATCGGCTTATCAGCCGGCGCCCGAACTCGTGCCGTTCTACAAGAAGCTCTTTGCTCTTTACGGCATTACCGCGGGGACTCCCTTGCCCGTTCTCGGCTGTCCCTTCAACAGCGATGGGACCGCCGCGGGCGGCAATCCCCCCAATGGAAACGGCTGCGCGAACCGCCAGAGCATTTCGCACTCGAGTGACGATGGCGAGCAGGTGCAAACGGCCCGCATCGACTACAACATCGACCCCCGGAACATGGCGTGGTTCCGGTTCCAGTCCGACTCCGGCCTTCAGGCCGCTTATACCGATCCGATCAATCCCCTATTCAACTCGATCTCTCCGCAGCCCCTGTACTCGTTCGCAGCGGGCTACACGCACGTGTTCTCCGGGCGCCTGGTGAACTACTTCAACCCCGCGTTCTCGTGGTACGAAAGTCTCTTCGGGCCAGCCGACTTTCCCAAGACGCTGGCGGCGCTTCCCATCGTCCTCCAGGGCGGCGGCGCCAATGCGCCGTTCACCACGCTCGGAGGGCTCGACAATACGTGGGTGCAGGGGCGGCGCGCCACGCGCTTTTTCATCAATGACAATCTCGCCTGGACGATCGCCTCGCACGAGCTTCGCCTCGGAACTAACAGCCGGATCTTCCGCCTGAACGACTATGACTTCGGCGAGGGCGTGGTCCCGCTGGTCACCTACGCGACACTGCCGCAATTCATCTACGGCGTAGCATCCACGGCTTCGAAAACCTTTCCGCTAGCCAATTCGCAGCCATACAACTTCCTCAATCTGGACTTTTATGCGCAGGACACGTGGAAGGTGACGCGCACACTGACCTGGACCTTCGGCATCCGCGATACTTACAACTCAGATCCCCTGAATCCACATAACGCCGTGGCGCGCCTCGCCGGGTCGTTCGATTCGATATCACACGATGTCGGTCAGCCGCTGAGCCAGGTCATCCGGACCGGGCAGGGGACCATTTTCGCCGCTACACCCGCGGCCATCTTACAGCCCAGAACCGCCATTGCCTGGCAGATCGGGCCGGGCACCGTGCTGCGCAGCGGATTCGGCCTGTTCAGCGACATCCTGCCGGGCAGCGTGGTCGATCTGGTGGGCACAAATCCTCCTTATTCCAAGACATTCCAGGGCGGTTTGCTGGGCGCGGTGGGAGGCGTGGCGATTGCGCCGGGAGTCCCCAACAGCGCTATCGATGCGACTGCGGCGGCGAACCTGCTGTTCAACTCGGGCTTCGCGCGGGGGGCCGCCGGCCTGCCGCCGATTTCGATCACCGCGGTGCCGGACGGCAAGCTCCATGCGCCCTACTTCATGCAGTGGAGCTTGGCCCTGGAACGCCAGATCGGCAACGCACTCAATTTGCGAGTTCAGTACGTAGGCACGCGCGCGGTCAACCAGCCTTATGAGACGCAAGCCAACGGTTATCAGACGGTCTGCCAGGGCTGCTTCGGGCCGTTTCCGTACGGGCAACCGGCAGATCCGCGCTTCGGGCCGGTAACGCAATTGAGCACCGGCGCGAACAGCCACTACAACGGTCTCCAGTTGACGGCGGACAAGCGGCTGGGCCACGGCATTCAGGTCCAAACGAACTACACCTGGAGCCGCTGCATGGACACAGTTTCGAACGGGGGATTCCTGCCGTTCGCCGCAGGAGCCATTCTTTCGCCGCTGCCGGGCGAGCTTGGCCGCCAATATGGTCCCTGCGATTACGATGTGCGGCACAACTTCACGGCCCAGTACGTGTATCAGTTGCCGATCCGGTTCCGGAATCGCATGCTGGCGCGAGCGTTGAACGGATGGCAGATTTCAGGCACCGCGTTCTGGCATAGCGGCTTGCCATTTTCGGTCCTGAGCGCGCCTTATTCCGCCAACGGAGATGGCATCGTTCAGGGCAGCGGCCCGCAGTACGCCAGCGTGGTTTCCGGAGTGCCACTGTACGAGCACAATCCCATCCCGGGCGTGACTCAACCCGGAACCATCCAGTGGCTCAACCCCGACGCGTTTATTTCGGCCGTCGATCCGAGCACCGGCGCCTGTGCCGGCGGCGACAGCAAGAAGAATTGCCAATTCGGCAACCTCGGCCGGAACGCATTGCGCGGTCCGGATTTCGTCTGGAGTGACTTTTATCTGACCAAGTGGTTCCAGTTGTCCGAACACATCAAGCTGCGCGTCGACGGTCAGTTCTTCAACATCTTCAATCACCCGAATTTCGGTCTTCCGGTGCTGGGGTACGCGGGGATTCCGGGCAAGCCTTCCACAGAGACCGGATTCGGAGCGCTCAGCTACCCGACGTCGCCCCCCACCGGACTGTTAGGAGTAGGATTGGGCGGAGACAGCTCGCCGCGGATGATCGCGTTCCAGGCACGGCTGGAGTTCTGAGAGGCCCAGGGGGCACCCGTCAGCGAGCTTGGCGGCCAGGCGTTCAGATTAGTGCACCGTCTCAGAAGTTCACTAACGTATCGCAGGACCGCTTGCTGACGCGCGCGGCTCTGTTCGGAGCCACGAGCAGGGCGGACCCCTGGTCCGCCGGGGTCCCCTCCGGGAACGCCCTCTTCGGCCCTCCTCGCATTCGGTCGGATCTTGATTCTATTGCGCTCATAACTCGATGTCGCGGCCTGGGTCTTTATCTCTCTCCAGATTCAATCCGGAGCCGGCCAGCGGGGATTCCATCAGGAATTGTGCGAAGTTTTTGCGCGGCTTCCGGGAGGCCCGTGGTGTCTTCTCCCGCAATGCGGCGAGCGCGTGATCCAGCACCTCATCGGCGCTGTGAAAGTGTCCGCTTTGGATCTCCTCCTGGATGATCCGCTCTTGCTCGGGCTTGAGTTGAATGGTCATCGCTTCCATCGTCTCACGGCCCGCGCCCTCACGGTGCGCCCCTCTCACAGTCCCAGCAGCCGCGCAGCGTTGCCCCCAAAGATCGCCGTTTTCTCCGCCTCCGAAAGTTCCATCCCCTGGATCGTCTCCAGCATCTTCGGGATGCTGCCGATCTGGTGCGGATAATCGCTGCCGGCCAGGATGTGGTCCACCCCCGCGAAGTCGATGGCCAGTTTCACGGCGCGCGGATTGAAGTTGACCGCGTCGTAGTAGAACTGCTTGAGATAGTCGCTCGGCGGTCTCGATATGTTCGCGCGGCACTCGCTGAAGGCCTCAAAGCCGCGGTCCAGCCGTTCAGCCAGGTACGGAATCGCGCCCCCCAGATGGCACAGCGCCCACTGAATCCGCGGAAAGCGCTCCGGCACGCCGCTGAATACCAGCTTGGCGGCGGCCAGCGTGGTGTCCATCGGAAATCCCACTAGCGGCATGAGCCAGAAGTCCGTCATGGCCTCCACGCCCACCGGATGCGTGGGATGAATGTAAAGAACCGCGCCCAAATCGTTGGCCGCTTCGTAGAGAGGCCAGAATCGCTGGTCGTTCAGGCCCACCCCGTTCACGTTGCTGAACAGCATGGCGCCGCGAAATCCCAGGTCGCAGCACGCGCGCTCGAGCTCCTTCACCGAGGCCGCGGGGTCGTTGAGCGGAAGGGTGGCCAGCGCGGCGAAACGTCCGCCCTTGCTCCGCACCACGGCCGCGAACGCATCGTTCACCAGCCCGGCGAACCTGGCCGCGGCAGCCGGAGTCTCCACGTGCGTGCCCGGCGTGGTGAGGGTGATCACCTGCGTGTCCACGCCGTAGCCGATCAGCACCTGCTCGCGGTAATCGATGTCGCGATGCCCGGCGACCGCGATGTTGTAGTCGCCCGGGTAGTAGATTCGTGGATTCCCATCTTCGCCGATGGTCACCTCGACGGCGCTCGATCCGGAGCGCAGCGCGTCCAGGTAGGCCGGAGGATAGTAATGGTTGTGGAAGTCAATGATTGGCATGTTTGGCCCGCACCCACAGGTGGTAGACAGGCAATCCTAACACGACGATCGCGAGGCCCGTCGCAGCCCGCCAGGGATCGGCCGCAATCTGAATCGCCGCCACAACCACCGAAGCGCCGATGAACAGAGCGGGCACCAGGGGGTAGCCCCAGACGCGATAGACCGGCACATAATCCGCGCGCCGACGCAGCCGGAACAGGCCGATTCCCATGAGGGCGAAGAACAGCCATTCGGTGTAGATGACGCGGGTGAAGAGGTCGCGGTAGGTCCCGGTCCCCACCAGCACCGACGACCACACCGCCTGGATCAGGATGGTGCGGTCGGGTGAGTGGAACCGCGGATGGATGTGGCGCAGCCAGCGGAACGCCAGGCCCTCGTCGGCCATCGCGAGATAGGTGCGCGGCCCGGCCAGAATCACGCCGTTGAGAACCCCGATGGCGGAGAGGATCACCAGCGCCGAGATGGCCGCCGCGCCGGACGGTCCGGCCATGGCCTGCGCTGCGTCGGCAGCCACGCGGGTCGAGGAGGTCACGCGATCCAGGGGGAGCAGGTAGAGATAGGCCGCGTTCAGCGCCACGTAACACGCGGTCACCGTGAGAGAGCCGATGAGCAGGGCCTTGGGAATCGTCTTGCCGGGATCGCGGGTCTCGCCAGCGGTGTAGGTGACCATGTGCCAGCCGCCGAATGTGAACAGGGCGGCGCTGATGGCCAGCACGAACTCGCGAAACGATACCGGAGCCGTGGCGGCGATCGAGGACTGCCGTTCGGCCGGGGAACCGAAGGCGAACACCATCGCCAGAAGCAGCGCGATGGCGATCACCTTGGAGATTGTGACGGCGGTTTGCAGCCGGCTGCCCTGCCGGACGCCCAGGTAGTTGACGAACGACAGCACCAGGATTCCGGTGACGGCAGCGGCGCGAATCCCGCGGTCGTCGAGCGGCAGGAAGAACGCGACGTAGCGCGCAAAGATCACGGAGCTGGCCGCAATGATGCCGGAATGGGCGCTCCAGAACATGGCCCATCCCCACAGAAATCCGCACGCCGGCGACAGCGTCTCCTTCAGGAAGACGTACACGCCGCCGGTCCGCGGAAACGCCGAGGAGAGCTCCGCGCAGACCAGCGAGCCGAACAGCGTCAGGATTCCCGCCACCACCCACACCGAGAGCACTCCCGGGATACTCGGCACGTGCCGGTCGATCTCCGAGGGCTGGACGAAGATCGACGCGCCGATGATGATCCCGACCACCATGGCGGTGGCATCGAGCAGGCCAATGGGACGGTCTAGCGCGGGACGAGTTTCGGGGGTGGCCAAGATGGGCCAGTGTATCACAGGCCGCCGCATAGTAAACTCAGTCATAGTAAACTCAGTCATAGTAAACTCAGTCGAGGGAGAACCGCTTGTGAACTACTCGCGCAGAGAGGTGGGACTCATGCTTCCCACATTGGCGGCCTCGCTCCGTGGAACGGAGCCGCTCCATGCAACGGAGTCGGCCGCGGCGGCCCCGGAGAGCCCGGCTCTTCCGTCCAAAGCCTTCAAATATGAGGATCTGCCCGTGAAGGTCAACGGGCAGAACAAATCCCGCGCGGTCCTGGACGGCCAAACCCATTCGGGATTCCCGGTCGAGCTGCACATGACCGAGCTGGGTCCCGGCCAGGCGCCCCATCCGCCGCACCACCACGTTCACGAAGAGATACTCATGCTGCGGACGGGAGCTTTGGACGTCACCATCAGCGGCCAGACCACCCGCGTGACCGCCGGGTCCGTGGTGTGTGTGGCTTCCAACGTGGAGCACGGCTGGAAGAATCCGGGCGCCGAACCCGCGGAGTATTTCGTGGTCGCCCTGGGGCAGAAGGCCTGAAGGGGGCCTGAAGGGGGCGGCCCCAGGGGCGGCCCCCCTAGCTTGGGTTATCCCAAGGTCACTAACTTTTGGCTACTCCCGAAATTTCCTATTGCTTTAAATAGAGAATTCTGATACCTTCCAACAACCATTAGATATCTTTCTCCGAAAAGCGGAGAAGGACCGAATGGGAGGGCTCATGAAGAGGACTGTGGAGTTTCGGGAAACGAACGCCGAGTATCGGCGGCTGCTGCTCGAAAAACGCGCCGAGGTGATGGCCGGGCTGGGCATCAGGTTCGACGCTCTGGCCGGCATGGGGCGCGTGGCGGAAGAAGACCAGGCGCAGATCTCACACGATGAATTCGTGTCCCTTCGTCTGAATGGCCTGGATTACGCGCAACTCCGCATGGTGGAGGAGGCGCTGGATCGTCTGGATTCGGGCGATTACGGCATCTGTCTCGCCTGCGATGAACCGATCGCCCCCAAGCGCCTGCGCGCCCTGTCGTGGGCTCGCTACTGCGTCACCTGCCAGGACATGGCGGGCCGGGATCGGGAGATGGATCGGGACGTGGGCGTGCATCCGGTACGGGTACCAGTGGCTGCGAGGTAGTTTTTTTCTCCGCGCGGAGCCACGACCGTGACGGTCGCGGCTCTGAAAACCGGTTGGCAGGCGCAAGCGCCGACCCCACATCACCGCATCAGCGCATCAGCGCATTGAACAGCAGCTTGAACGTGCCGTGCGTCTGCGCCCGATGCTGCGCCCGGAACCCGATTAAAACCACGTGGCCGCTTCCCAGTTTCGCCGAGACCATGGCCGCCTTCTTCGCCAGGTTCTCCTCTCCCACCAGCCATCCGCTCTGCAGCAGATCGCGGTCGGCATACCGCACCACCACTTCGTAATCCTCGTTGTGGCCGGTCGGCGTGATCTCGAATGCCGGGCTGTTGCTCAGAAATACCGCCAGCGCGTCCGCCGGCATTCCGTACGCCCACGGGTTGGTGTTGTCCACTTTCACCTTGAGCGTGGAGCCCGGGCACCAGAATTCCTTCGAGGTCTTATTGGCGACGACGTTGCGCAGGCTCAGCCCCAGACGCTCAATCGCGAAGTTGCTGGCCGCGCCCAGCGTCACCAGCGTCCCGCCTTTCTCGACGAACGCCTTCAGCGCGTTGACGCCGTCGGCGCCGATGCCGGTGCGGTATTCGGGCGGATAGTTCTCCGCGCCGCGCCCGCCGAATTCGCCGCCTCCGCCTCCACCGCCGCCACGCCCTCCGCCGCCCGCACCCGCCGCCGCCCGGTCACCCGTGATGGTGGCGGTGGAATCCTCCGGGATGACGATCGCGTCGTACTTCTCGTTCAGATTGCCCTTCTTGATTTCCGCATCGAACAGCGACGTATAGGGAAACTTGAAGTCCTCGAGCAGCCAGCGCGTCCAGCCCTCGTCGATATTGCCTCCGCCGTATCTCTGGTACATGGCCACGCGCGGCCGCGGGACGTCGTGGGCCCCCTGCCGGATCTCGCCCCGCAACGCCGTGAAATCGACACCCGTCTCGCGGGCCACACCGGCCAGCGTCGCGTCCGCACCCGCCCCCACCACGAAATCGCCAGCGCGCAGTCCCTGTTCCGGCGTGTCGATACGCCGCACCTTCACGCCTTTCTCGAGCAGCAGGTTCACCGCCTTGAAGCTGTCGTTCAGCCGCCCGTCGAGCCAGTAGCCGGCGCCGCCCGAAGCCACCTTCCCCGCCACCGGCACCGCTCCGGCGAGTTTCGCCAGGTCGCCTTTCACCGCCTCATTTACCGGATCCACCCGCACCCCCATGAACTCGTACATCGTATCGGTCGCCATGTCGTAGGGGCGGATCGGCGAGCCGTCTTTGTTGCGCGTCCAATCGTTATCGGGGAAAAACGTGCGGCCCAGCAGATAGCGAATGAGCCCCATTTTCGGCTGCGCCATCGACACCACGAACGAGCCCTCCGGATACGTCATCCCGTCCGCCGCCGTCACGGTTTTCGAAACCCGCTGTATCTCGATTCCCTGCACCAGCAGCTTGTTCACCAGCTTCACCGCCGTCAGCTTATCGTGCTGCGCCACCGGGATCACGTAGGCCGCGGGCTTGAACTGCGCCCCGCGCTCCGTCTGCCGCTTGCCTTTCAGATAGGCGTTCCACAGCACGGTTTCCCGATTGCGGGCCGCCAGGTCGAGCGCCGCCCACGCCGAGACCTTTTGACGATCCATCACATCGCGCAGCCGCCACCAGCCGCCCGGCCAGGGATTGGGAAAAATCGTCTCCGCTTCGTACGAGGGCAAGTTGCGCGCGCCGCCCTGCAATTGATCGGGAAGGATATACAGCGGAGTCGCCAGGCGCGCGCTAGCCGATTCCGTGAGCATCCCCGCGATGTTGTGGAACGGCGTGATCCAGTGGAATCCGAAGTGGCCCCACCCGGAATACTGCGCGTCGTTGATCACGCCCGACAGGCCCGCCTCCTCCTCTTTATAGGCCATGTGCGCGCCGTACCAGCTCAGCTCCCGCCAGATCAGCGGATCGGCGAACGGCCGCACCGGCTCGGCATAGGGCGGCAGAAAGATGCGCGCGCCGTAGCTCCCCATGTGGTGGTGGTCGACATACGCTTCCGGCTTCCAATCCGTGAACAGGATCTTGGCCATGTATTGCGATTCCACCATGTTGGTCTGGAACGCGTCCCGATTGTTGTCGTGGCCCGCGTACTTGTGGTACAGCGACGGCGGGCTGGTGCCCTCGTATTCCGTTCCCAGCGTCTTCTGGTACCAGTCGTGGACCATGATCTCGCCATCGGGGTTGAACGACGGCACCATGAGAAAGACCACGTTGTCCAGAATCCGCTCGGTCTCCTCGTCCTTCCGCGTCAGAAGATCGTAGGCCAACTCCGGCGCCATCTGCGTGCCGCCGATCTCCGTGGCGTGCAGGCTCATGGATTGGCAGATCACCGCCTTGCCCTCTGCCACCAGCGCCCGCACCTGGGCTTCGGAGAGCCCGCGCGGATCGCTGATCTGCCCGTTCACCTGCCGCAGCCGCTCCAACTTCGACAGGTTATTCGGCGACGTGACGATCACCAGCAGGAACGGATTCCCCATGGTGGTGGGCCCCATGTTGACCACCTTGAGGCGCCCGCCGCTTTCTTTTTCCAGAAGCTCGTAATACTGCACCATCTTGTCCCAGCGAGCCATCTTCTTGTCGCCGCCGAGCTGGAACCCGAAGAACTTCTCGGGCGAAGTGATCTGGCTCTGGGCGATCGCCGTGAATGCCAGCGCCGCGACGACTGCGCGCGCGAATGCTCTCATAAGACCTCCGTCTTTGATCCCCTCACCATAGCTGCTAACGTATTCCCATGCAACCAGGCAACACTCCAGAGCCTCCGCGCCCGCTGGTGGTCCGGGTGTTCATCGGCCCGTACGGCCTGCGCTCCGGCTGGCGTCTGTTCCTGTTCCTCCTGCTTTGGGGTGCGATCGCGGCGGCGCTGCAGTTTCTCACACACAGGTGGCTGGTGCGGATCTTGGGAGTCGATTTTCCGGTAGTCGCTGTGGCCGCTGCCGCCGCCACCTGGATCGCAGCCCGCCTGGAGCACCAGCCATTTGCCAGCTTTGGGCTGGGCGCCCTGCATCGCCTGCGCAACCTGGTGTCCGGTCTCGCCGCCGGTTTCCTGGCGCTGAGCCTGCTCATGGCGTTGCTCATCGCCGCGCAGGCGTTCGACCCGCGCGGGCCCGATCTGCACGGCGCCCAGATCGCGCGTTGGGCCCTCTACTGGACAGTGGCTTTCACATTCACCGCGCTCGGTGAGGAATTGCTGACCCGCGGCTACGCCTTGTTCGCGCTTTCGCGAGGCATCGGGTTCTGGCCCGCCGCGGTGGTTCTCTCGCTGCTCTTCGGCGCTGGCCACATCGGCAACCGCGGCGAGGAAGTCATCGGCATCGCCAACGCCGTGCTGGCCGGAATGGTCTTTGCCTTCAGCCTGTGGTGGAGCGGCACGCTGTGGTGGGCCATCGGCTGCCATCTCTCCTGGGACTGGGCCGAGACGTTCTTCTACGGCGTGCCTAACAGCGGCGGCGGCGTGGGTCCGCACCACTTACTGACCGGCGCGCCGGCCGGGCCCGCCTGGCTCTCCGGCGGCACCGTGGGTCCGGAAGGCAGCGTGCTGGCGACGCTGGTCCTTTTGCTGCTCGCGGCCACTGTGAGGTACACCACGCCCAGGCACGCAATCGCGTTCACTGCTTCAGAGCCGCGTCCCAGTTGACCACCAGATTGAGTGGCGATTGATTCGCGTTCAAGTCCCCGGTGCTGTAGACGATGAACTTCCTCCCATCCGGCGTCACATCATACGCGGGAGAAGAGAAGGTGTTGGTTCCAATCCTGGCCTGGAACAGTTTGCGTGGATTCTCGACGCGTGCCTCACCGCCCACGGTGGTGATGGCGACAGCCATGACTTCGCCGGGCGCCCTGTAGAAATAAATCTCGCGCCCGTCTTGCCGCCATCGCGGCCCCTCACCGCCACCGGTAGAGATCTGCAATCTCGGGCCGGGGCCGGGAAACGGAGTTATGTACACCTCGAACCGCCCCGATTCACGGGACGTAAACGCGACCCATTTGCCATCGGGTGAAAAGCGGCCATCGTGGGACTGATGCAGCGACTTGACGAGCGGAAATGGAGTGCTGCCGGCCCGCACCTCGGTGGCCCACAGTTCGCTGACGCCGGTATCGCCCCGTTGAAAAAGGATGAACTTGCCGTCGCGCGACCAGTCGGTGGGGTTTTGATAAACGTCGGACGGGTTAAGCGCGGCTACGTTCTCTCCGCCGTTGGTCGGACCGATCATCATGTTCGCCGTTGAGGACGTGGTGTTGGCGCCGCCAATATTGGTGAAGAGCAGTCGCCTGCCATCCGGCGACCATACGGGCGAAAAGTTCCGGCCGGATGCCGTAAATCGGACCCGCACCGGGCCGGCCACCTCGTAAATCCAGATGTCGGATTGCGGATCGCCCTTCTCCACGGCGACTTTTTTCCCATCCGGCGACAGGCGTGGGTTTTGGGCCCCGGCGTCGTCGAGCGTAGCCAGCGTCTTGCCAGTGTCGCTGACCCACCGAATCCGGCCGGCCAGATCCGCGGACGCGGAGAGATACAGTAACAGGCCCGTGTCGGACGCGGAGAACACGTTGCGCCAAACCCCCCCGTCCAAGAAGATTCTGTGCTGCACTCTCACCGGTTCGCCTGCGAGTTTCAGCGCGTGAGCGTCAAAACGCTGTTCCAGCAGTTCGCCGTCCTTGACGAACAGCAGGTACCCCGAGCTATAGATTGCGTTGCTCGTCGCGTGCATGAGGCGGCGGTTCTCTTTGCCGTCCACCGAGCCGAGGTAAATGCCGTTGGCCGCGCCTTTGTTGTCGTTGTGGTTGGCCGCGAGGTAAATGAAGTGCTCGCCATCCGGCAGGAAGAACGGCCAGCGATGCGTGCTGTGTTCCCGGATGTTCAAAGTGGTGACCGCTACCGGTGTGCCGCCGCCCGCGGGGACCTTCGAAAGGGGGGTCTGAATGGATGGCGCAAACACGATCACGTTGTCGCGGCCCCATGCGCCGCCGCGCGCGCTTTGCGCGGCGCACACGGTTACCGGCGTGCCGCCACGGACGTCCATGGTTTGCAATTTGGCATTGGCGAAGAAGCCGATGGAACGGCTGTCCGGCGACCAGAACGGAAAGGCGGCGCCGCTGGTGCCCTCCAGCGCGCTGTACGTTCCGTCGCCAGTCTGCCGCAACCACAAACGTCCGGCTGCGCCCACCACCAGCAGGCGCCCGTCGGGGGAAAGAACGGGTGGCGCCGCCTGTTCCCCTGTCAGGTCCAGCGTGGTTGCGGGCGGCGCCAGAATCTCCGCAGAAACCGGCGTTCTTTCCTGGCGCCGCAAGAGACTGGAGGCGAGTAGCGCAACCGCCGCCAGCAGCAGAACCGCAGCCGCCCAGAGCAACCACCGCGATTTCCCGCGGTCCTGCCGCGCCGGCGGCATCGCCCGCACGGCGCGCCGAAGCTGGAGTTGGATATCGTGCGCGCTGGCGTAACGCTCATCGGGATCTTTCGCCAGACAGATGCGGACGATGTCCTCCAGAGCGGGCGGCGCAGACGGCTCGACGGAGCTCAGTGGCTCAGGTTCCCTTTCCAGGATAGCGCTGGCTACGTTGAGCTGCGACCTGCCTTCGAAGGCGCGCCTGCCGGTGGCCATCTCGTACAACACGGCGCCCAGGGCAAAGATGTCGCTGCGGGCGTCGGCTTCACGGCCCTCCACCTGCTCCGGCGACATGTATTGCACGGTGCCCACAATAGAGCCGGCCGTGGTCAAGGGAGCGGCTTGCGGTCCCGGGCTGGTCACAGTCACTGCTGCGGAGAGCAGCGGCGCGGATGAATTTCCCGCGGCGCCCATCGCCGCCGGTTTAGCGAGTCCGAAATCCATTAGCTTCGCCCCGGACTTCACCAGCATGACGTTGCCCGGCTTGAGGTCTCGATGGACGATGCCGGCGCGGTGCGCGGCATCCAGTGCACCGGAGATTTCGCAGCCGATCTTCGCGAGCTGGTCCATCGGCAAGCGGCCTCGCCGCAGCCGGTCCGCGAGGGTTTCGCC
>Ga0209415_10012840_pt1 | contig 13900 bp, 14 predicted proteins | sample PeaSoiSIISIP2007_FD_187696 | JGI IMG/M metagenome (GOLD analysis project Ga0209415, IMG submission 187696) | Peat soil microbial communities from Weissenstadt, Germany - SII-SIP-2007 (SPAdes) (version 2) | ecosystem: Environmental > Terrestrial > Soil > Wetlands > Peat | place: Germany... | reverse complement strand
CACCTCGCGATCGAGTTCGTCTCCGCCGGACAGATCCGCAGGCTCAACCGCGAGCATCGCGCGAAGGACGCGCCGACGGACGTGCTGTCCTTCCCGGTCGACGGCGCCGCCGCCACCGCCGGTCCGCGCGAGCTCGGCGACGTCTTGATCTGCCCGGAGCACACGGCCGAGCTGCGCGAGGCGGTCGTGCACGGCGTGCTGCACCTGGTCGGCATGGACCACGAGCGCGACGAGGGCGAGATGCTGGCGCTCCAGCGCGAGCTCCTGGGCTGGTGACGCGCGCCGGGTTCGTTGCGCTTGCCGGCCGACCGAACGTCGGCAAGTCGACGCTGACGAACGCCATTGTCGGCGCCAAGGTCGCGATCGTCTCCGACCGACCTCAGACGACCCGCCGCGCGGTGCGCGGCGTCGCGACCGGGTCGGACTGGCAGCTCGTGCTGATCGACCTCCCGGGTGTTCAGCGACCGCGGGATGCGCTGACCGCTCGGATGGCGCGACGCGTGACGCTCGAGCTGGCCGACTCCGACGCGGCGCTGATGATGCTCAACGGCGAGGAGGCGGTGGGCGCCGGCGACCGTTACATCGCCGCGTCGCTGGCGGCGTCGCCCGGCCCGGTCACCGTCGCGGTCAACAAGGTCGACCGCCTGAGCAGGGAGCGCCAGGCGCAGGCGCTGCTCGCCGCAGCCGAGATCGCGCCGCCGAAGGCCGAGATCTTCCCGATCTCCGCGCGCAGCGGCGAGGGAGTGGCCGCGCTCGTCGAGCACCTCGTGGCCCAGCTGCCCCCGAGCCCCTTCCTCTACGCCGCCGAGCAGCGTTCGGACATGGGGCGCGAGGAGCTGCTCGCCGAACTGATCCGCGAACAGGTCCTGCGCCGCACCTTCCAGGAGCTTCCCCACGCGGTCGGCGTCGTGGTCGAGGAGGTCGCAGCCGACGAGCACGACGCCGAGCTGACGCGCGTGGAAGCGCTGATCTGGGTCGAGACGGAGTCGCAGAAGGCGATCGTCGTGGGCCGTGCGGGCCGGATGATCAAGGCGATCGGCACCGCCGCGCGCCGCGAGCTCGAACGCGAGTTGGGCTGCCGCGTGCATCTCTCGCTGATCGTGCGGGTGCGCCGCCACTGGCGCGCCGACGACGGGCTGCTCGACCGGCTCGGCATCGAGTAGCGGGCGCGCGGGAAGGCCGCCGTGCCGTCGTCCCGCCTACCATCCACCGCCATGGACCCGTTCGCCGGAGCGATCCGCGCCGAGGCGCAGCTGCGCGCGCTCTACGAGGAGCCCACGCCGATCTCGCTGCGCAAGGACATCGCGCGCCTGGACGAGATGGCGCGGCGGCTGATCGCGGCGTCCCCGATGGTCCTGATCGGCAGCGTCGACGCGGGCGGGCGCGCGGACGTCTCGCCGCGCGGCGGGCCGCCGGGGTTCGTCGCGGTGCTCGACGATCGCCATCTCGCGATCCCCGATGCGACGGGCAATCGGCGCCTCGACACGCTCGTCAACGTCGTGGCGAGCGGACGCGCCGCGCTGCTCTTCCTGATCCCGGGTCGCGAAACCACGCTGCGCGTCAGCGGCCGCGCCTGCGTGAGCGCCGACGGGGATCTGCTCGCCGGCCTCGAAGCGGTCGGCAAGCCCCCGCGCAGCGCACTCGTCGTCGCGGTCGAGGAGGTCTTCGCGCACTGCCCGAAGGCGTTCGTTCGCTCCCGGCTGTGGGATGTCTCGAGCTGGCCCGACCCGGCTGGGCTGCCGAGCTCCGCTGAGGTCTCCCACGCTCACCTGCGCGATCCCGCGCTCAGCATCGCCGACGTCGCCGCCCTGCAGCGCGACAGCCTGCTGCACCGCCTCGACTGAGACAATCAGCAGACGATGGACTCACAGATCGTCTTCGACCAGCGTGGCCTGGTGCCGTGCGTCGTGCAGGACTGGGCCAGCGGCGAGGTGCTGACGCTCGCGTACATGAATGCCGAGGCGCTTGAACGCACGCGCGCGACCGGCGAGCTTCACCTCTGGAGCCGTTCGCGCGGCGAGCTCTGGCACAAGGGCGCCACCTCGGGCAACACGCAGGTGGTCCGCGCGCTGCGCCTCGATTGCGACGGCGACGCGCTGCTGGCGCTCGTCGAGCCCGCCGGGCCGGCCTGCCACACCGGCGAACGCACCTGCTTTCACCGCGGCGAGCTGGAGCCGCCGGGGCCGCACGAGGTGCTCCCGGCGCTCGAGCGCACGCTGCTCGCCAGGGCTGCGGAGCGCCCCGCCGGTTCCTACACGGTCGAATTGCTCGATGACCCGCCGCGGATCGGCGAGAAGGTGATGGAGGAGGCCGAGGAGGTCGCGCGCGCCGCCCGCGAGGAGAGCGACGAGCGCGTCGACGCCGAGGCCGCCGACGTGCTCTACCACCTGCTCGTGCTGCTGCACAGCCGCAGCCGGCGCCTCGCCGACGCCGAGCGGGTGCTCGATGAACGTCGACGTTAGCCCGACGCTCGAGGAGGTGGTCGCGCTCGCCGCCGAGCACAACCTGATCCCGCTGCGCCACGAGTTCGTGGCCGACTGCGAGACGCCGGTCTCGGCGTTTCTGAAGCTGCGCGGGGAGGGGCCGGCCTTCCTGCTCGAATCGGCCGAGCAGGGCAAGCGCTTCGGGCGCTACTCGTTCATCGGCTTTCACCCGCGCGAGGTGCTGCGCTGGAGCCTCGAGGACGGCGGCGATCCCTACGCGATCGCCGCGCAGGCGGTCGGCCGATACTCGCAGGCCCCGCTGGATGGCCTGCCGCCCTTCTCCGGCGGCGCCGTCGGCTTCTTCGGCTACGACCTCGTGCGCACCGTCGAGCCGCTCGGAGCGCCCGGACCGGACGAGCTCGGGCTACCCGACATGGCGCTGATGCTCAGCGACCTGCTGGTGATCTTCGACAATCTCAAGCACACCGTCACGATCCTCGCCAACGTCTACGCCGAGGAGGACCCGCGCGGCGCCTACGCGCGCACCAAGCAGGCGATCGAGGACGTTCGCAGGCGCCTCGCCGGCCCGCTGCCGACGGTCACGGCGCACGCGCCGCGCGCGAGCGCCGACTTCCGCTCGAACATGACGCGCGAGCGGTTCGAGTCGATGGTCGCGCGAATCGTCGAGTACATCCACGCCGGCGACGCCTTCCAGGTCGTGCCCTCCCAGCGGTGGTCGGCGCCGGTCCAGGTCGACGCCTTCTCGATCTACCGCGGCCTGCGCGCAGTCAACCCGAGCCCGTACATGTACTTCCTGGACTTCGGCGACTTCCAGGTCGCCGGCGCGAGCCCCGAGCCGCTGATCACCGTCTCGGGCGGCAAGGTGACGACGCGGCCGATCGCCGGCACCCGCCCGCGCGGCGCCGACACGCTCGAGGACGCACGGCTCGAGGCGGAGCTGCTCGCCGACGAGAAGGAGCGCGCCGAGCACATGATGCTCGTCGACCTGGGCCGCAACGACCTCGGTCGCGTGTGCGAGTACGGCAGCGTGCACGTCGAGGGGCTGATGGCCGTCGAGCGCTACTCGCACGTGATGCACCTGGTCAGCGCGGTCTCCGGCCGCCTGCGCGACGGAGTCGGCGCGATGGACGCGCTTCGCGCGACACTGCCGGCCGGCACGCTGTCCGGTGCGCCCAAGGTGCGGGCGATGCAGATCATCGACGAGCTCGAGCCGGTCAAGCGCGGCGGCTACGGCGGCGCGATCGGCTACCTCAGCTACACCGGCGAGCTGGACACCGCGATCCACATCCGCACGGTGGTCGTCAAGGACGGCGTCGCCCACCTCCAGGCAGGCGGCGGAACGGTCGCCGACGCACTGCCCGAGCGAGAGTTCCTCGAGTCGGAGTCCAAGGCGAAGGCCGTGCTGCGCGCGATCGAGCTCGCCGGAGCGCAGAGCGACTGGGAGTAGCGTCGCCGGCGCGCCGGCGCGACGCGCGGGCGGGGCGAATGGCTAGGCTCGTCTCGTGCGCGTGCTCGTGATCGACAACTACGATTCCTTCACCTACAACCTCGTGCAGTACCTCGGCGAGCTCGGGGCGGAGCTCGAGGTCGTGCGCAACGACCAGGCGAGCGTCGATGAGCTGCTCGCCGGCGCCCCCGACCGCGTCGTCGTCTCGCCCGGCCCGTGCACGCCCGATCGCGCGGGGATCACGCTCGAGGTCGTGCGTCGCTTCCCCGAGCAGGGCATCCCGACGCTCGGCGTCTGCCTCGGGCACCAGGCGCTCGCGCAGGCGTTCGGCGGAGAGGTGATCCGCCATCTGCCGGTGCACGGCAAGACCGGCGTGATCGAGCACGACGGTCGCACCGTGTTCCGCGGCCTGGCCAGCCCCCTGACCGTGGGGCGCTACCACTCGCTGATCGTCGCCGACGCCGTGCCGGACTGCCTGGAGGTGAGCGCGCGCGGCGAGGGGGTGGTGATGGGGATCCGCCACCGCGAGCTTCCCGCGGAGGGTGTCCAGTTCCACCCCGAGTCGGTGCTGACCGAGCAGGGGATGGCGCTGCTCGCGAACTTCCTGGAGGGCGGAGCGGGATGAGCGCCCAGCCCAACCGGCTGGTCACGGATGCCCTGGACGCCGTCGCCTCCGGCCACGATCTGAGCTCCGCGCAGACCTCAGCGGTGCTCGGCGAGTTCGTCGCCGGCGGCGTGCCGCAGACCCAGATAGCGGGATTCCTGATGGCCCTGCGGACCAAGGGCGAGACGGTCGAGGAGCTGGCCGGCCTGGCGCGAGCGATGCGCGGGCTGGCGCTGCGCGTCCACGCTCGGGCCGAGAATCTGCTCGACACGGCCGGAACCGGCGGCGGACGGCGCAGCTTCAACGTTTCGACCACCGCGGCGCTGATCGCGGCGGGCGCCGGCTGTTTCGTGGCCAAGCACGGCAACCGCTCGGCGACTGGTCTGTCGGGCTCGGCGGATCTGCTCGAAGCGCTCGGGGCGCGCATCGACCTCGAGCCGCAGGACGTCGCGCGCTGCATCGACGAGGCTGGCTTCGGCTTCATGTTCGCGCCCGCGCATCACGCCGCCACGCGCTCGGTGACCGGGGTGCGCAACGAACTCGCGGTGCGCACCATCTTCAACTTCCTTGGGCCGTTGACCAATCCGGCCGGCGCGAGCCGCCAGCTGATCGGGGTGGCGGACGCCCGCTACCTCGAGCGGATGGCCGGCGCGCTCGCCCTGCTCGGGGTTGACCGGGCGCTCGTGGTCGCCGGCGAGGACGGACTCGACGAGGTCTCGGCGAGCGCCGCGACGCGGGTCGTCGAGGTCAACGGCGAGCAGATCGTCTCCTACACGATCCTGCCGGAGGAGCTCGGTCTCGATCCGGCCGGCGGCGAGCAGCCCAGCGGTGGCACGCCGGAAGACAACGCGGCGCTCGCGCGGGCCGTGTTCGCCGGCGAGCGAGGCCCCGCGCGCGAGCTGGCGCTCGCCAACGCAGGCGCCGCGATCTATGCGGCCGGCGGCTGCGGGTCGCTGCGCGAAGGCGTCGAGCTTGCGCGCGAGGCCGTCGACGACGGACGCGCCGAGCGCGCCCTCGAGGGCTTCATCGCGGCGACACACCAGGCGCCGTGAGCATCCTCGAGCAGATTCTCGAGAGCACGCGGGCCGATGTCGAGCGGCGCCGCCGCGTGCTTCCGGCGCCCGATCCAGGGGGGGCGAGCGACCGCCCGCGCCGCGCCTTCCGCGACGCGCTCGCATCCCCAGGCCTGTCGATCATCGCCGAGCACAAGCGCCGCTCGCCCTCGGCGGGAGCGATCCGGCCCGGCTCGAGCGTCAGCGAGATCGCGCGCGCCTATGAACGCGGCGGGGCGGCCGCGATGTCGGTGCTGACGGAGGAGCATCATTTCGGGGGATCGCTCGAGGATCTGCGCGAGGCGCACGCCGCCTGTCGCCTGCCGCTGCTGCGCAAGGACTTCGTCGTCGACCCCTACCAGCTCGCCGAGGCCTGCGCCGCCGGCGCCTCGGCGGTGCTGCTGATCGTCGCCGCGCTCGATCCCGCGACACTGGCCGCTCTGCATGGCGAGGCGGGCGAACGCGGGCTCGACGTGCTCGTCGAGGTGCACGACCGGGCCGAGCTCGAGGTCGCGCTTGCGGTCGGCGCCGAGCTGATCGGCGTCAACAACCGCGACCTGCGCGACTTCAGCGTCGACATCGAACGCACCTTCGAGCTGCTCGAGGCGATGCCGCCGCGGGCGATCGTCGTCGCGGAGTCCGGGATCACGACGCGCGAGCACCTGGCGCGCCTGCGCGAGCGCGGCGTGCACGCCGCGCTGATCGGCGAGCGCCTGATGCGTGAGGCCGACCCGGCGCGCGCGCTCGCGGCACTGCTGGATCAGGCGCCCGAAGCTCACGGACCCCTTTAGGAACGATTGAGCCCGGGCGGTCACACTCGGCCGCTGATGCGCAAGGTCCTCTCTTCACCCTTCCTCGCCGCGCTGGTGGGCGGCGCGATCGTCGCCGCCGTGATGCTGATCGCGGGCGTCGGCAACACGACCTACCGCACGATCGTCGAACCGAGCAGCGCCGCCCAGAGCGACGCGGTGAGCGGCCAGCCCGCGTGGGGAGCGATCTACGACCGCGAGGCGCCGGGAGTGGTCTACATAACGGCGACCGTGGTCGAGCAGGCCTACTCGCCGTTCAACCTCTACCCGAGCACGACCAGGGGCACCAACTCCGGTTCCGGCTTCGTGATCAACCGCGACGGCGTGATCCTGACCAACAACCACGTGATCGCCGGCGCCGTGAAGATCACCGTGGCGTTCGCCGACAACCAGACCGTCAGCGCCAAGGTGATCGGCCGGGATCCGGACGACGATCTCGCGCTGTTGAAGGTCAACCCTGACGGCGTGCGCCTGGTGCCACTGCCGCTCGGCAACTCCGACACCGTCCAGGTCGGCGATCCGACCGCCGCGATCGGCAACCCGTTCGGGCTTCCGCGGTCGCTGACGACCGGCGTCGTCTCAGCCCTCCAGCGCTCGATCCAGGCGCCGAACAGCTTCGAGATCGACAACGTGATCCAGACCGACGCGCCAATCAACCCCGGCAACTCGGGTGGACCACTGATCAACGCGCAGGGCCAGGTGATCGGCATCAACTCCCAGATCGAGACGGGCGGCGGCTCCGGCAGCGGCAGCGTGGGGATCGGCTTCGCGATCCCGATCAACACGGCGATCGCCGTGATCCCGCAGATCGAGCGCACCGGCAAGGTGACGCAGGGGTTCCTCGGCATCACGACGTCGACCGTCGACGCTGCGTTCGCGCCGCTGCACCTCGCCGTCGGCTACGGCGCGCTGATCCAGACCGTGCAGAGCCCCTCGCCGGCCGCGCGCGCCGGCCTGCGGGCCGGCAGTCTGCTGGTCACGCTCGCCGATGGCATCACACAGGTCTACAGCGGCGGCGATGTGATCGTCTCGCTCGACGGGCAGCGGATTGCCAGCGCCACGGCGCTCGAGAACGCGATCGTCGCCGACCGGCCCGGCCAGGTGGTCCGGCTCGGAATCGTGCGCGGAGCCAGGCACCTGGTGATCGGCGTGAAGCTCGGAACGCGCCCGAACGCGCTGCCGGCCTCGGGCTGAGCGCGGGCAGCCCCGGCCACGGCGTGCGGATCGCGAACGCACCCACCCGCTAGGTTGTTGGCATGCCCAGCGCACGTGTGAAGATCTGCGGCGTGACGCGCCTGGCGGACGCCGAACTGGCGGTCGATCTGGGAGCGTGGGCGGTGGGCATGGTGTTCTATCCCGGCTCGCGGCGGCGCTGCCCGCGCGCGGAGGCGGAGAGGATCGGCGCGACGCTGCGCCGGCGCGTGGAACTCGCCGGCGTCTTCGTCAACGCGCAACTCGACGAGATCGCACGAATCAGCGAGGACGTCGGCCTGACGCTCGTGCAGCTGCACGGTGAGGAGGGCCCCGCGTTCTGCGCCGAGGTCGCCCGGCGCACCGGCGCCAAGACGATCAAGGCCGCGTCGATCAGGGGACTCTTCACGCTGCGCGACCTCGAGCGCTTCCACACCGACTTCCACCTGGTGGACGGCTACGCGCCGGGACTGCGCGGCGGCACCGGGCAGAGCTTCGACTGGTCGCTGCTGGCCGAACGGCGCTCGAAGCTGCCGCTGATCGTCGGCGGCGGCCTCGACGCCGAGCGCGTTGCGGAGGCGATCGCGACCACCCACCCCTACGCGGTCGATGTCGCCAGCGGCGTGGAGGCCGCGCCGGGGATCAAGGACGCCGAGCGAATGCGCGCGTTCTTCGAGGCGGCCGAGATGGTCGCGGCATGACCGCCGTCGCGCATCGCTACGGGCCCTACGGCGGGCAGTACGTGCCCGAGACACTGATGCCGGCGCTCGCCGAGCTCGAGGCCGCCTTCCTCGACGCTTGGCGGGCCGCCGACTTCCGCGCCGAGCTGGCGGTGCTGCTGCGCGACTTCGCCGGGCGTCCGACGCCGCTGTATCAGGCGCGCCGGCTGAGCGAGCGCGCGGGGCGCGAGATCTGGCTCAAGCGCGAGGACCTCAACCACACCGGCTCGCACAAGCTCAACAATGCGCTCGGCCAGGCGCTGCTCGCCAAGCGGATGGGCAAGGCGCGGGTGATCGCCGAGACCGGCGCGGGCCAGCACGGCGTCGCCGCCGCCACCGCCTGCGCGCTGCTCGGACTGGAGTGTGTCGTCTACATGGGCGAGGAGGACATCCGCCGCCAGCAGCCCAACGTCCAGCGCATGAATCTGCTCGGCGCCACGGTGGCGGCCGTCGGCGCCGGCGCGCGCACGCTGAAGGAGGCGATCTCGGCGGCGATCCGAGACTGGGTGGAGAACGTCGTGACGACGCACTACGTGATCGGCAGCGCCGTCGGCCCGGCGCCCTACCCGGCGATCGTCCGCGAGCTGCAGCGCACGATCGGCGACGAGGCCCGCGCGCAGGCGCTCGAACAGGCCGGCCGGCTGCCGGACCGCGTGATCGCCTGCGTCGGCGGCGGCTCCAACTCGATCGGGATCTTCACGCCGTTCGTCGCGGACCCTGCGGTCGAGCTGATTGGCGTCGAGGCCGCCGGCGAGGGGATCGAGACCGGCCGCCACGGCGCGCCGCTGACCGTGGGTGGGCGCGCCGGGGTGCTGCACGGTTCGCTCTCGGCGGTGCTCGCGGACGAGGACGGTCAGATCCTCGAGGCCCACTCGGTGTCGGCTGGTCTCGACTACCCGGGCTCGGGGCCCGAGCACGCCTTTCTGCGCGACAGCGGTCGCGCGCGTTACGTCGCGATCACCGACGACGAGGCGCTCGACGCCTTCCTGACCGTCACGCGGCTGGAGGGGATCATCCCGGCGCTCGAGTCCTCCCACGCGCTCGCCTGGGCTCTCGCCAACCCGGGTGGCGAGCTGGACCTGATCTGCCTCTCTGGTCGCGGCGACAAGGACCTCGCCGAGGTCCTCGCGCTGCGCCCTGTGCGATGACGGTCGGCGAGCGGCGAATCGCGGCGGCGTTCGCCGGTTCCGGCAAGCGCGCCGCACTGATGCCCTATCTGATGGGCGGCTTCCCCGACCTCGAGCGCTCGCGGCGGATCGGTGAGGCGGCTGCCCAGGCGGGCGCCGACATGCTCGAGCTGGGGATCCCGTTCTCCGACCCGCTCGCCGACGGGCCGGTGATCCATGACGCGGCGACGGCGGCCCTGGCGGCCGGGGCGAGCGTCGGTTCGGTGCTGGAGGTCGCCGGCGCGCTCGCGTCCCTGCTGCCGGTGATCGTGATGACCTATGTCAACGTCGTGCTCGCCCCCGGCATCGAGCGGTTCGTCGAGCGGATCGCGGAGTGCGGGGTCAGCGGGTTGATCGTGCCCGACCTCCCGCTCGAGGAGGCCGGCGAGGTGGAGGCGGCGGCACAGGCGGTCGGCGTCGCGCTGGTCCCGCTCGTCGCTCCGACCACGCCCGAGGAGCGCCTCGCCGCGATCGGAGCCCGCGCCCACGGTTTCGTCTACGTCGTTTCGGTCACCGGGACGACGGGCGAGCGCACCGTTGCGGCTGGCTCGCTCGAGCTGCTGCTGGCGCGCGCTCACGCCCACGCCGAGGTGCCCGTGGCCGTGGGCTTCGGCATCTCGACGCCCCAGCAGGCCGCCGCGGCCGCCGATGCGGGCGCCGACGGCGTGATCGTCGGCTCGCGCCTCGTGCGCGCTGCCGGTGAGGAGTCCGACGCGCCGGGCGCCGTCGGGCGGCTCGTCGGCGAGTTCGCCGCTGCGCTGCGCTGAGAGAGGGCCTGCTGCACGCAGGCGGCGAAGCGGTCGGGCTCGAGCGCCATGCCGTGGGGGCGCGTTGGCATAGAATCGCCGCGCATGGGACTCGTGCTCGCCGCGACAGCCGGGCTGGTCATCTGGATCGTGCTGTGGTCGCTCGGCATCAGCGGGCTGGACTCGGGACTTCTGGCGATCGTCGTGATCCTGCTCGGCACCGCCGGACGCATCGCGCTGCGATACCTGCCCGGTGGCAGCGCGCGGACATCGGGTCGTTAGAATCGCGCCCGCCCGCCCGGCGCGCGTGCGGATGCCTCGGCCGCGGCCAAGACGAAGTCTGGACCCTCGTTTGCGCAACCACCGAACGGCAGCCTGGCTCGCGTGCGCGCTCGCCTGTGCGCTCGCCGGATGCGGCGGCGGGAGTCCCCTGCAGCCGGCGTCCGACACCTCCGGCGGCGGCGCGCCCAGGACGCTGACGATCTACACCGACCTGCCGGTCGTCGGGCCGCCCGGCGATCGGGTCCGCAGCGCACAGCAGCGAAGCATCGAGAACGGCGCCCGCCTGGCGCTCGAGCAGTGGCGCCACCGCGTCAGCTACGGCCCGCGCGGGCGCGACGGCAGCTACCGCATCAAGCTGCGACCGCTCAACGACGCGGACCCCACCAGCGGCGTCTACAGCCAGGACCTCACGACGGCGAACGCCCAGGCTGTCTCGGCCGACTCGACCGCGGTGGCCTACATCGGCGACTACGACTCCGCGGCGACGGCCCTCTCGCTGCAGTCGCTGAGCCAGAACGGGATCCTGCAGGTCAGCCCCTGGAGCCCCTACATCGGCTTCACCGACACCAACCCCGCCGACGGAAAGGGGGATCCGGCGCGCTACTACCCGCCGAGCGGTGAGAACAGCTTCGCGCGGCTCGTGCCCTCGGACCTGGTCGAAGCCGAGGCCACGGTGCAGTACATGCACCTGCTCGGCGTCACGCGGCTGTACGTGCTTGGAGACGTCTCCGTGTTCGACGCCGCGATCGCGCAGCTCGTCGCCAACGACGCGCCGCAGGCCGGGATCACAGTCGTCGCCGAGCAACCCAGCTCGATCGACACGCAGACCAACGCCCAGCCGGCGGGTTACGCGCAGATCGCGGCAGCCGTCGCCGCGCAGCGCCCGGACGCGGTGCTGCTGGGCGCCACGCCGGGCATCGGCGCGATCGCGCTGTGGCGCGAGCTGCACACGATCCTGCCGCAGGCGAAGCTGTTTGCACCGAGCACGCTCGCCACGCCTGGGTTCCTGGCCGCCGTCGCCGAGCCCCGGGGCACGTGCATGACCGCGGCCGGCAAGTCGGTCGCGTGCGAATCGGTCGCCGCCGCGACGTATGTGACCAGCCCGATCCTCGAGCCGAGCCAGTACCCGCTTTCCGCGCGCGCGGTGTTCCGCGCCTACCGCAGTCGCTTCCGCGAGGCGCCGAGCGTCTACGCGCTGTACGGCTACTCGGCGATGGAGGATGTGCTGGTGGCGATCCGCAGGGCCGGTCGCGAGGCCACCAACCGCGCCGCGCTGCTCAAGGTCTTCTTCCATCAGATGGGAGCGATCCGCGGCCCGATCGGCAGCTACACGATCGACGGCAACGGCGACTCCTCGCTGCGCACCTTCGACGCCTACCGCGTCACCCGCCGCGGAGGGCTTGCGCCGTGGCGCGAGATCATGCTTCCGTGAGCAACGCCGTCCCCCACACGATCGCACGGCGCTCTGGGCTCCTGCTCGTGCTCGCGGCGGTGCTCGCGGGCTGCGGCGGCAGCGCCACCATCCAGGGTGGCAACGACATCTACTCCGCCACGACGCTGACGGTCTATTCCGATCTGCCGCTGCTGGGTCCCGACGGGCCGCAGATGAGCGCGGTCGTCGACGGCGAGATCCTCGCGCTGTACAACGCCGGCGGCCACGTCGGCAGGCTGCACGTGAGCCTCGACTCGCTCAACGACTACGCCGACGCGTCGGTCTCCGATCCGCTGCTTCCCGATCCGCTGCGCTCACCGAGCCTGCAGATCGGCCAGTCGGCGCACGTCGCCTCCTCGGATCTCAGCACGGTCGCCTACATCGGCGACTACGACTCGGCCGCGACGGCGATCTCGCTGCCGCTCAACAACCAGAACGAGGTCCTGCAGGTCAGCCCCGGCAGCTCCTATGTGGGCTTCACAGACGCGAACGCCGCCGATCAGGTCGGCGAGCCGAGGGTGTTCTATCCCTACGGGCAGCGCACCTTCGCGCGCCTTGACCCCTCGGACCTCGCCGAGGCAAAGGCCACGGTCGGTTGGCTGCAATCGCTCGGTGTTCGGCGCCTGGCCCTGCTCAGCGACAGCTCGAACCCCGGCTACGACAGCGCGATCGCCGAGCTGGCCGGGGTCGACGCGCGGGCGGCCGGCATCGCGGTCGTCGCTCGCCAGGGCGGAGTCGACACGCAGACGCTCACGCGGGCGGGTGCGCAGCGGGTGGCGGCCTCGGTCGCGGCTGCACACCCCGACGCCGTGCTCTTCGGCGGCGTCGCAAACGCGGGCGCGGAGCAGCTGTGGGTCGCGCTGCACGCGGCGGCGCCGGCGCTGAAGCTGTTCGCGCCGAGCACGCTCGCGACGTCCACGTTTCTGGGCGCGCTGGGCGCCGCAGCAGCAGCGACCTACGTCACGAGCCCGATCCTCGAGCCCGGGCAGTACCCGGCGGCTGCACAGCGGGTGTTCGCGCAGTACCGCCGGACATTCGGGCTTGCGCCGAGCGCTTACGTCCTCTACGGCTACGACGCGATGAACGACATCCTCGCGGCGGTCGCGCGCGCGGGGCGCCGGGCGGCGCAACGCTCGGTGCTGCTGGCGGCGTTCTTCGCGCTCGGACGCGAGGGCTTCCGCGGCACGCTCGGCAATTACACGATCAACGCGGATGGCGACAGCTCGCTGGCGCGCTTCGACGGCTACAAGGTCGGCGCCAGGGGGCAGCTCGTGTTCGCGCGCGCGATCAGCTGACAGCGAGCGCGACGGCGAGTGCGTCGTCGAGCTCGGGGTGCGCGAACGGGTGGCCGAGTGCGAGCGCCCGAGCCGGCACGGCGTTCTGGCTGCCGGTGACGATCTCCGCCATCTCGCCGTAGAGCAGCTTCAGTGCGAGCGCCGGGACGGGGAGGCTGGCCGGGCGGTGCAGCGCCCGGCCGAGCGCCCTCGAGAAGACGGCATTCGTCACCGGCGCCGGCGCGGTGGCGTTGAAGGCCCCGTCATAGCGCGAGTCCGCGAGCGCCGCGAGGTAGAACGCGGCGAGGTCGTCGAGGCCGATCCAGGAGACATACTGGCGCCCGCCCGCGACGGGGCCGCCGGCGCCCAGACGAAACGGTGGCAGCATCTTCGCCAGCGCGCCGCCGTGTCGGTCGAGCACGACCCCGGTGCGCAGCACGCAGACGCGCATGTCGAGCGAGCGGGCCGCGAGCGCCGCGGCCTCCCAGTCGGCGCAGAGCTGTGCGAGGTAGCCGGCGCCCGGCGCCGACTGCTCGGTCAAGAGCTCGTCGCGGCGATCGCCGTAGTAGCCGACGGCGCTCGCGCTGACGAGCACCTGCGGGCGCTCGCGGGCGGCCTCGATGCCGGCCAGCAGATTGGCGGTTCCGACCGTGCGGCTGGCGCGGATCGCCGCGCGCACGGCGGGACGCCAGCGCTGCGCGATCGGCTCGCCCGCGAGGTGGACCACGGCGTCG